>Ga0154020_10007365_pt1 | contig 12855 bp, 8 predicted proteins | sample Klosneuvirus_201_FD_109709 | JGI IMG/M metagenome (GOLD analysis project Ga0154020, IMG submission 109709) | Active sludge microbial communities from wastewater, Klosterneuburg, Austria - Klosneuvirus_20160825_MG | ecosystem: Engineered > WWTP > Aerobic digester > Activated sludge | place... | reverse complement strand
CAGACCGGGGCCGACGGCTCGGACCACGTGTGTCCTACTGCCCTCCGCCGCCTCGGGCCCGACCACACAGTTGTGCTTGTCAACGGCAAACGCCGCCACCAGTCCAGCCTTGTCAATATTTACGGCACCCGCGGGCGCGGCAACACCGGGACCGACCTGAACACCATTCCAGCCGCCGCTATCGAGCGCATCGAAATCCTGCGTGACGGCGCATCGGCTCAATACGGCTCCGATGCCATAGCCGGTGTGATCAATATCGTGCTCAAGGAAAACGTCAACGAATTCGCCGGCAGCCTGAACGTTGGCGCCCATTTGGCTCAGGACAATCCCGCCCGAAGCACCTTCGATGGCGAAAACATTCAATTCAACGGCAACTACGGCTTTCGCATCGGGCAAAAAGGCTTCGTGAACGTCACCACCGACTACTGGTTCCGGGGCCACACCAACCGGTACGATCCATCGCTGTACCGCCGGCAGTTTGGCGATGCCAAGGGCGATAACTTCGGTACTTATTTCAATGCCGCCATCCCCATCGGAAATGAAGCCACGGTGTACGCCTTTGGAGGCGCCAACACCCGCAAAACCGATGCTTACGCCTGGTCCCGCGACCCCGGTTCCGCCCGCAATGTGGATGCCCTGTATCCCGACGGATTCGATCCCCTCATCGCATCCGACATCACCGACCGCAGCCTGAGCGTCGGCGTACGCGGAGCCCTCAGCAACTGGAGTACCGACCTCAACCACACCTTTGGATTCAACCAGTTCCACTACTACGGCAAGGGCACCGTGAATGCCAGCCTCGAAGAACGCTCGCCGACCGAATTTGATGACGGCGGTTTTCAACTGCAACAAAACACCACAACCCTCGACTTCAGCCGCCTGTTCAAAAACTGTCTGAACGGCACCAATGTCGCGTTCGGGATGGAACACCGGGTCGAAAACTATCAAATTTTCGCCGGCGAGGAAGCCTCCTGGAAAACGTACGGCCCCGTGCCGTTTGTGAACTCCGACGGCGACACCGTGGCGCGTCCGGGCGGTGCCCAGGGCTTTCCCGGCTTTGCACCGCAAAACGAGGTAAACCAAAGCCGAACCAACCTTGCCGGGTATGTGGATGCCGAGTTTGCGTTTACATCGGCTTTTTCGGCCAGTGCCGCCGCACGATTTGAACACTACTCTGATTTCGGCAATACGCTCAATGGAAAACTCGCTGCGCGCCTGAAGTTGGCCGACGGGCTGGCCCTTCGTGCTTCCGCCAGCACGGGCTTCCGCGCGCCTTCGCTTGCACAACTGTATTTCAACTCCGTGTATACCGATTTCGTGTCGGGCGTGGCCGTGGACAAGTTTTTGGCCAGAAACAACAGCTCCGTCACCCGGGCGCTCGGCATCGAGCCGCTAAAACAGGAAACCTCGGTAAACTTCGGCGCAGGTCTCACCTACAACAGTCAGGGACTTACTCTTTCGGCAGACTACTACCGCATCCAAATTGACGACCGCATCGTGCTCACGGGCGATTTCACCACCGACGACGCCGAAATCGGCGACATACTCCTCGCCCTCAACGTGGGCAGCGCCCGCTTTTTTGCCAATGCCGTCAACACAACCACCAATGGTCTCGATCTCGTGGCGGCGTACAGTGGGCGCATAAGCGACGACCACCGCTACACCGTAACACTGGCCGGAAACTGGAACAATATGACCATTGACAAGGTCAACACCAGCCGCTTGCTCCTCGGCAAAGAGGATTCGTACCTGAGCAACCGGGAAAAATTGTTCATCCTCGCCTCGGCTCCGCCACTGAAGGGGAACCTGACGTTCGACTACCGCGCCCGCCGCTTTGGCCTCAATCTGCGCCTGACCTACTTCGACAAAATTGAACTCGAAGATTACGTGGGGACGATAGATGCGTACGATGCACGCCTGTCACTCGACCTTAGCCTTTCGTACAACCTTTCTCCGAGTGTACGCTGGACCGTTGGCGGCGCCAACATCCTGAACGCCTATCCGACCAAACAGGATGCCGAAACCGAGGGCGGGGGCCTGTACGACGCCGTGCAAATGGGCTTCAACGGAACATTTCTGTTCTCGCGCCTGTCGTTTGTGTTTTAAAAAATGAATGTCACAGAGGCTCACAGAGTAAAAAGAGGCTCACAGAGAATATTTCAAACTCTGTGAGCCTCTTTTTACTCTGTGAGCCTCTGTGACACTTCCCACTCTACGTATGCCTTATGCGCCCGACCGGCACCCTCGCCTGCGGCGCCCACTGTCCCGATTTCCAGTCCATCGCCTCCAGGTTATGGAGATTCAGTTTGTAGTCAAACTCGGAAGGCACATCGTAGCAATATCCGTGATAGTAGTACCGCTTGCCCATCCGGTGGGCAAATTCCAGTTCCAGCAACATGGTGAGTGTGCCGAGACTTTGTCGTTTGAAGTCCGGGTCAAAAAAACAATAGGTTCCGGACACGGCTTGTTCGCCGATGTGCATGTAGCTGCACGCGAGCAGTTGTCCCCCGGTGAAAACCGAAAATTCCATCCCGGCCACCGGAACCTCGTAGGCTCTGGGATGTAAAAACGAGTAGATGGACAGGGGCTGCCGGTCCTGGAAACGTTTGGAATGGAGCAGGAAAAGGGCTTCTTTTTCCGGTGTAATCTCCACTGGGGCACACCGAATATCCAGGTCTGCATTACGGCGCAGCACCTGGCGTTGGCTTTTGGAAAAATCCAGGGATTTGTCCAATCGGATCCGAAGCGGGATGGTTCGGCAGATTCGCCCCCGGCATACCGCGAAATTGTGTCGAATGACGGAATAGCCCAGCAAGCGCCAGCCGTCGGCAAGCAGCGTATCCAATACCCTTGGCGCCATCGGCGCCATTTCGATGCTTTCGTCAACAATGTCTTCGAGAAACGACCGATGGGTTTGCATAACGGCGGAGAAAACGCAAAAGAGGCTACTCCTCTTTTAGTTCGCGTTCAATTTCTTCCATTTTTACATAATCCACGGCCTCGCTAAGGGACGGTACGATGGTCAGGATGGTGTCTAGCCGGGAAATTTCGATCAGTTTGGTGACCATCGGCTGCAGTTTGCCCGCAATGACGAACGATCCGGCGCCTTTCCACAGGCGGTGGGCTGTCAAAATGGCGCTCAAGCCGCTCGAGTCCACGAACTTAACCTGCGATAAATCGAAGATCAGGTTGCGGATACCTTCCTGATTTAGGATGATGAAATCGCTTTTCAGCCCGGGCGCAATGACCGAATTCAGGTTTTCCTCTTCGAGCGTGAGCACGGCATATTGATCTTGCTTGTCAATATTGTATTTCATGACGGTCTGATTTTCAATAAAAAAGTATACTTCGCAGCAACCTTTTGCATTTAGGCGCCTTCAAAAGTGTCGGCAAATGTAGGAAATGCCCTGTTGAAACCGTCAAGATTTTTAACACCCCTTTTGTTCCGTTGTGTGCGCATACTGACAACACGGCAGGAAACGCTCCTTGGCACTGTTTTTCGCAGATGTATTCCAACCGTAGCCGGCCCCCGATCCAGCCGCCCTACCCCACCCCGAAAACTACCGGCGACTTTTTTTGTTAAAAACCCGCTCGAACTGAAAATAAAAATTGAGTATTTCGCGCCGATAAGCCTAAACTTGCCCCGTGTTTGGGCGGACGCCCGTGAAATGGAAGTACCCGGTACACTGCGTTATCTTTTGACCTATCCTTTCTTGGCAAATACATGAACAAAAAATTCTCCCCCGTCGTCAAGCAGATCATCCAGCAAAGTGGTCAGGAGGCCCGACGGTTGGGACACGACTACATCGGCGCCGAACACCTGCTGCTCGGCATTATCGCCGAACGGGACTGCTTGCCGGTCCGGGTGCTGGACGCACTCCTCGTGGACGTTTTGGAGCTTAAAAAACGCCTCGAGCGCTCCATTCCGCGCCGAAGCGCCTACCCGCCCGCCGAAAATCTTTTCGTCGGCGAGTTCCAGGTGACCACACAGGTACAGCGCGTCCTCAAGGTAACTTTTCTGGAAGCCAGACTTTTAAAAAGCGAAGAAATCTTCCCCGAGCACCTGATGCTTTCCTTGCTCAAACACTCGGACACCTTCGCCACCAAACTTTTAAACGAATACGACGTGGACTACGACAATTTCAAAAAAGAGCTCGAATACGCGCGTTCTGAACAGGATCTCGCACACCCCAACCTCTTCGCGTCTGCCGCCAACGAAGGTTCCGGCGAATATGAAGACGAAGACGAACGCGGCGGCTACCGATCCGGCGGCCAAAAAGCCCAGCAAAAAAGCCGCACCCCTGTGCTGGACAATTTTGGGCGCGACATCACCAAACTCGCCGAAGAAGGCAAACTCGACCCCATCATCGGCCGCGAAACCGAGATTGAGCGTGTCAGCCAAATTCTCAGCCGCCGCAAAAAGAACAACCCCATCCTCATCGGCGAGCCCGGCGTGGGCAAAACCGCCATCGTGGAGGGCCTCGCCCTGCGCATTATGCAAAAAAAGGTAAGCCGCACGTTGTTCAACAAACGCATCGTGATGCTCGACCTCGCCGCCCTCGTGGCCGGCACCAAGTACCGCGGCCAGTTCGAGGAGCGCATCAAGGCCATCATGAACGAACTGGAGAAAAGCCGCGACGTGATCCTGTTTATTGACGAGATTCACACCATCGTCGGCGCCGGCGGCGCTACCGGCTCGCTCGATGCCTCCAATATTTTCAAACCCGCCCTCGCGCGCGGCGAACTCCAGTGCATCGGCGCCAGCACCCTCGACGAGTACCGCCAGTACATCGAAAAAGACGGCGCCCTCGACCGCCGGTTCCAGAAAGTGATGGTAGACCCGCCCAGCCAGGAGGACACCATCCACATCCTCCGGAACATCCAGTCCAAGTATGAGGAGTTCCACAACGTGCTGTACACCGAGGCTGCCATCGTGGCCTGTGTGCGCCTCAGCGATCGCTACATCACCGACCGTTTCCTGCCCGACAAGGCCATTGACGTGCTCGACGAGGTAGGCGCCCGCGTGCACCTGAAAAATATCAATGTGCCCAAGCATATCGAAGACCTCGAAAAACGCATCGAGGTCATTAAGGAACAAAAAAACCGGGCCGTCAAGGACCAGCAGTACGAAGAGGCTGCCAACCTGCGCGACCAGGAAAGCAAACTCGTGCGCCAACTCGAGTTCTCCAAAGTCGAGTGGGAAGAAGACAGCAAGACCAAGCGCTACCCCGTGGAGGAAGACGATATCGCCGAAGTGGTGGCCATGATGACCGGCATCCCGGTGAAAAAAGTGGCCACGAGCGAAAGTAAAAAACTCGTGCACATGTCCGACGACATGCGCAAGATGGTCATCGGCCAGGACGATGCCATCATGAAAATATCCAAGGCCATCCAGCGCAACCGCGTGGGCCTGAAGGACCCGAAAAAACCCATCGGCTCGTTCATCTTCCTCGGCCCCACAGGGGTGGGCAAAACGGAACTGGCCCGGGCGCTGTCGCGCTACCTGTTCGACAGCGAGGATTCCCTCGTGCGCATTGACATGTCGGAATACATGGAAAAATTCTCGGTGAGCCGCCTCATCGGTGCGCCTCCCGGCTATGTCGGTTACGAAGAAGGCGGCCAACTGACCGAGCGCGTGCGCCGCAAACCCTACTCCGTGGTGCTGCTCGACGAGATCGAAAAAGCCCACCCGGACGTGTACAACATCCTCCTGCAGGTGCTCGACGACGGCCAACTGACCGACGGCCTCGGCCGCCGCGTGGATTTCAAAAACACGCTCATTATCATGACTTCCAACATCGGCGTGCGCCAACTGAAGGATTTCGGCCAGGGTGTCGGTTTTGCCACCAAGGCCCGCCAGGAAGCCGCCGAGGACAACTCCAAAACGGTGATCCAAAACGCGCTAAAACGCACGTTTTCACCGGAATTTCTCAACCGCGTGGACGATGTAGTAGTGTTCAACGCGCTAGGCCGCGAGGAAATCTTCAAGATCATTGACAACGCACTCGCCGGCCTGACGAGGCGCCTGAACAACCTGAAGATCGCGCTGGCCCTCACGGACGACGCCAAGGAATTTGTGGCCGAAAAAGGCTACGACCCACAGTTTGGCGCCCGCCCGCTGCACCGCGCCATCCAGAAATACATCGAGGATCCGCTCGCCGAGTTCATTCTGAACGAAACCCCCGGCGAAGGCGCCGCACTCCAGGCCTCACTCAATGAGGACAAGAGTGGACTGGTAATTTCCTTCGAGGCCACGGAAAAGAAAAAGGCGAAGCAGAAGGAAAAAGAAGGTACGGAAAGCGCGGATGGGGATGCGTCGGTGAGCGCTTCGTAGAAGTTTTCCCGAGCGATAATACAAGAACCCCCGCCCGCGCGATTGCCGGCGGGGGTTCATTTTTTTAAACCACCGTATTCCACCCATGCACATCCGGCTCCGTTCCGGAGCGGATACCTTCCAGCCGCTGCTTCACCCGCAGGGCGAAGGAGTCGGCGGTTACCGGCGCCAACTGCAACGCGTGTTCCCGCACCTGTACCAGTTCGATAGGCGCCGTCACGGCCGCCGTGCCCACGCCGAAGGCTTCCTGCAACTTGCCGGCCTGGTGGGCGTCCACCAGTTCGAGCGCGCTGATGCGGCGCTGTTCGGTGGCGTAACCCATGTCGGCGGCGAGAGTCAGTATGCTGTCGCGGGTGATGCCGTCGAGGATGGTGTCGGACACGGGCGGCGTGACGATTATTCCATCAAGCAGGAACATCACGTTCATAGTGCCCGATTCTTCGAGGTAGAGTTCGGGTGAACCATCGGTCCAGATCACCTGGTCGAAGCCGGCTTCGCGGGCCAGTTGGGTTGGGTACAGCGAGCCGCCGTAGTTGCCGGCGCACTTCGCCGCGCCCGTACCGCCCGGGGCTGCCCGCACAAACCGTTCCTCCACTTTCACGCGCAAGGGTTTGGCGTAGTACGGGGGTACCGGCCCTGTGAAGACGACGAAGCGGTAATTCTCCGATATCCGCATGCCGAAGCGGGCGTCGGAGGCAAACACAATCGGGCGGATGTACAACGCAGATCCCGGCGACGCGGGTACCCAGTCGGCATCGAGCGCCACGAGCGTCCTAATGCACGCCTCAAAATATTCGGCCGGCATTTGCGGCATGGCCATGCGTTGGAAGGAGCGGTTGAGGCGCAGGGCGTGGCGGTCTATGCGGAAAATTGCCACGCGGCCGTTGGCTTGCCGGAAGGCTTTCATGCCTTCCCATACGATCTGGCCGTAGTGCAGGCCCATGAGAGACGGCGGCAGCGACAAGTCGGCGTAAGGCACGATCTGTGGATCGCTCCAGGCGCCGTTTCGGTAGTCGGACGAGAGCATGTGGTCGGACACTGTTTCGCCAAAAACCAGATGGTCGAAATCGGTTTCCAGCAGTCGGCTGTGCGTCGTTTTTTGAATCGGGATGGTGTACATCGTTCGTTGCATTTTGATGTTTGCTCGTTTGTAAATGCCCTGTTCGAGCGGTATTTCCTGAAAACCCATTTTCCGGTACATCGCCACAGCCGGGCCGGAGGTGTGGGAGTTTGAATACAAAATGATCCGGACGGCGCCCAACTGCTCTCCTTCCTGCACCGCAGCGCGCATCAGCATTTTGCCGATGCCCCGCCCCCGCCACGGAATATCAACCGCCATTTTGGTCAGTTCCAACACGCCGTCGCCGGCAGGTCGCAAAGCCACCACTCCCACAACGGCGCCGTCGGCAACGGCTGAAAGGATGCTGCCTCCGCCCGACAAGATATGGCTTTCCGGATTGCTGAGCACGGCAATATCCACCGGCTCGAGTGGGTAATCGGCTTCAATCCAGGCGCGGTTGAGGCGGTAAAAAGCGTCCCCGAATTCAGGTTTCCAGCGTTCAATCTGTATGTCAAGGTGCATAGGTAGTCAGTTTTTTTTACGGGGCAAAGTTGATACCTTTGTTGGCACAAAAAACAGATTCAGTTTTTTAAATATCGGGCATAACAGATGATTTCCGGCAACGATGAATTTTTGTACAATCAGGTAGCCGAACGCCTCGAAGGCATGGTCGCGGACGGTGTCTGGAAAACAGGCGACAAGTTGCCTTCCGTGCGCGCGCTGAGCAGCGAACAAGGCGTGAGCATGAGCACGGTGTTCAAGGCCTACTCCACGCTCGAAAGCAAAGGGCTGATCGAGGCGCGCCCGAAATCGGGCTATTTCGTGCGGTTTCGGGCGCTGCGCGACACACCGGCTCCGCGAGCGCTGCGGTTTTCGGCGCCGCCGGAAAGTATGTCGGTAGACGACATGATCGCCACGGTGTACGCCAACCTGACCGAGGCCGGTGTGGTTCAACTGTCGCTGGCGGCGCCGGGATACGAGTTGCTGCCGGCGGCAAAACTGAACAAATGCCTGCTGGAAGCCCTGCGCAGCAGCCCGACGAGTTGCCTGCACTACGAACACATAGCAGGAAGTGAAGACCTGCGCCGGCAACTGGCCCGGCAGGCATTCAACTGGGGTGGCCATTGCACCGCCGATGAGGTGGTCGTCACCCAGGGTTGTATGGAGGCGCTGTCGTTTTGTTTGCAAACTGTGACCAAGCCCGGCGACACGGTGGCGATTGAGCGGCCCACGTATTTCGGGATTTTCAGTTTGTTGAAAAATCTCGGTCTGCGGGCACTTGAAATCCCTACGAATCCGGTAACCGGCCTTGACCTGGATTTTTTGCAAAAAGCCGTGCAAAATGGTCAGATCGCGGCGGCGTTGTTTGTCCCGAATTTCAACAACCCTTTGGGAAGTCTGATGCCCGACGCGCACAAACGGGCGCTGGTGGCGATGTTAGCCGAACGCAACATCCCACTGGTGGAAGACGACATTTACGGCGAAATGTATTTCGGGAAAACGCGGCCCGCCACCTGCAAGAGTTTCGACACAGAGGGACTGGTGCTGTATTGTTCATCCATGTCCAAGTCCCTGGCGCCGGGGTACCGGATCGGTTGGTGTCTGCCCGGACAGTACCGCCAAAAGGTGCTGCAGCGCAAACTGACGCACTGTATTACCTCCGCCACACCTACCCAGGCGGCCATCGCGCGGTTTTGTACCAACGGGCGTTTCGACCTGCATTTGCGCAACCTGCGCAAGGCTCTGCACACGCAATGCCTGCGCTACTGGCAGGCGATTTCGGAGTTTTTCCCGCCCGAAACGCGTGTGTCGCAACCGCAGGGCGGCTATGTGTTGTGGCTGGAACTACCCGAAACGGTGGACGCCTTTCACCTCTACCACCACGCGCGCCGGCACCGGATCAACATTGCTCCCGGGCAACTTTTCAGCACAGACGGCGCTTTTTCGCACCACATCCGGCTGGGATTCGGTGCGCCGTACAGCCCGGAGATTGAGGGGAGTTTGCAGACGTTGGGGCGGTTGGTGCGGGAGATGGGGTAGACCTTCAAGCAGCCTATGGTGTCTCTGACTCCAACTGAAACGTTCGTTTCATCCAATCCAAAAACAGTCTTGCTGCAGGCGCAGTTGGATTCAGATACCCGGCTTGCATTGCGACGCCAAAAGGTCGTCCAGGTTCTTTTTGCCAGGCCAACCAAGTGTGCAACAGTGCCTTTTATTGGCGAGTTCTGGCGTCAAACCTGCAAAAATGTTGTGATGTCAGCGTTTCAATGCTGGATTCTGCATGTTTCCAAAGGTCGTCCGAGCGGTCGGCGAGTTCAGCCAGAAAATGCTCCAAATAACCGTTGCTCTGGTTGTCCGGCATAATCCAGACACCGACGACTGGCTTACCTTCTTCTTGCAAGAGTATGCCGCTTGTATCTAAAGTAGCCGCATTCAAAACATTATCGGAAAATTTGGGGCGCAACCGATGCCGTATTGCTTCCCATCTGGCAGCAGGGCCGGTCTCGTTGGCATCCACTACAATGCCGATGTTTTTTACCTCTGCTTCTAACAGCGCTGCATCAATGAGTTTGGACACTTTATCGTAGCCTCCGGCCGACTTGACAAAATTGCCAATTGTTTTGTCCGTAAAACCAATGGGATTGGGCAAACCGTTTGATTTACACAATTGGGCAATTGCCCAACCGTCATTACCTTCTACGATGAGCCGTTGAGTCATGGGGGTTATCGGGTTTCCAGTTCATACTCTATAGAGGTAGCCAATTGTTCCATGTCGTACACCACGGCTTGAATTTTGTCATTTTGATCACGCTCCAGTCGGAGATAACAGCCTTGGCCGGTATTTTCGAGACGGCTGGCTACTTCTGTAAACGTGCGTATGGCATCTTGGCTATGCGTGGTGGCAAATATCTGGACATCCCAACGCGCGGCATAATGGAAGATTTTTTCCCAAAGCAACTGTTGCACGGAATGGTGCAGACCTGATTCAATCTCATCAATTAAAAGTAGTTTTTTGATTGTATTTTTCGCACTGACTAGGCCTGTAGCGATTTTCAGGGTTTGCATAATGCCGTCGCCTAAACGGCCCATTGATACCGGCACAGAAAATCCTTTAAGCCTGACTCGTACCCCATCTGAACGGACATCAATATCCATTATCCGAGAGTCGGCTTGCGCAACGACATCAATGACAGTTTCTTTCAACTCTGTGAGCGCAATGTTTTTCCAAAGTTGCTCTAATGGGAAAGGAGAAAGGGCGAAAGGAATGAAAATACATTCATCGCGCGGGTAATCAGGTGTAACATTTGGGTCTAGCCCAACTACTACTTTTTCTCTTTCTCTTCTATAATCAGTAGGAGCAGCACTAATGTTTGGGGTAATGTATTTTATACCTTTTCTTCCTGGAAATGTTTGTTTAGAAATGCGGCAGTTATTGATGGAAATAATGTTGCCATTTTTGATTGCGGAGTTGAACATGGCTTCATACGACTCTTCCCATCCTGGCGTAAACTCTCCTCGATTTTTTAGGGCAGCATTAATCACCGTGTTATCCCCATTGGATGCCCAAATCCGTAGTGCCTCCAGTAGCGCCGTTTTGCCGCTGTTGTTCATGCCGGCAATGAGATTAACCCTGGCCAGCGGCTCGATCTTCAATTTTTCAAAAAGACGGAAATTGATGATTTGCAGTGACTTTAGCATCGTGCTCGTTTTTTCACGCACAAAAATGACAGATATTTTTGAGAAACACAGCCCCTTACTTCTCAATCCTTTTACATCCGCACCAACTTGCAAACCCCTAATACCTTACCCGTTCCCTCCAAACGCACCGCATACACTCCCGGCGCAAACCCTGCCAGCGACACCTCCTGCGTTCCCTGCCGGATGTTGCCGACGCGTAGTAGCTCCCGGCCCTGTACATCGTGAAAAACCAATGTGGCAATCCCGTCGAAAGCAGGCAGCCGAACCGTGCACGCGTCGTACTGCACGGGATTGGGAAAAATCGTCCAGTCGATGCCGTGGCTTGTTGCCGGCTCTGCGACCGGGGTAATGATTTGCGGCAGCGTATCTACGAAACAGGTCAGGTGTTCCAGCAATGCCGTGGCCCGCATCCAGTAGTTGTTCACCTGAGCGGCGTATTGGGCCTGATCGTAAATGTCGGTGTGCCCGCCGCCAGGGACTTTTTTCAGATAGGTCCACACACCGGTGGACAGGGCATACGGATGCAATACCCCCGTGCCTTCCAGATAGGCAATATTGGCGGCAACGCCCGTCAGAAACGGCACGGTGCCGTCGGCGGTGCCATGCACGCCGACCATGGGTGGCTCGCCGTCGTTGATCCAGCCGCGGCGGTACAAGCCGCCGGACATATTGACGACCGCTCCGATTTTGGAAGAATAGGTCTTGTTGGACGGGCTTCCGCTGTTCCCATGGAAGCCACCGTTATTGGCGATGATGGTTTGCATGAACGGCGGGATATTGTCCGTCTCGTCCAGGTACGTAGCGTGCAGGGCAGCCACGGCGCCGGCGGAATAGCCGCCCACGAAGATATGGGCAGTATCGGCGCGAAACAGGTTTGCCGTGGCGGCATCCTCACGGAAAAAGCGCACGGCGGCTTTCATATCGCCCACGGCTTTCACGGCAGTGTCCATGATTTTGGTGGAATCCGGAATACCAAGCGGAAACACCGGAAACAAACGGTACTGTATGGAGGCGGCCACGTACCCGCGTTTGGCTAAGAGTTCGCACCATTTAGCCATATCGGATTTGTTTCCGAAAACGAAACTACCGCCATGCTCCAGCACCACAACCGGCCGGCGGGAGGCGGTATCCCCCTCCGGTTCATACACATCCATCGAAAGCGTGATCGGCTGGCCGAGGTGGTTGGTGGCCGGTGCGTAAGGCAGCGTGGTTTTTTTCACCGCAGCGAAAACGGGCTGTTTGTAGCGAATGCCGTCGCAGGCAGGAGTTTGAGCATGCAGGAGTTGGTAACTGAAAATTGTAAGCGCAGTGGTGTAGATCAGTCGTTTCATAAGCCGCTTTAATTCGATTGATTCGATTGAAAAAAATTGGGGCTGGTCCTTCAGGTGCGATATGCCCAACAAATGTATGAAACATGTTGTCGTCATTCAACGCAGTATCTGAAAGTCCCGCCCCAATCGAAATAATCGGATCAATCGAATCAATCGAACCAATCCTTACATTTTCTTCTTCCACTCCGCGATGGACTCCTCGTTCATGCGCGGGTAGTCGGAATTGCCGTCGGCTTTGGCCAGTTCGGTGCTGCGGTTAGCAGTCGTGATGGCATCTTTGTACTTGCCGAGTTTGGCCTGAATATTTGCCTTGAGGCGCAGCACCCAGAATTTTTCGCCGGCCATTTCCAGGTTTTTGTTCACCCACTCCAGGGCTTGCTCCGCGTCTTTTTCTTCTTCAAAGTAATAGCGCGCGGCAGAATAGTAGTCAT
>Ga0154020_10007364_pt1 | contig 12856 bp, 12 predicted proteins | sample Klosneuvirus_201_FD_109709 | JGI IMG/M metagenome (GOLD analysis project Ga0154020, IMG submission 109709) | Active sludge microbial communities from wastewater, Klosterneuburg, Austria - Klosneuvirus_20160825_MG | ecosystem: Engineered > WWTP > Aerobic digester > Activated sludge | place... | reverse complement strand
GCACGTCGGCAAGAACTGCTTCAACTATCCCGTCGCACCGAAGACACCGCGACAGGATTATCGCAAGGTGCTGCAACGCGCCCTGGACGACATGGCGAAGTCCAAGCCGGAAGTCATCGGAGTTTCGGCCGGCTTCGATGCGTATGCGCGCGATCCCCTCGCGCAGGAAACGCTCGAGGCGGAGGACTTCCACTGGCTCGGCGAATCAATGCGCAAGCTCGGCATCCCCGTGTTCAGCTTGTTGGAAGGCGGCTACAGCAGCGACCTGCCGGACCTCGTGCTGGCTTACCTCAACGGTCTCGCCGGAAAGTAACCGCCCGCGGCGAATGTAAAGCATCCTGAGTGGTGTCCCGTTTGGGATTCGATTGTCCCGCGATCGTTCACTCCAAAAACTCGCCCACAACCAACCGACCATCGGTGGTCGGGCCTGGCCGTAGATTCCCCCACAAAAGCACATTCCAATTCCAAAACGGATCTTGTCGTATCGCGATTCCTCGATGGCATCCCATGTGCATTGAGGAGGCACGAATGGTGTCGCCAGCATGGGCAGGAACGGTTTCGTTCGGGGCAGCGATTGTTCACCGGGCCGTTCCCGGCGTCATCACCGTGGAGAAAGGTTCAGAGGTATGGGAAGGCAAGGATTCGATACAGCGTTCGTGACCGGACAACCGCTCCGGGTGCTCATGGTCGAGGATGTCCCGGCGGACGCCGAACTGTGCCTGCGCGCGCTGCGTCTGCACGGCTACAGCGTGTGCGCCGACATCGTCTCGACCCGGGAAGACTTTCTCCTTCGCGTCAGCCAGGCGAAGTATGACGTCGTGCTGTCCGAGCTCTCGCTTCCGGACTGGAACGCCGTGGACGTTCTCGAGCAGCTGGAGAAGCTGCAGCAAGACGTGCCCTTCATTTTGGTGACACGCGGCCTTGATGAGGAACTGGCCACGCGACTGATCGACGATGGTGCGGACGATTATATCTTCAAGGATCGCCTGAACCGTCTCCCGCTGGCCGTGCGGCGCGTCCTGCGTGAACGACGTTTGCTGGACGAACGGCACGCGGCAGCCATCGAACGCGAGCGATTGATTCGCAAGCTGGAGGAAACGCTCTCCGAGGTGAAACGCATCAACGGTCTGCTGCCGGTCTGCGTGACGTGCAAACGCATCCTGAGCGAGAAGGGATTCTGGAGCCGGATGGAGGCCTACATCGAACGTCACTCGGATGCCCGCGTCAGCCCAAGCCTGTGCCCGGAATGCGCCGCACGACATTATCCTGAGACGTTCAATTGAGCGTCGGAGCGGGAACGGAGGATTACTGGTCGAGACAATCGAGCACGGACTTCAGGTGCAGCAACGCCAGGCCCATGTTTTCATTCGCCATCTCGGGCTCTTCCTCGTTGTCCGCCATGAGCGATTCGATCACCGCGCTGAGGAGAGGCACCTGATTGTAGGTCGCGAGCAGATTTTGCAGGCCGGCCATGTGGTCCATCTCGGAGCCGTCTTCCAGCTCTTCGAGAAACTTCAGGTTCGCCGTTTCCGCCGCCTCCAAATCGTCCATGTTGATCTGGCGAAGATCCGTTTTCTGCTCGGAGAGAATCTTCCACAGGATGAGGCCGATCAGGATCAATTGCCCACGTTCCTCCTCGCCCATCAAGGTTTCCTCCACCGCCATCAGGTACGCGACAACGAACGGCTGCTGCTTGGCCATCACATCGAGCAGCCGCTGGCCTTCCTCTTCCGTGGCTTCGTTGATCTGCTTCCAGGTGCGGTCGATGATTTTGCCCGAGATGGTGTTCATGAAGCGCGCTGTTGGTGTTGGACGGGAAATTTACCCACGCGTCCGCCCGAAAGATACCGCGAAATAAATGCGCCCGGAAAAGCGCCGCCGCCAGCCAAATGGGGATTCACGACTCCCGCCGTCCGGGCTTGCGCGATTTCACGAAGCTCTTGAGCACGTCAGGGTTCTTTTCGAAATACGTCGCCAGATCCGCCAGCGTCTCGACGGTGGCCGGACTGAGGTGATGTTCAATGCCCTCGATGTCGCGATGCTGCGTCTCCGCATCCAGTCCGAGCAGGGAGAAAAATCGCGCGAGCGTTTCATGCCGCTGCTGAATGCCCGTCGCCACGGCGCGGCCCTTGTCGGTGAGCACCAGGCCGCGGTATTTGACGTAGTTCAGGTAACCCAGCTCGTCGAGCTTCTGCACCATGCTCGTGACCGACGCCTGCTTCACATCCAGCGAGCTCGCAATGTCCACGACGCGGGCATACCCCTTCTCCTGAATCAGCTCGTGGATGCGTTCGAGATAATCCTCGGCGGTCTGGCTGGGCGTTGACTGCGGCATGTTTTCGCCAATTAACCACAAGGCTCCGGAGGCTGGCAAGTTTTCGGGCAGAACCAGAAGGCGGCGAGTTTGCTCACCGCACTTGTCAGTGGCGGTTCGGCGACTAATGTTTGCCGCAGTCATGAGTTCACGAACACATTTCAGCCTCATCGGCGCGCTGGCCCTAGCACTGGCAGCTCTCTCGTGCAGCCAGCAATCCGCGCCATCCAACCCGCCCTTGCCGGCGTCGACCAACTCCACGCCACACGCCGCAACCGGAACGAATCCGACGATCTACCAGGTCAAGGGCGTGATTAAGGAACTCTTCCCCGAGCGCAAGAAGGTGCTGATCGATCACGAGGATATTCCCGGCTACATGGAGGCGATGACCATGATGCTCGACGTGCGTGAGGACAAGGAGCTGCAAGGCCTGCAGGCGGGAGATTCCATCACCTTTCGCATGCTGGTCACCGAGGACGATGGCTGGATCGATCAGCTCAAAAAGGTCGATGGCCCCCGCACGCCGTTGCCCTCCAAGCCCAGCGGATTCCGTCCCGTGCGCGAAGTCGAGCCCCTGGCGGTCGGCGACAAAATTCCCGACTACACCTTCACGAACACCCTCGGCCGGATCGTGCGCCTGAGCGATTTCAAAGGCCAGGCCCTCGGCTTCACCTTCATCTTTACGCGCTGTCCGTTTCCCACGTTCTGTCCGCGCCTGAGCAGCAACTTCGAAGCGGCCCAGGAGAAGCTGAAGGCGATGAGCGGCGGTCCCACCAACTGGCACCTGCTCAGCATCACCATCGATCCTGATTACGACACGCCGGAGCGGTTGAAGGAATACTCGGCGAAGTACAAGGTCGATCTCCAGCATTGGAATCATGTTACCGCGCCGCTGATCGACATCACCGCCATCGGCGAACAGTTCGGCCTGCAATTCTGGCGGGCCAATCCGGCGGAACCAATCAACCACAACGTCCGCACCGTGGTAATCGACGCCAATGGGGTCGTGCAATGGACCACGCCGGAGACCGACTTTAAGGTCGACTCGTTCGTGGAACAGATGGTGAAAGCCGCCCGGGTCCCGATGGCGAAATAGTCCGCACGATCGCAGGAGTTACTTCAACGGAACGGCCGGAGCAGCCGTCGGCGAATTCGTGGTCGCAGGAGGTGGCGGCAGGTTCAGCTTGGTCCTGATACGGGCGGCGTATTCGGGACGGAAACCATTTTCGGGGTTGATCGCCATGTCACGGAAACGAAGAACGATCTTCTCCATGGGCTCGAGCTTCAACACTTCCTGCCGGCTCGCGGTTTCCGCGGTGTAAAACTGCCATACCTGTTGAGCCATGCGGAGAAGCCCGTCGGCCCGATCGTCGTTGTCGAGTGCGAGATTCAAGAAATACTGGCTGACCAACCCCTCGATCACCGCCTTGGTCCGGTTATGATTCAGGTCTTTGATGGAGCCAATCATTCGCGCAAGCGCGTATTGTTCCACCGTCACGTTCTTTTCGATCGCATCCGGATACTTCTCGCGGAGGGTCTTCATCCATTGATCAGCTTCGGATAAACGATTATGTGTGTAGAGAAGATAGACCGCTTCCCGCAAGAAGTTCTTGTGTGCCCTCTCAACCACGATCTTCTTGTCCGTCTCCTCCGCCAACATTCTGGAGTATCCGTCATTTGCCATCGCGATCTTGCTGAGGTCGGGACCAAACGTATATGAGCCATCAGGATTCTCAGCCACGATTCGTCCCCTCATGACGTTCATGTGGAGGCTCTGGTAAATGACCCGGCGTAGCGCGATGAGCTCCTTCTTGTTGGACTTCTCCAAACCCACCATGGCCCAGTAAATCGCGGTCGCTTCCGGCAACCTCCACTCCATCGGCCCATATAAATCATCGGCCTTCTTCATCATGGCCGGGTCCATCTTCAACTTCTCCTGCAACAGCTCGACTCGCTGACGTGCCTCCGGAGTCTGCGGATTGAGCAACTCATCGTAGTTCGGGCGGCCCCCGCCCAGGACACGGGTCATCTGTCGGGCCAGTTCATATTTGTATACGAGATGCGCGTCATCGAGGTTCTGACCAATCTTATGCTGGTAGAACCAGGCCAGCTCGCGATACAGAAGCGCTTCCTTCGGGTTGTACTGCAGACCTTGATCGCGCAGGAGTTCAATCCCCCGCTGCACCCAGCGCCACCGGTCATACGGATCGCGAAACTTGACCGAGATGTTGTAGGCCATGTTCCACGCTTGAACGAGCCAGACGTGGACAAAGGTTGGCTCCAGCTTTGTAATCCAGTCCGCGAGCTGGACCTGCTCAAAGTATTTGTCCTCCATCTGGAGATCGTTCGCGCGAACCCACAGGGCGTTGGCGATGAGTCCCCGGAAACCTCCCAGCGCCACCGTGGTAAATGCCAGCACCGGCGGCGCATTCTCCAATGGCGCGACCCGCGTCAAACCCAACTCCGTCCGCTGTCGATTGAGGCGTTGCTGAAGGAATCCGGCCACCACCAGCAACAGCGCCGCGGCAGTCAGCATGAACAGCTTGTATGGCTTTCCTGTCATGTCAGCTGGTCCCTTGTGCTGTGGCCAATTCCCGTCGTGTGAAGAACATCACACCAAGTCCCCCGAGGATGCCGCCCATCAGCAGGACGATTTGCGCAAACGCAGTTCCGAGCTGTCCCCAGGTAATACTGCGTCCAGTGCTCAAGGCATCCACAGGCTCGAAGGTTTGAACCAGATTGACGACCGAAAGCATGACCTTGAAAAGCGGCACCACCACGCGATCAATCGTTGAGCCGCTATCAGCGCCGGTTTCGTGATCAATACCACTCACAGTCCCTTCCTTCACCACATTGGAAAGCGTGCTGCTCGACAATGCCACCACCAGCAGGCTGATGGAACAAAACGCAGCGACGGGAAAGGAAAGCAGGCTGGCCGACGCCAGGCCCAGGCTCGCCAGCAGTGCCAGCCAGCACCAGATGATGCCCAGGGCACGCAGGTAGTTCAGGCCGAAGCCCCCCTCGCGATACAACACTTCGAGGCCTTCATCGATCGGGAAAACGAGAGCCGTCTCATTGCGATTGACGAAGTTCACGACGAGCCGTCCCTGCTCATCAAGCAGTTTGGCTCCACCATCCACCCGTATTTCGTGAAATGTGTTTGCGGCGAGACTCTGCGGATAACTCTCGCTCAGTGGACTGTTATACGGGCCAATCGTCCACAGCCCGACGTACGATCCCGCAGCGTTCGTTTGGGCCGCAAAGAATTTAACGCGCAGGAACAATGGCCCATCGCCGATCAAGTGACGCTTCAAACCGAAATCGATCGTCCACTCCCGGCGATGGTCGGGCCCGACCACCTGCTGATACGCCTTCACCCTTTCCCGCAGCTGCGCCGTCGCCTCCGCCAACTGGTCTGGCGGAAGGGAATCTCGATTCGGCATCTTGGTCACTTGATAAGCCACCTCCTTCTCAATGTCCGGTGGAGGCTCCTTGAGTCCCGCGCGAGCCACAAAGATTTCGTTCCGCAGGATGTTGAGCTGCGAATCAATGAACGCTGCGAGGCGATCATCTTTTCTCTCCTTCGCCGCCACCACAGCGTTCTCCATCTTTGTCATCCGCCAATGAAGAAGCCCATAGACCGCCCCGCCGGAAACAGCCAGCAAGCTCGCGTTCAGGAGCAGGATGCCGAGCCATTTGCCCAGCCAGATCTGCCAGCGCGCGATTGGCTTCACTGCGACCATCTGCATCGAGCAATCCTCGATGTCCCGCGCCAGCGTGCCGCAAGCCAGCCAGAGCGTCGAAAACCCGAGTAACGCGGTGATCACACTCAACGTGTAGGTCAGCATGATCTGGATGAATCCGCGCGCGGTGCCGTCGTCCTTGAGCAGCATCGGCAGCAGAACCACCGAGCAGAGCAGCAAACCGGAAAGCACCCAGAAGAGACGGAAGCGAAAGGCCGTCTTCCAGGTCAGCGCCGCGACCGCCCAGATGCGCTGACCGAAAAGCCCGCGCAACAGCGGGACGATGACGCTGTAGCGAAGCAACACCCGCAGGAATGGGGATACGGATTCCATCAGGAATTTGGCTTGTTCAACAGCGAGGAGAGCTTCTCGTTCGCCTTCGCGAGATCCGCCGGCTTCACCTCAGTCGCCGGCGTCGCGCTCGGAGCCGGGGAGGTCGTCGCGGATGAAACGCTCGCCTCCGACGCGGCACGTTCCGGCTTCGAAAGCGAATCCAGCTTCGCCTGATTCACGCTCGCCACAGGAGCCGCAACAGGCTTCACCTCTTCCTTCACTGGCGCCGGAGCGGTAAGGCGTTCCAGCACTTTGTCCGCCGCTGGTTTCACCGTGGCGCCCGCTTGCAGGTACGCCGCGACCTTGCCGCCAGACTGCGCGCCGGAAGTCTCCGCCGCCGCCTGCTTCGCCTTCGCCACCACATCCAGAAAGTAGCTCTCGAGATTCTGCGTCGGGTTATCGATCCGAATCTTGTCCTCTGCCACGTCGTGACGAATCAGCTCCATCACTTTCTGAGTCGTCTCCCGCGAGAGCGGCGGCGTGGTGATACGCACCGCGTCGCGATTCGCAAGCAAGTCCTTCAACTCACCCATCGCCTGAATCTTGCCGCCGTAATAGATCACCACGCGGTCACAGACATCCTCCACGTCCGACAGCAGATGGCTGCTGAGAATCACCGTCTTGCCACGACGCGCGAGGGCGAGAATCAAGTCCTTCACCTCGCGGCAGCCGATGGGATCAAGCCCCGCTGTCGGCTCGTCGAGAATCACGAGGTCCGGGTCATTGATCAACGCCTGCGCCAGGCCGATGCGGCGCTGCATGCCCTTCGAGAATTCACCCACCGAGCGCATGCGCGTCTGGTTCAGGCCCACCATGTCGAGCAACTGCTCGCTCCGCTGGCGGCGCTCGTCATTCGTGAGATGAAAAAGGTTCCCGAAGAAATCAAGCGTCTCGTAGGAATTGAGATAGCGATAGAGATACGATTCCTCCGGCAGATAACCGATGCGGGATTTCGTCGCGACATGACGCGGCGACTTGCCGAAAACCTCGATGTGCCCCTTGGTCGGATACAACAGCCCGAGAAGCATCTTCACCGTGGTGGATTTGCCCGAACCGTTCGGCCCCAGGAGGCCGAACACCTCACCCTTGCGCACCTCGAAATCGACACCGTCCACCGCGCGCGCCTTCGGCCGGCCCCAGAAGTCCTTGAAGACTTTCGTGAGTCCGCGCACGGCGATGACAACTTCGCCGGAGTTCGCGCTCCGGGTCGCAGACGGCGGATTGGATTCGGCAACAGCGGTCATGTTCAGTCTTTCAGTTCGGCGATCTTGTCGAGTTCCGCCACGTAGTCAAAACCTTCGCGAGTCCCGTACTGCTCGTGATAGCGAAGGAAAAACTCCCGTTGGCACTTCATGCTGAAGTCGGGGGACCAAAGCATCAACGGCAGATTGTGAAACGCTTCCGCAAGCTCGGCCACTTGTGCGGCCTTGTTTTCACGCCCGAGAATCCGCATCTCCAGAAGCGCAAGATAAGCGAGACGGGATAGAGCTTCCCGCTGCGCCTCGCTTGGCAGTCTCGCATCACAAAATGTCGGCATGTCATTGAACGCTAGCTGTGGGTAAGACGAGTGACAAGCCGCGAGCATTCCCGTCGAGTGCTATTTCCTCAATAAACCGTAGCGGGGATGACGCTTGTGGTGACGGACCAGCATGACGCGCAGTCGATCCGGGCTGACGTCGTAAAGGACGTGGTAGGGAAAACGTTTCAGGTTCGCCCGACGGAAGTTCTGGTCCACGGGTGGAAACTTCAGGGGATTCTCCGCTGCTTCGTTGATCACGGAGCGCAGCTCGTCGTGAAACTCGTCTGCCAGACGCTCGGAAACCTTCTGGTAGTAGGCGAGAACTTCCTCCACGTCCCGCTGGACCAGCGGGTGATAGACTACTTCCATGCGGCACGTTGCCGGTTGATGGCGTTCCAGAAGTCATCGGAACTCATCGTCTTTGCTGTGCCCGAATCCAGCTCCTGACGGCGTCGGGCAGCTTCCTCAAGGCCTTCCACTCCGGCGTCCTCTGCATCATGCGGCGGGAGAGACTCCATGAGCCAAGCCGCCAATGCGCCACGTTCATGCTCCGGAAGCTCCGCGACCGCGTGCTGAATTTCAGCGATGGACATGGTCAGAAGTTAACCGACGGCAGGGTGAGTGACAAGGCGGGAACACCTGCTTGCTCATTCACGACAATTCACCGAAACTCACCTCTAATTCTTACGGGCGTTTCTAGCTTTGAACGTAAGCATTATGTCTGAGAGAAACGGAATGTTGCGAATCTCCTCAACGGCGACAGACATCTCATTCTTCGTATTGAGGGTGAGCACGCCCAATCTCTGTGGCGGCGGATGGCTTCCCACGAAAAACATGAACAGAACACCACTTACCAGCAGCCTGTACACATGATGCCCGTCATACTTTGCAAGGGTGGGCGGAACGTGCCAATCCGGAAAGAACACACCATCAATCGTAACAGCAGTTAAAACGCATGGGTAATTGTTTGGTTGAAGAGGATCTCCTTTCAGTAGAGCCAACCGAATCCTTTCTCCATGCGGGCCAAGGTCGACTTCATCAAAAAAGGAGAGTGTGCTGACGTCCGTACGCCACAAAAGAGAGAGTAAGAACAATTTGAATTTTCCATAGTCAATCCCTTGAAGCAGGATTCGATTCTTGAAGTGGGTAACATGGACTCCATGGGCTTCAACGAAAGTACGGTAGGCGTAGCTTTCCCACTGGCTGAACTTCAACTCACATCCGCCACAAAGCAGTTTTTCACGCATGCCTTTTTGAACGAACTGCTCCGGCTTCGCGGAATCGGACGGAATCAGGTGAAAGCGATGCAGCGCATCATACATGGATTTGTAGAAGAACTCAGGGATGATGTGAGAGCTCTTCAAGTCGTCCCTAACTTTACATAGAGCACAGAGCGTCGGCATATAACGAGGTAATTCACCGCAGCCGAATCTTACCTTAAAAACGCAGAATACGTCTGGCAGCTGTCTACCCTTGATAACTTAAGAACTTGTTCGAGGTGCCCTTTTCTGGAGTCACCCTACGCCGGCTTCGGTGACAATTGAGGCCTCGGTTCGGATGATGATGGAGGATTGTGATCCGTCGAAGCTGCTCGCGCATTCCCTTGGAACGGTTCCAGTTCTTCGCCGTGGCGGACGAGGCGGGCGCTGTTGAAGACGACGAGCAGCGAGCCGGCGACGTGCATGATCGCGGCGACGATGGGATTGATGTAGTTCATCGCCGCGAGCACCAGGCCACCGATGACGAAGATCACGCCGAGCAGGAAGTTCTGGTTGATGACCGAGCGCGTCTGGCGCGAGAGGCGCACGAGCACGGGCAGGCGGCGAAGGTCGTTGTTCATGAGCGCGATGGTCGCACTGTGGATCGCCACTTCGCTACCGGCGGCGCCCATCGCGATGCCGAGATCGCCGGCGGCCAGCGCGGGCGCGTCGTTCACGCCGTCGCCGACCACGGCCACGCGATAGCCTTTCGCCTTCATCTTGCGCACGAACTCGACTTTGTTCTGCGGCAGGCAATCGCCCACGACTTCTTCGCAGCCGATTTCCTTCGCCACGCGGATGGCCACCGGCTGGCGGTCGCCGCTGACGATGGCGATGCGACGGACGCCGGTGTGCGTGAGATCGGCGAGAGATTCGCGGGCCTCGGCGCGAGTTTGATCCTGCAATCCGACCCAGCCAATGCACTGGCCGTTGCGCGCGACGAAGATGAGGCTCCAGCCCTCGGTTTCGTTCAGGTCCACCGACTTCAGGAAATCCTCGGTGACGTTGTTATCCTTCAACCACGCGGCGCGGCCCACAAGAATGGTCGCCCCGTCCACGGTCGCCTTGATGCCGCGTCCGGCGGTCTCGGCGAAATCCTTCGGCTCCGGGAGCGGCACGCCGGCTTCCTCGGCAAGCTGGGCAAGCGCCTTCGCCGTCGGGTGGTTGCTGTATTTCTCAGCGGACGCCGCGATGCGCAAGAGGTCAGCCGGAGTCGTGTCGCCAATCGGAGCAAGGCGGCTGACGGCGAGCTTGCCGGTCGTCAGCGTGCCGGTCTTGTCGAAGATGAAGGCGTTGATGCGCGCGGCGAGTTCGATGTCGGCGACGTTCTTGATCAGGATGCCGAGGCGCGCAGCGGCGGAAAGCGCGGCGACCATCGCGGTGGGCGTGGCGAGGATGAACGCGCACGGGCAGGCGACGATAAAGACGGCGATCACCCGGTTGAGATCCTGTGTGAACGCCCAGACCAGCGCGCCGATGACGAGCACGAGCGGCGTGTAGAATCCCATGTATTGATCCACGATCTTCATCATGGGCAGCTTGGTCTTCTCGGCGGCGAGAATGAGATCGCGCACGCGGCCGAGCGTGGTGTCAGTGCCGGCGCGGCTGACTTTGACTTCAAGCACGCCAGTCAGGTTCTGCGTGCCAGCGAAGACGTCGTCGCCAGGCTTCTTGTCCACGGGCAACGATTCGCCGGTAATGTTCGCCTGATTGAACGAACCCTGGCCGCTGAGAATGACGCCGTCCGCCGCAACGTTGTCGCCGGGACGAATGCGGATGACATCGCCGATCGAGAGGGCGGACACGGCGACTTCTTCTTCCTGATTGCCCTTGAGGCGGCGGGCCTTGGTGGGCGTGAGCTTGATGAGCGATTCGATGGAAGCCCGTGCGCCTTCGGCGGTGCGGGTCTCGATGATTTCGCCCATGAGCATGAAGAACGCGACGACGCCGGCTTCCTGGTAGTGACCGGACGCAAATGACGCGAGCACAGCGAGGCCGACGAGCTCCGTCGTGCTCAGGCGGCCCATGCGGAGATCCTTGATCGCCGTCATCACGATCGGGAAGCCGAGCAGGATGGCGCCGATCATTCCACTGACCTCCGCCACGCCGGGACCGAGTTCCATCCACTCGACGATGAACGAGTTGATGGTGAAGAGCAGGCCCGCGAGCGTCTGCTTCAACCGGATGGGCGTGTGGCTGTGGTCATGGCCGCAGCTTGAGCAAGACTCACCATCCTTGTGATGGTGACGATCGTGCCCGTGATCATGATCGTGCTTGGTTTCCTCGCGGCTGAGGAGGGAAGAGACATTCATGGCTTGAACGTGATGCGTGTTGCGTAATGCGTGAGGGAACGTGTTCCCAGCTCTGCGATGAATTTGCCCATTCGATTCAGCATAGCGGGTTTTGGCGCTTGCTCAATGGTCGTCAGCCTTCGGTTGGTCCAGCACCTTGGGCTTGGGCGGCTCGCGGTTGATTTGCAGGCGCAGCTCGCGTCCAGCGCCGGCACCGCGTTGGGGAGCGACGACTTTTTCCTGCACGTTGGTGTAGATGATCCGCAGCACTTCCGACTGACGCTGCTGGGTGAACAGATCACGATTTGCGCGCCATGCCGGGAGGTTGTTCGTGAAACGCTCGACTTCTGCAGCGACGAACTCGACGAGCCGCGTGCGCTCGGCTTCGCCCAGGTTCTTGCGCGACTCGGCTTCCGCACGAGCCTTGCTGATGGTCTGGTTCTCGTAGCTGCGCGCATCGTTCAATTCCTTCGCGCGACGCACCTCCGCCTCGGTCACACGACTGAAGGCTTCCTTCAACTGGCGCGGCGGGATGACCTGCATGTTGTCGATCTGAATCTCCGTGATGCCCAGATTGTGTCGCGCCACGAGCTGCTCGAAGCGATTGCGTGCGGTCTCGCGGAAGCCGGCCTGATCACGGGTCAGCGCGTCATCGACCTTGTAGCGGGCGGCGGCGAAGAGGAGCGCGTTGTTGAACGCGTTCTGCACGACGTTGGAGGCGTTCGCGAAATCGAGTACGTAGCGCAGGCCCGGCTCGGCAATGCGGTAGCGCAGCGTGGCACGGAGATGAACGATGTTTTCATCACCTGTGAGAAGATAGCCATCCAAGGCGGGGCGTAGTGATTCACCGGGTTCCGGTTCGTTGCCGGCGGCTTCCATCGCCGCCGTGGTGGCGTACCAGCCGACGGTCGAGTTCAAGTTCATCACCTGCCCGACCGGAATGCGCACGACTTCATCAATCGGCGGAGGAAAAGCCCAGTGCGGTCCGGGACCGAGCAGCTTTCCATCGCCACCGCCCGCCGGAACGCCAAAGCGCAGGACGATGGCCTTCTCCTGCGGACCGACGACAAAGAAGCCCGAGAACAGGAACAGCAGCAACAGGCCAATCATGATGACCTTGACGATCGCGAAGCTGCTCTTCAGCGCGCCGGCGAGCGCCTGAGTTCCGGCGTCCTCGCCTTCGAGCGACGGCGTGGCCGGCTTCGCGTGATCGTGATCATGCGGATGGTCATGATCGTGGTCGTGATGCGGATGATCGTGCTTGTCACTCATGGCAGCATCATTTCTTCCCGGTGTTCTGCGACTTGAGCAAATCGAGCGGCGCGGAGCTGTCGTCGAGGATCAGCGTCGTGCGATTCTGCAGGAATTGTTCGAGCGCCTTGAGCTTGAGCAGGAAG
>Ga0154020_10007363_pt1 | contig 12857 bp, 12 predicted proteins | sample Klosneuvirus_201_FD_109709 | JGI IMG/M metagenome (GOLD analysis project Ga0154020, IMG submission 109709) | Active sludge microbial communities from wastewater, Klosterneuburg, Austria - Klosneuvirus_20160825_MG | ecosystem: Engineered > WWTP > Aerobic digester > Activated sludge | place... | reverse complement strand
TTGGTTCCATTCGTATAATGCGAACTGAAGTCGACCTTGCCGGTTATATATAAATCACCGTTGCCATGGGTGCTTGTGGCTAAGTACTTCATATCAATGTTGGCATGAATGTCACCTGAGTTGCCAATTCTGATATCCAGAGAATCGCCTACAACTTGATTCTGGAAATAAATTGGACCTACACCGCCGCTCCTAATATATCGTAATATTGGAAGTGTAACAAAAACTTTAATGCTGGTTTTCGGACTTCTCACGAAATTACATTTGTTGATATTACTAATGGTTAAAGTAGAATCTTTAACTTCTGTTCTGATATTCGATTGCAGGTTTTTTCCTGCTTCAACTTTCACTTCATAATAATTGCCTTGTGTTACGTAAAGATCAAGTTTATCTTCCACTTTTATTTTGTTGAAGCCCGTGATATAGCGGGTGCTTGTTTCGGTTTTGCCGGCCGATTTAAAGCAATCGCCAAGATTCTCTTTTTTACAACTATTGACTAGAAAAGTTGAAATAAAAATAAAAAGTATGCCAATTAATTTCTTCATGATTTCCTTTTTTTCAATGCAATACGGTAACCAACACCCAAGTCAAAATGGTAGGCCACCACCCAGTGCGACTTCATGCCAAATTGTAAAAACAAGCCCTTATTTCCGGTGTATCTAATGCCGAAACGGTGAAAGAACGCGCCATCATCGTTATACGGACTAAATAAATAATACCCCATTTCAATAGGAAAGCTTAAATTTCCCACATTGTATGAATAAGCAAATTTTATGCCTGTCCGCAGTTTATCGGTAAAAGTGACATGCGGATAACCATAGTGCTCCAGATCTTTAACATGGCTTTCTTCATAATACACATCAATTCCGGCGCCCACTTTGTGTGTGTTTCGGATATTATGAAAGTAATTAAATGACAAAGTATAAGCCGGTAATTTCGGTCCTCCCGGAGGGTCTTTTTCGTTTATTCCGGCAGCTGCCCACACGAGCATTTCGTGTTTGGATTTCGCCTTAGTTGACGAATCAATTTTTGTTATTTCCGATTTAGGGTCAGATAATTTGTAAGTGAGCCCTAAATTAAATGAAATCAAATTCAATCCCAGATTTGGCACCTGCATACGGCCATTACTCACGTGAGTAATGCCAAGCCCGGGCTCAATTCTGAATTTCTGACTCAAATTGATGTTCCATTGAAAACGGAATTGTACAAAAGCATTCCAGTTGCTGCCAATGGCAATGTTTTTATGATTTTCACGTATATCAAAGCGTCTGGTTAAGTACGATAGTCCCCAGCTGGTTCTGAAAATCACTCTCGATGCCCTTTCTTTTTTATTGAGCGGAATTTCTATAAACGGCGCAATGGAATAGCTTTGGCCTAATGTTTTTGGATTACCAAAATCAATTAATGTAATGTTTAATCCAATATCAGGCTTGTTGTTTTCAAGGTGCCACATTTTACTGCCATCGCTGGGTTTAACAAGGTTTAATTCGAACATGGGCACATAGCCAGTTATAAGATGGCCAATGGTTGCCCTGTGTTGCATAATGAAGCCATAATTAACCGCAGGCTTCAAATACCATTTCTTGTTGTTTAATAAAAAGCCTTGTTTTTGGGCTACCAAATGCAGTGAGCCCATCAGAACCCAAAAAAGAATAAATATTTGTTTAAAAATCCTAATTTTTTCAAATAATAGGGAATTACAAATATAATCATTAGAAACTGTTTAAATTTGCCATATATGAACGAAAAACTGGTAGCTTTTGAACGGCTTTTAAATATTATGGATGACCTAAGGGAAAAATGCCCTTGGGACAAAAAGCAAACCATAGAGAGCCTCAGACATTTAACAATTGAAGAAACCTACGAATTAAGCGATGCCATCTTAAAAGATGACAAAAAGGAACTAAAAAAGGAATTAGGGGATATAATGCTGCACATTGTTTTTTATGCGCGTATAGCCAGCGAAACCAACGATTTTAATATTGCAGATGTGATGAACGCACTCTGTGAAAAGCTAATTTATAGGCATCCGCATATTTATGGTGATGTGAAGGTGGCTGATGAAAATGAAGTAAAGCAGAACTGGGAAAAATTAAAACAAAAAGAAAAAGATGGCAATAAAACGGTGCTCAGCGGAGTACCTGATAGCATGCCTGCCCTTTTAAAAGCATACAGAATTCAAGAGAAAGCCAGAGCCGTTGGTTTCGATTGGGAGAAGCCAGAGCAGGTTTTTGAAAAAGTGAAAGAAGAACTCTCTGAATTGAGTACTGAAGTTACTAAACAAAACAACCTTAATAAAATTGAAGATGAGTTTGGCGATGTTTTGTTTTCTTTAATTAACTATGCAAGGTTCTTAAATGTTAATCCTGAAGATGCTCTGGAGCGTACTAATAAAAAGTTTATTAAACGCTTTACCTATATGGAAGAGAAATTGAAAGAACAAAATAAGCAAATAGGGGATTGTACATTGGCCGAAATGGATGTGTACTGGAATGAAGCCAAGCTATTGTAATTTGAGAGAGTTTTTAAAACATAACCGTCTTTTTTACGGATTTTATCTGTTAGTAATACTTGTTAGTGCCTACTACCTTTTAAATTACGATAAATTAATGTTGCATCAGTTCATTAATTATTTTGTAGGCAATAAAGCAGTTGACGGGTTTTATAAATATTTCACGCATGTTGGCGATGGCGTTTTTGCTGTGATTATTGGCGTATTGGTGCTCATTAAAAATGTGCGTCAGGGCATATTTGTATTAGTTAGCTATGCCATTGCAGGCGGATTAGCCTCCATTATCAAATGGTCGGTGAATTATACCAGACCACATCATGTTTTTTCATATTACAAAAAGCACATCGATATCCGTTATGTTGACGGCGTTGAGATGATTGGTGAACACAGTTTTCCGAGCGGACACTCAACAGCCGCTTTTTCTGTATTTACAGCTTTGGCTTTAAGCACAAAAAATCAATTCCTTAAACTAGTTTATTTGTTTATTGCTTTAAACGCTGCCTTTAGCCGAACTTATTTATCGCAGCACTGGTTAGTGGATATTACTGCAGGTTCTTTAATAGGTGTAACTTTTGCGACCTTGTTGTATTTTTTAGTGTATTGCAATAAAAATATTGTCGCTAAATTCGACCGACCACTAATTAGCCCCAAAGCAGAATAATGAAAGCAATACTCAATAATAATTATCTGGCTTTAGGTTTAATCATTTTAATTTCCTCAGCGCTTTTTATTCCGCTCATTGGGAATTGCCCTTTGTTTGATTGGGATGAAATTAATTTTGCAGAGTGTGCCCGCGAAATGGTGGTAACCGGAAATTACAGTCAGGTACAATTAAATTACAATCCTTTCTGGGAAAAGCCCCCGTTTTTTATCTGGCTGCAAGCCATCAGTATGAATGTATTTGGAATTAATGAGTTCGCAGCACGTTTTCCAAATGCCATTTGCTCAATAGTGAGTTTGTGTTTGATTTATTTAATTGGTAAAAAAGTGAATTCTGCTAAGTTTGGTTTGGTGTGGGTATTGGTTTATGCAGGAACACTTTTACCGCATTTTTATTCTAAATCGGGTATAATAGATCCGTGGTTTAACCTTTTTATTTTTGGTTCGTTCTACCAGTTGTTATTGCATTTTAATAATCCTGTTGGTAAGGAAGGGTTAAGAACTTCAGTGTTAGCCGGATTTTTTCTTGGCATGGCCGTATTAACCAAAGGCCCGGCAGCAATTGTAATAGTGGGTGCATTTTTAGGTGCATTATGGGGTTTTCATCGGTTTAAAAAAGTCACCAATCTCAAATTTCTGGGGATATTTGTGACGAGTTTGTTACTTACTGGTTTCAGTTGGTTTATCGTTGAGTTTTTAAGAGGGAACTCTCATGTGATCAAAGCATTTTTTGAATATCAGGTAAGGTTATTTAATACCGAAGATTCAGATCATGGCGGATTTTTACTTTACCATTTTGTGGTTTTGTTAATCGGATGTTTTCCCACATCGCTGTTAATGATTTTGGCTTTCAAAAAATCGACACACGACACGCCTTTTCAAAAACACATTAAATTGGGCATGCTGATTTTGTTTTTTGTGGTATTAGGGATTTTTACGCTCGTAAAAACAAAAATTGTGCATTATTCCTCCTTGTGTTATTTGCCAATGACTTATTTAGCAACCTATGCTATTTTTAAATTAATTTCAGGTGAATATAAAATTAAGCCATGGTTTACAATGGCTTTTATCTTAATTAGTATGTTGCTTGGTATGGCGTTTATGGCCATTGGCAGCATCAATTATTTAAAACCAATTTTATTGAATGCGAATGTGATTAAAGATGTATTCGCCGTTGAAAATTTAAAAGCTGATGTTCATTGGGGTGGATGGGAATGGATAATTGGACTTGCGTTTATTTTTGTTTCACATTTACTCATCAGATTCATTAGCCGCGGTAATTTTAAATTGTTGTATTATTTATATGGTTTTTATGTGGTGTTTATTCTTACAACTGTGAATGTACTTATTCCTAAAGTGGAGCAATACACACAAAGCGCGGCTATTGAGTTTTACAAAGCAGTGGCCGATAAAGATTTTTATGTGGAGACTTCAGGTTTTAAGAGTTATGCTTATTTATTTTACTCTAAGAAACGCCTGGAACAAAATTTAAATCCCGAATGCATTGCTGAAGTAAAGAGAAACCTGGATGATATGGAAACCCGCGGCCATAACCGGTTAACATCATATTCCTTGGCATATTTTAACTGGCTGCAATACGGGAAAATTGACAGGCCTGCGGTTTTTGTGTGTAAGGTGACTAATGCCGAGCAGCTTCTTGAGAACCATTTAATCAAAAAACTCTACAGTAAAAACGGTTATGTTTTTTGTGTTAGGATGCCTGAGAAAGCCTTTGCCCGCAAGTAATACAGCTTACTATATCGATTTTACGACTTTTGTCATGTGCTAATTGTCACCATATTTAGGATTTTTAACAAATTAACAATCAGGCTTTAAGCTTTGCCCCGTTTAAATAGTTATATTTGTGTACCAAAAAACTTAACCTAAAAAACATGAAAAAAGTATTATTAACATTAGCTTTTGCCGGAATGGTAGGAGCTTTATCAGCAGGAACTTTGTGCGATGATAAAACTAAGTGCAAAGATAAAGACAAGTGTAAAGACAAAGACAAAAAAGAATGTTGCAAAAAATCAGAAGCAAAATCTTGCTGCAAAAAAGGCGAGACTAAAGCTTGTGGCGACAAAAAAGCTGAAGAGAAAAAAGCTGAAGAGAAAAAATAATCTCTGCTTTATCAAAATAAAAAATCCCGATGGAAACACCGGGATTTTTTTATGCCTTATAGTTTTAATGACTACTCTTTACCGGCACGGATAGGCTTGCTTACATGCTTGGCCTTTCATCCGCGCCAACTGGACAACGTTATTTTTATTTAATCTCTTTGGATAACTAATTTTCTAAAAAAATCACCTTTATCTGTGTGAAATTTCAAATAATATATTCCTTCTGGTATTTCACCTACACTTATTTCATTACTTTTAAAATATGAGTTTACCTTTTTACCATCAATGGTGAAAATAGTTGTTTCATAAATATAATTTTCTAAGCTATTGATGATAATTAACCTATCTTTTGCCGGATTTGGATAGATATTAATGAAGTTTGAGAGTGTTAATTCTTCCATTCCAATACAACTTTTTACAATTATAGTTTTTGATCCCTTTGCAGTACAAGTTCTAGTGCTTGAGGTTGAATATAAACTAATAACAGAAAAGGTCGTTGTTGTGTTAGGCGTAACAATAATAGCCGATCCGCTTCCGCCATTACTCCAGGAGATTGGGTTTAGGGTATAACTCGGACTGGAAGAAATAACTGAAAGTGTTGACGCTTGTGTGTTACAAATTGTGTCCATTGTAGAGAAAACAGTCACGTTAATTAAAGTGTCTAGACTTACAGTATGGGTTACAAGTCCTAGACTTGAATTATTGGCATCTTTTAAATTGATTGTATAAACACCTGCACAGGTTAATGAAAAAGTAGTTGCAGTTGTCGTACTTATTGCAGTGTAAGTTGTAGAACAAGTGTTTGGTGGTTGGATAGTGAAAGTATATGGAGTAACCCCGGCATATATATTGAAGTTAACATTGCTTGTAACTGAGTTGCATGCAATTTTTGAAGTTGGATTTACTATGCTACAAATAGAACTTATACCACAGCCGTTTCCATAGGTGTTTTGAAAGTGCTCAGAAAAACAATTTAATTTGTAATTTCCTCCTAGCATTTTATATGTTTCTATAGTGCCATAATTTGGCGCCAATCCATAATTTAAATCTCCAACACCTTCTACTCTTTTAAGACTTATATTGACGCCAGGTACAAATGAATATGTTAATTGCTTTCTCCATTTGTTACCAATATTTGTTGAGTCTACTATATTTACCGTGAAGGTATAGTATCCAGCTGGATGGTTTGTGGTCCAAGGTAAGTATATATTCTCGGTGTCGCCGACAACTTTATTGAAATCATAATATTTTTTGTCATTCATATAAAGTACACGATTATCGTAATGCATCAACTGCAGGCTACCACGGCATACTTTGTCAAATATATTTGTGTTCCTAGTCACGGAATAGACTTTTTGATAATATTTGTTCCCAATAATGGTATCCCCTAAAAGATATTTGAAATTATAAATGTAAGGATGGCTTGTCATAGACTGCCACCAATCACCTTGCTCCTTCCAATAGGTTGAATCTGGTGCAAACTTAGTACCAGTTATTTGGGATTTAACTGCAAATGAAATTAGAATTGTAATGAAAAGAAAAGCTCTATTTAATACGTTTCGCATAAATAAAGGTAAAATATAATTTGGATTATAAAAATGATAAAGATTATCCCTTATAATTCTCCGTTGCCTTTCTCACACTACCATATTTCAATAAAAGTGCTTTGGCTTTTTCGTAGTCTCCCAGTCCGGTGTTTTTCATCACCATTTTGGTGCCGCGGTCTACCAGTTTGTGATTGCTCAGTTGCATGTCCACCATTTTATTGCCTTTTACCCGTCCTAATTTTATCATCACACTCGTACTGATCATATTCAATACCAGTTTTTGTGCCGTACCTGATTTCATCCGCGTCGAACCGGTCACAAACTCAGGACCTACGACTACTTCAATAGGGTATTGCGCCACTTTAGCCACAGGGCTGCCCGCGTTACATGTAATACAACCCGTTACAATATTGTTTTTATTGCAATTATCTAAAGCACCTACCACATAAGGTGTGGTACCCGATGCGGCAATCCCAATAACCACATCATTACTGTTAATGTTGTGTTGTTTTAAATCATCCCAACCTTGATTAACGTCGTCTTCTGCAAACTCCACTGCTTTTCTAATGGCGTCATCGCCCCCTGCTATTAATCCTATTACTCGTCCGTGTTCAATACCGTAAGTAGGCGGACATTCTGATGCGTCTACAATTCCTAAACGTCCACTGGTTCCTGCTCCGGTATAAAATAAACGTCCGCCGTTTTTCATTTTTTCTGCGATAACCGTTACCAGTTTTTCTATTGACGGAATTACTTTTTCGATGGCCAAAGGAACAGTTTTATCTTCCTTGTTCATGTTATGCAACAATTCGGCTACACTCATGTTTTCAAGATCGTTGTAATGCGAATCTGATTCTGTAGTTTTTTCCATCACTTAAAATATTTTTTAAACAACTGTATAAATAAAATCACAACTGCCATTGAAATAAACAATGTGACAATGAACTGTGTTTTGCTGGGGAGTATATTGCGCTTTCCGGCAGCATTTTCTTCGCGGTCTTCCATGACCTTATATGTTCCTAAGTTCTTACGGAGAAATGCAACTTCTTCGTCGTAACTGTTGCCATAGGTTTGCGCGTAATAATCTTCTTTAAAGTTTTTTATGAATTTTCGGCTTCTGCTGCACCAATCGAGTCTGGCATTATCAACCTGCTTGTAATTGGTGTAAATAATCCATTCTTCTCCAGGGTTGAAAGTAGATGAACAAGGCTCATTGCAATGGTAAAGCACTTTAAATTTTTCATGCACTTTGCCTTTAAACAAATCCAGTATCTGAAAAACGGTTTCACCCGGTTTGTCGGTGCATGTGGTGTGGCTAACCACCTTTCCTCTGAAAATAATCTGGTATTTGTCGCACTCAGCCAACGACAGGGTAGTTAAAGGACAAGTACAGGCAATGCTTGAGTTGACGTTAAAAAACAAAAAGTACGATAAGAAAAGTATGAAAGCTTTTATTTTCATTTTACAAACTCTGCAACACTGTGTTTGGTAATAAATTTCAAACTTTTATCAAGTTCAACATACATCACCTTATCACTTTCAATGAAAGAAACTGTTTTTCTGAAATTGGAAATAATGTTTTCTAAAGATGCTGAAGTTTTAAGTGGGCGTTTAAATTCGATGGCTTGCGCTGCGTTCATTAATTCAATTGCCAAAACGCGTTCAGTATTTTCAATTACCTTAAAGCATTTGGTGGCTGCATTGGCACCCATACTCACATGGTCTTCTTGTCCGTTAGAAGAGACAATACTATCTGCACTTGCAGGCGTGCATAATTGTTTGTTTTGACTAACTATTGAAGCTGCGGTGTACTGCGGAATCATAAAACCGGAATCGAGTCCGGGTTTCGCTACTAAAAATGCCGGTAAATTTCTTAATCCGGAAATAAGCTGATAAGTACGGCGTTCAGAAATGCTGCCTAATTCAGCAACAGCAATACATAAAAAATCTAATGCCAGGGCAAGAGGTTGTCCGTGAAAATTACCTCCTGAAATAATCTCATCAGATTCAGGAAATACAGTAGGATTATCAGTCACCGAATTAATCTCCGTTTCGAAAACCGACTTTACATAATTGGATGTGTCTTTGGTAGCACCATGTACCTGTGGAATACAACGGAAAGAATAGGGGTCTTGTACTTGTTTTTTAGGTTGAGCAATTATTTCGCTCCCTTTTAAAATATTTCTGACAAATTCAGAGGTTTGTAATTGACCTTTGTGTGGTCTGATAGTGTGTATGTTTTCTTTGAAAGGTTCAATTCTTCCGTCAAATGCCTCCAACGAAATGGCGCCAATAGTATCTGCCCACTGATTAATTTCTTCAGTTTTAAGAAGTGCATAAATACCGTAAGCACTCATAAACTGTGTGCCGTTAAGTAGTGCCAAACCTTCTTTAGATTTTAATTTTATAGGGGCAATATTTAATTGTTTTAAAACATCCGCCGCTTTTTGCTTTGTATTCTGGTAATAAACTTCGCCGAGTCCTAAAAGTGGTAAGGACATATGGGCAAGCGGTGATAAATCTCCTGAAGCACCCAATGAACCCAATTGGTAAACAATAGGGATGATGTTGTTGTTATAAAAATACAGAAGCCTTTCAACCGTTAGTAATTGTACCCCGCTTTTACCGTAGCACAATGCCCTTATTTTAAGCAGGAGCATCAACTTCACAATTTCTTGCGGCACTTCATCTCCCATTCCGCATGCGTGACTCATTACGAGGTTTTCCTGTAGTTTTTCTATTTCGTTTTCAGGAATAGAAACATTACATAATGAACCAAAGCCGGTGTTGATGCCGTAAACGGGTTCTTTGCTTTGTTTTACTTTTTGGTCGAGGTAATCGCGGCAAGTGGTGATGTTCTTTATAGCTGAGGCTGATAATTCGAGTTGGCAATTGTTATCGATGATGTAACGGATGTCGTTTAACGTAAAAGTTTTGGTAGTATCTATATTGAAAGTCATAATTAAATCAAAGTATAAAAATACCAAAGCTAATTAATGTATGGTGTACTTGTTACTTAAATTTAATAAGTTAATACTAAACAAAAATATCTGCGTTTATCTGTGAAATCCGCGGCTTTTATTTACTTTTACCATTATGAAAATTATTTGCATAGGACGTAATTATGCCGAGCACGCTAAGGAAATGAACAGTGCGGTACCCACTGAGCCCGTTTTTTTTATGAAACCCGATACGGCCTTATTGAAAGAGGGTGATTTTTATTTACCTGATTTTAGTAAAGATGTACATCACGAAATTGAGTTGGTGCTGAAAATCTGCAAAACAGGCAAGCACATCGAAGAACAATTCGCACATAAGTATTATGATGAAATTGGTTTAGGAATAGATTTTACAGCAAGGGATTTACAAGCCAAATGCAAAGAAAAAGGACTTCCCTGGGAGAAGGCTAAGGCATTTGATAACGCAGCGCCTCTTGGGAAAATGGTGAAAAAGGAAGATATGGGTGATTTAAGTAATATAAATTTTGAACTAAAAATTAATGGTGAAAGCAGACAGGTAGGAAACTCAAAGGATTTGATTTTTAGTTTCGACAATGTAATCAGTTACGTATCAAAATTTGTGACCTTAAAGCAGGGTGATTTAATTTATACAGGTACCCCTGAAGGTGTTGGTCAGGTTAGAATTGGCGATAAATTAGAAGGGTTTATTAATGGAAAATCATTTCTTTCTTTAAACATTAAGTAATGAAATTCTCCTTAAAATTCATTCCGATTTTTTTCATCAAGTTCTATCAATATTGTATTTCTCCAATGTTGCCAAGTTCTTGTCGTTATACGCCAACTTGCTCGCAATACAGTATTGATGCCGTTAATAAATACGGGGTTATTAAAGGGACCTGGATGGGCTTCAAAAGGATTTTAACTTGTCATCCCTGGGGTGGCAGTGGTTACGACCCTGTTAAATAATCAACTGTTAATTTTTTGCTTGTGTTTTAAAGTAAATAAACGTAACTTTATTAGATGCACAATTTATACCGAATCACATTTGCCCTAACAGTATTTTCACTGTTAATTAGCTGCAAAAAGGATCCGAAAATCACGGAACCTTGTAAAGAGGAAGTTCCATTTACCAAAGATGTTACAATAAATATCACCAATATGGTTGAAAATGCCATTATGCAAGTGTCAAAAGATACTGCTTACACGGCTTCTACACCAAAATATATTACTGCCGAAAATGACACTTTTTCGGTGACACTTTTTAAGTATTATATTTCTAATATTAAACTCAAACGACCAAACGGAACATATTATTATGAACCGGAAAGTTACCATCTTATCAACGCCGCTGATACTGCAAATTCATGCAGGTTTACCCTTAAAAATGTTCCTATTGACAGTTATACCGGAATAGAATTTATTATTGGCGTTGATAACACCCGGAATTGCAGTGGTGCTCAAAGTGGGGCCTTAGATGTTTTAAACGATATGTTTTGGGACTGGAACCAGGGGTATATTTTCTTTAAATTCGAAGGTTTTACAGGTAGCTTTCCAAGTTTTGGAATTCATAATATTACCTTGCATATTGGAGGATTTCTTCAACCCAATAATTTAATACGATGGGCAAATGTGCCTTTCGGGAGTACTGCCTTAAATGTAACTACTGAACATACATCCGTTGTGTATTTAAAAGCCAATCTCATGGAAGCTTTCAGGAATCCTAATCCTGTTACCTTCACATTTCTAAATACTGCAACGTCAATAGCAGCGGCAAAAATAGTCGCTAATAATTATGTGGATATGTTCACCATCTCAGCTATAAAAGAAGAATGAGAATAGTTTATTGTTTGATAATTATTGCGGCGTTAGTATCTTCTTGTAAAAAAGATGTTGAGATACCGGCAGATACAGGTGATGTAAGTGAAAATCAATACAAGCCTGTTGTACCTGATGGTTGGCCGGAACCTGTGTATAATTTTGCAGGAAATACAGTTACTGAGGAGATTTTTACACTTGGAAGACATCTGTTCTATGAGCCTATGTTGTCTTCTGATAGCAGTATTTCCTGCGGAAGTTGTCATCAACAGGCATTTGCATTTTCTAACGGACCAAGCCATGCAACAAGTCATGGAGTTAACGGAGTACTAGGTAAGCGTAATTCACCAGTTTTGTTTAATATGACATGGCATACGAAAATTATGTGGGATGGGGGAGTAAGTAATATTGAAAATCAACCGATAGGTCCAATTCAAAATCCGGTAGAAATGAATCTTGATTTTAATGTGGCACTGAATCGAATTGCTAACGCTTCAAAATATAAAAATCTTTTTTCTAAAGCTTATGGTGATACGGTTGTTACCTCACAGCGTTTTTTAAAATCATTTGCTCAATTCATGGGTTTAATGGTGTCATTTAATAGTAAATATGATAAAGTAAAAAAAGGGCAGGAAACATTTTCTGTAACAGAGAACAGTGGTTATAATATTTTTAAAGTAAAATGCGCCAATTGTCATACCGAGCCATTATTCAGCGATTTTTCTTTCAGAAATAATGGTTTGCCAATTAATGCTTATCAGGATAGTGGGCGTTACCGCATCACTAATAATCCAACAGACCTATTTAAGTTCAAAGTACCCTCTTTACGGAATTTAGGCTTTAGTGCTCCCTACATGCATGATGGCAGGTTCTCCAGCTTAATGGCGGTATTAAATCATTATCATTCAGGGGTTACGAATACAACCAATCTCGATCCGTCATTAAGTGCAGGAATATCTCTAACTACCCAGGAAAAAAATGACCTGATTAGTTTTTTAGCTACTTTGAATGACTATGAATTTATAACCGATAAAAGGTTCAGTGAAATACATTAATTCCTTATAAAAAACATTATATTTGTTTAAACATAAAAATCTATGAAAAACTTCAAATACTTATTCTTAATCGTTTGCGCCCTAAGTTTCTTTGGTTGCAAAAAAAATCAATTGGGCGGAAAATCGAACATAAAAGGTAAAGTTCAGCACCATAATAAAGATATTCCATTTGCGAGGGTTTATATTAA
>Ga0154020_10007360_pt1 | contig 12859 bp, 8 predicted proteins | sample Klosneuvirus_201_FD_109709 | JGI IMG/M metagenome (GOLD analysis project Ga0154020, IMG submission 109709) | Active sludge microbial communities from wastewater, Klosterneuburg, Austria - Klosneuvirus_20160825_MG | ecosystem: Engineered > WWTP > Aerobic digester > Activated sludge | place... | reverse complement strand
CGAACATTCCTCGATTGGCACATCGAAAACGAAGTCTCTCAGAACCACCCAAATCGAAACTTGCTGAAGGACTACAAGCCGATAAAACTCACATGTTGACCGGCGGATCGCCGGTTACACCCGTTTCAATCGCACTTTTCCTGACTCAAATCTCGCGTGTCAGCCTGTCGCGGCGAATCAGAGTCGTCACGCCAAAGACCAGAGCCAGCACAGTGGCAATGCCCAGCACGCGAACGGTCCATTGCACGGCAGATCCAAACTTTCCGGTCGTTGGATCGTAGACGTAGCATCGCAGGAATGATGTGGGGCCGTCTGCGTCGGAAACTTCTGCCACCGTTCCCAGGCGCGCTGACTCAATGGCAGCCGCAAGTTTGACTTCGGGAAACTCGACGCCGTTCAGGCAATCCGTGATCACGCCCTGAGGCGACAGCAGAAACACACCTGCTGGATGAGCGAACTGTTTGGTTTCTTCATCCCAAACGTAGTGATATCCCAGACTGGAAGTGAGAGCCTCGATCGATGTTTCGTTTCCTGTCAGGCAATGCCATCCCTGTTCTGTTCCGGGGCGAGCGTAGCGTCGGACGAGTTGCTTCAGTGAAGCCGTTGCTTTTTCCGGAGTGTCTCGTGGATCGAAGCTGACCAAAATGGCCTGAAAATCGGTCCCGGCGTTTGCCTTGACCTCGGCCAATGACCTCACCAGTCCATCCGCCGCCAGCTTGCACAGCATCGGACATTCGAAATACACCAGACACAACACTGCCGGCTTGTCCTGCAAGGTCTTCCTCAGCGTAGTATCCTGACCATGATGGTTGCGAAATACTCCATCCAGTGCGATTTCTTTTCCGATCGGTGGCACCAGCGAGACATCGTTGAGCAATTCTCGCGACGTTTGCCCAACAACGCCATTTGCCGTAACCAGACAAAAGACAAAGCTCAACAAGACAGGCAGGTAGAATCGCATCAGGGTCGCCAAACAAAGATGAGGAGCCGAGTACACGGCTTACGGACTGGATCCAGCCTGCACAATTGAGACTTCAAACGCCCACAGAAATATTGAATGATCGTTCTCAGTGCAGCCCTCTTTGGACAACTGTAGTCCTAACTCACATTCGTCTCAATGATAAATGTGTCGGCATCGTCGAATCGGACGCCACGATCATCGTACCACTGATGTCTACTCATGTGCTGGGCTGGTAAGGCGAGCGGCAGATGGTGCGATACCCGGAAAGAAGCCGGACATCCTGGAGAAGCCGGGCTTCTAGGCGAGCGGAAGAAACAGGATTACCAGAGATATCGTGTCGCCCAGGGAATCCGACCTGAGACAGGTCGGACTACGTAGGCAGATCTGTCCTCAGATCTGCTTCCTGTGGCGTGGTTCAGTCGCACGGGTCCGCTCCACCCGATGACTCGCCAATGGTAAATCCTTTCCTGCCGCTCGCCCTGTTGGTCAATCGTTTTCTTCCGCTCGCCTAAATGAGCCGATTCGCCCCGGAAGCCAACATCGGCCAATTCCTTAATCTTCCGTGCGATGCCACTATTACTGAATTTTTCAAGGGCTGAAAGTTTACTTTCCTGACTTTGAATCGGTACATTCCCAAACTTGCTTCTCGAAAGCCCGACAGATTCCACCGGACGATCAAATGCTGAACAAAACAAACATCCCCGCGACACCCTGGTCGCTCACCGTCGATGAAACCCTTAAACAACTGGCGACGGATGCAGTTCAGGGTCTGTCTTCCAGTGAAGCGGCAAGGCGGAAGCAGGATCTGGGGGCCAATGAGATTCCGGAGCCGCCAGCTGATCCTCTCCTGGTAAGATACTGGGGGCAACTCACTGGCGACGCAGTCGTCCGGCTGCTGCTCATCGGCGGGATCGTCAGTTTGCTCCTCGGGGATTACCTTGAGGGTGGTGCCATTATCCTGATGCTAAACATCATGGCGGGCTTCGGCCTGTGGCAGGAAGGGAAGGCCGATGATGCCGCAAAATCTTTGCGCCAGGCCGAAAATCCTGTCTCGCTGATCATTCGAGACGGCCAGCGAAAGGAGATTCCTGTTGCCGATGTCGTTCCGGGAGACATAGTCTATCTGCCGACAGGTGCCATTCCGCCCGCCGATGGTCGCGTAATCGCGTCTGTCCGCGCGGAGGAAGACTGCAGTATCCTGACGGGAGAACCCCCTCGCCCGGTAATTCTGGAAGCGGTTCCCGCCACAACTGTCGTCAATGACCAGTACAACATGGTCTTTCGCGGCTGCGGAATTGTCTCCGGAAATGCCACGGCTGTGATCACGGCCACAGGTTCGAGATCCAATGTCGGACAGATCGCCGCGCGTTTGGCGGAATCCGAAAAAGTGCCAACGCCGCTGGATGAACAGTTGGACTCGCTCGGAAATTCCATGGCTCGCATTTTTAAATGGCTGGCGGGCGTAGTGATCGGAGTTGGTTTGGTTCGACAGTTTCTTGAAAAAGAGGTTGCCGATCAGGGGTGGAGGGAAATTGTTGTCATCTTCAAGGAGGCGTTCATTAACGCCGTCGCTCTGATCATTGCAGCGATTCCTGAAGGACTGCCAGCGGTCCTGACGATCACTCTGGCCATCGCCACGAAAATGCTGGTCAAACGCAATGCGTTGATTCGCAAACCGAAGGCCGTTGAAGGCGCTGGGAGCATGACGGTGCTTCTGACCGACAAGACGGGCACGCTCACGGCCAATCAGATGGAAGTCACGCACTTTTACCTCAACGGACGGATGATCGCCGCTCAGGAGGCCCGTGCCACTGAAAACGACGAACTGACAAGACGCCTGTTGCGGATCGCCGGCCTGTGCAACAACAAGTCAAGTTCCACCGAAGCCGCGTTGTCCAGATGGGTAGATCAGTCAGGGTTCGAGGTGGCGGGAGATGTGGCGGCTCGAACGGTCGAGCACGAATTTGATCAAAGTCTGAAACGCATGACGACGGTCCATCGCTCCAGTAAGGTGGACCACTTTCACGTCCTCACGAAGGGAGCACCGGAGCACCTCCTGAAAATCTGCTCGCAGGTCCATCTGGATGGTCACGACGTTCCTTTGACCAACGTACATGAGAAATCAATTGATGACGCGGTCAACAGCCTGGCGAGCAAAGGGCTCCGCGTGCTGGCGCTGGCGGATCGCCTCGCCCCGGATTCGCACGCTTTGGACCGGACAACAGCTGAACAGGAGCTTACATTTGTTGGGCTTGTGGGCATTATGGATCCTCCGCGAGACGACGTCGCTGCTGCCGTCGTGCGGCTGGCAAACGCGGGCGTGCGAACCGTGATGGTGACCGGTGACAATCCAGTCACGGCGTACCACGTCGCGAAGATGGTTGGCATTATTAAAGAAGACATGCCGTTTGATCAGGCCGTGATTACGGGCGAAGAGCTCGCTCAGCTTGACAATCCGAATCTCGTGTTCCTCAATCGCCTGCATTCGGTGAGAGTCTTCGCGCGAGTGACTCCCGATCATAAGGCGAGGATTCTGAACGCTGTCCGCAATGAAGGCTACATCGTGGGGATGACCGGCGATGGGGTGAACGATGCGATTGCGTTGAAACAAAGTGATGTCGGCTTTGCGATGGGTAACGGCACCGATGTTGCCCGCGAGGCCTCCGACGTCATTTTGATGGACAGCCGTTTTGGCACAATTCCGAACGCGGTGGAAGAAGGCCGCAATGTGATGCACCGAATTCGGTTGTATCTGTCGTATATCCTCAGCGGCAATGGCTGTGAGGTCGGGGCTTTCATCATCGCCTACACATTGGGCTGGGACATCCCACTCACGGCGCTGGTGCTGCTCGTGATCAACTTTGCCACCGACAGCTTCCCGGCCCTCGCAATGGCGTTTGAGCCCGGCGAACAAAACGTGATGGAGAAACCGCCCCGCAAACGCGGCGTTTCGTTCATCAATCACGTGATGTGGGCGCATATCTGGGTGCAGACCCTGGTCGCCACTGTGGTCATCATGGCTGTCTATTATTTCGCTCTGCGACGCTTTCCAGACTATCTGGGAGATCGCTCTTTACTCAGCAAAGAACAGTTAGCGGATTGCCTTGCTTTTGCTCGCTCGGCGGCCTTCATGACGTACATCTGGCAGAAACTGTTCCGTGGCTTTACCGCGCGGTCGATGACGCGGTCGCTGCTGGAAATAGGAGTTTTTCGGAATCCGTGGTCTATCGGTGCCTTCGCAATCAGTATGGCAATCTCGCTGTTTTTTGTATACGTCCCAGGAGTCAACACGGCGATGGGCCTGGCTCCACTCGACGGTAAATGGATGGGTATCGTTTGCCTGGTGGGATTGATTCCGCCAATTTGTGAAGAGATCAGCAAGCCCTTCATCAGGAAATTGCAGGATTGATTTTGTTCGGGCAACGTATTGCTTTCAACTCGCTTAATCTCACTGTGACTTTTAAAGTCTTTTTCTCCTTTCCCTTTCTCTTTTCCCTTTCGCCGTTCGGTGATTTTCTAACTTTCAGAGGTTCAAAAAGCCATGGCACAGCTATCTCATCCCGTCGAACCTTTCGGTGAAGTCAACGTTTTTAAGTCAGCGACTGGCTTGTCGATCAAAGCGACAATCTTGATGGTGCCGAATGTCGAAAACGCCCACACGGGACTCGCAATTGACGCATCCGCATCAATGCAGCCGATGTATGGCGTGAAGATCGGACCGTTTCCCGCCGCGAAGCCCAACGTGGTCGAACCGGTCGCTCGCACCATGTCGGCGTTTCTTGCGAATTTTTCATCCGACGGGAAGTGCAGCAACATTTACTGGGCGTGCAGTCCTGACGGCTCGGCGATTGAAGAGATCGGTCGTTTCTCGGCCGAAGAAGTCGAGACGGTTCCCTTCACCGGACCGAAGCGGTTCCCGTGGGGCAAGCAGACCAGGCTGCTGCCGCCGGTACGATACTTTGCCGAGCACGCATTTAAAGATTGTCCGTGGTCCCTTGGTGTCATTGTCACGGACGGCATCGTCGATGACCTCGCCGACGTGAAAAGTTACTGCCTGCAACTTGGTCAGCAAATGGCCAGCGGCCAGCGACTATTCATGAAACTCGTACTGATTGGCGTCGGCAGCGAAGTCGATGAAAATCAGATGGAAGAACTCGATGACATGTTCGAAGGATCCAACCTCAAGACTCCCAAAGGGAAAGAAATCGACATTTGGGATCACAAGATCGCCGGCGAGATGCAGAAGCTGGAAGAAATCTTTTCGGAGATTGTGGATGAAGACACGATCGTCGTCGAAAGCGGTAAGATCATCGACAACAATGGCAACGTGGCAAAAGAGTACCGGGATGGAGTTCCTGCGGTGCTGAAATTTGATTTGCCCGCTGGCACAACCGGTTTCACACTCGAATTCCCTGGTGGAAACGTCACGCAGGACATTTCTGAAGTTTTGGGACGACTGTAAACAGCTGAAGGCAGTAAACATCGGACGAACGATTTTCTAATTCCCCCTCACCCTAGCCCTCTCCCCCCGTGGAACAGTTGTGAAATTGGCAAATCGTCTGCGGGGGAGAGGGGACAATCGCAAGACCAGTCAAGGCATCATTTCTCACCGCGCGAAGTATAACAATCGGACGGCTGTCGTTGTTCGAGCCTCAATTTTCATGGATATCCAACCGTTCTTCGAGGATGACGTCATGGGCACTACGACCAGTCACCAGCTTCCGAGTTCGATCGTTGCTTCCGAGTTCGGTGAAGTGAATGTTGGCAAACTGCCGGACGGACGCATGGAAGTTTCCTTCACAATCCTGATGGCCCCCAGTGGCGCAGAAGCTGAAGGCTGGCAGACGGGAGTTGCCCTCGATGGCAGCTTGTCGATGCGAAGCTGGTACGGTCTGCAACTGGTCGGCAAAGTGCCCCCCGACGTTTCCGAACAATACGAACAGAAGGGGTGGATTTCGAGCACTGTCGAAGATGGCCGCAAGGTAAAAAAGTTTCTCAAAGAAGCTTACGAAGATGCGATGGCCAAAGGTCATTTGCGGATGAGCGACAATATTGTCGAGCCAAAGTCGCGCGAGTTCATCGCCTATCTGGCCGCCGAATTGGATGCGGACGGTGGCACAACGGTGATTTACTGGGCCTGCGGCGGGGACGGATCCGCCATAGAAGTCATTGGGGATTTTACTGCGGACCAGTGCAGACAACTCGCGATTCGGGGACCGAAAAAGGTTCCGTTTGGAAATGGGACACGCCTGCTGCCCGCCGTGCAGTATTTTGTGGATCGTTTTCCGGACGCCCAGCGGGGAATGTATGTCTTTCTGACTGACGGACGGCTGGATGATCTGGAACAGGTCAAGGCGTATTCCACTCAACTTGCCCGTTCGGTCGCCGCTGGTCAGCGCAATCCGGTGAAATTTGTGCTGATCGGGATGGGTGACAAGGTGGATGAGAGCCAGATGGAGGAACTGGACGATCTCGATACCGGCACGGATGTGGATCTTTGGGACCACAAGATCGCTCGAGAAATGCGCTCGGTCGTCGAGATCTTCGCCGAAGTCGTTCGTGAGAATCAAATTGTCGCGTCCACTGGCGTGCTTTACGACTCGCAGGGACAAATCGTCAAGCGGTTCTCGGATGGACTTCCTGCGATGATCACGGTGACGCTGGCACCCGGCACCAGGTGGTTCGAACTCGAAGTGGAGGGACAACGAATTCGGCAGAACCTCGTGGTTCCGTGAAGATATTATACACCACGCGCCTTGGAATGAGGCTCTTGTTCCGAGGCTCCAGCCTCGGACCACACTGCCTTGGAGGCTCCTGCCTCCCGGACACGCTGGGGAGGCAGGAGCCTCCGGGGCATTGCGTTCCAGGGCTGGAGCCCCGGAACGAGAATTCATATCACACTTTTTTTGGCGAGGAATATCATGAGTTGGCTCAAGAAAATCTTCGGCGGCGGATCATCAGAACCAAAGGCCCGGACCTCACGCCAACTTCCCAGCACGATGGTGGCGAAAGAATTTGGCGAGGTCAACGTTGCTCGTGGTAAAGAAACAACAGACATCACATTCACTATCCTGATGGAGCCGACCGGGCAGGAAGGCTGGCAAACGGGTGTCGCTGTCGATGCCAGCGGTTCCATGCAGGGCGTCTTTGGCAAGGGGCTGGATGATGGCCCCAAAGGATCGCCTCCACAACATTTGCTTCAGGAGTATCTCAAGCGAGGTTCGATGCAGATTGTTGAGCATCAGGGGCAGAAGTTTCCAATTTTTTCGGACGACGCCAAGGCGGACATGGTCCAACGCGGATATTTTTCGTGGAGCAAAAATGAAATTGAACCACTTGTTCGCCGCGTCACCGGTTATCTGGCGGCAAACCTCGACGCGGATGGTGGGACGACTGTCATCTATTGGGCCTGCGGTGAAAATGGCGACGAGTTGGAAGAACTTGGTGATCTGACAGCTGAAGACTGCGGCAATGCAAAAATTGCGGGCCCAACGAAGCATCCTTTTGGCGGTGCGACGCATTTGACGCCGGCCGTGAAGTACTTCGCGGAACGATTCAAGGATGCAACGAATGGCATCTATATCTTTATCACTGACGGTGAACTCAACGATTTGGCGGCAGTAAAACGTTACACGATTCAGCTCTGCAAGGAGATTTCCACCCAGAAGAGAAATCCATTGAAGTGCGTCCTGATCGGAATTGGCGAAAACATCAACGAAGAGCAAATGGAGGAACTGGACGATCTGGACTCCGGCACAAAAGTCGATATCTGGGACCACAAGATCGCAAAAGACATGCGGGCGCTGGTCGAAATCTTTGCGGAAGTGGTCAGCGAAAATCAAATTGTTGCGCCGACGGCTCGCATCTTCGACGAAAGTGGCCAGGTTGTCAAAAATTTCTCAGATGGCTTGCCCGCGAAGGTCACATTTACACTGGCGAACACGTCGAAGTTTTTCGAACTGGAAGTTGCCGGACAGAAGATCCGCCAGCCGGTGGAATTGACTGCGGCGGCGCGTTAGTATCGATCGAGAAATAAATAGGACAGGCTTCCAGCCTGTCTTCCGCAAACAGACAGGCTGGAAGCCTGTCCTACACCCTAAAAACGCCATCTATTTATCGAGCGATCCTTAGCATCTCAGAAACGGTGCCTCATTCGTCCGCTGGTTGGACTTTATTTGTACAGGAGTGGCCTTATGTCATCGCGTCGTCTGCCGGTTTATTTGTTGCTGGACTGTTCCGAGTCGATGGCTGGGACTGGGATTGAAGAGATCAATCGGGGAATGCAGACTCTGGTTGGTGAGCTGCGTAAAAATCCGATGGCACTTGAATCGGCCTGCCTGAGCGTGATCACCTTCTCCCGTTACGCCAAACAGATTATTCCGCTCACAGAACTCATGGCGTTTCAAACTCCGACGTTATCAGTTCGCCCGGGGACTGCGTTCGGCAACGCGATTCAATTGCTGGTCCAGTGTATGAAACGCGAAGTTGTTAAGACGACGCCGACCCAAAAGGGAGACTATAAGCCGCTGGTTTTCCTGTTTACCGACGGTCAGCCGACGGACAACTGGGAGTCTGCCGTCAGTACTTTGCGAGCGGCCAATCAGCCAAAAATCGCCAACATTTATGCGATCGGGTGTGGTCCCGATGTGGACACTGACATCCTGCGTGAGGTCACTGATATTGTGTTTCGAATGGATGGCATGTCTGCGGACGCCTGGCGCAAAGTCTTTGTGTGGCTGTCAGCGTCGGTAAGTTCCGCCAGCATCAAACTCAATTGTGGAGATGGGCAGTCACCGATTGAAATGCCTCCGTTACCAGCGAGTCTGGAGTATGTGCCGCCGGGGTCCGCGTCGTACCATGATTCGTCACCTCGACAAGTCTTCCTGCAGGCGATGTGCCAGCGCCATGCGAAGCCATACCTTATGCGATTTGCTCGACAGGGTTCGGCTAGAACCTACACGGCGATCTGTTCACACAAACTGGATTCGTTGGACGACGATGACTCGGATGCTCTGCCTCCCATCAATTCGTCACTTCTGGACGGCTGCCCGAGTTGCCCGTATTGTGAAAATGAAATTGCCGCGACGTGTCCCTGCGGCGCGGTGTTCTGCGCAGACCCCAGTCATCGCGGCGAAACTACTTGTCCAAAATGTCACGTCGAACTGAGCTTTCGAGGATCCGGAGGAAGCTTCGACGTGCGCCGATCCAGTGGTTAAGTCCTGCGGGATTTCCCTGGACGTTTGGTCACGGACGTTTCCCTTACCGTTGCCAGTGCTTACACTTCACGCGGTGCGGATTGAAATCCTTGTTCCGAGGCTCCTGCCTCGCGAGCTTGTCGCTGGAGGCAGGAGCCTCCAGTGCAGTGCGTTCCAGGGCTGGAGCCCTGGAACGAGAATTGACGGCCTCATTCCAGGTCGCGTCGAGTATAAGATGATGAATCGTTTGCAGTTTTTGTGAAACTCTCGATTATTTTGGAGCAAAACTAATGTCTGAAGGCGGACGCCGCTTGCCGGTGTATTTGTTGCTGGATTGTTCAGCTTCGATGTCGGGTGAACCCATCGAAGCCGTGCGACAAGGCGTGCGGATGCTGATTTCGGATTTGCGGGGCAATCCGCAGGCGCTGGAGACAACTTACCTGTCGGTCATCACCTTCGCCAGCAGTGCGCAGCAGGTTTGTCCGCTGACTGAAGTCATGATGTTTCAGGAACCAAACCTCGACGCTTCCGGCAGTACATCGCTCGGCGAGGCTTTGAAACTGCTGGAACGTGCTCTGGACACCGAAGTCCGCAAAAGCAGCCCGACTCAGAAAGGAGACTGGAAGCCTTTGGTCTTCCTGATGACCGACGGACAGCCGACCGATAACTGGGAGATGGCCGCCGACAGTATCAAGAAACGCAAATTGGGAAATATCATCGCCTGCGCGGCCGGTGCGGGTGCGGATTCACAATTGCTGAAACGGATCACCGAGATCGTTGTTGAGATTCACAACTTGCAGCCGGATTCGCTGAAGGCCTTCTTCAAGTGGGTTTCGAGTTCGATCAAGACGACCTCGCAAAGCGTGGTCCAGGTCATGGACGATTCGGCAGCACCGATTAATTTGCCGGCACCACCACCACAAATTCAGATTGTGCCGTGACTTATACTTCAGGCGGCCAGAAATGATATCCTTGTTCCGAGGCTCCAGCCTCGGAACACACTGCTCTGGAGGCTCCTGCCTCCCGCGCATTACGTTCCAGGGCTGGAGCCCCGGAACGAGAATTGGCGGCCTCAATCCACACCGCGTGCAGTATAGATGGTCAAACCCGTGGTTCCATTGACTTGATATTTGATTTGCCGTTTCACCGTTTCACTGGTCATGCAGCCTGTGTGCCGGTATTACGTTCCGCAAGTGAAGGTAGTGTGTCCGATGCAAGGCGAAGAAAAATATCAGAACATGATTGCGGTGATGCTGCATCGATGGGGACTATCGAATGAAGGCAGCGATACGGGTAAATCCGAGTGGCTGAAACTTAATTCCGACCAGGTTTCGGAAAAAATCTGCAGTGCCGTTGCCAAGGCAGTACTCGGCAGGATCCTGAAGCAACAACTCAACGGGTCGTTAAAACTATCCAATACGGACGAGGCATTGCTCAAAGCTTTTCGAGACTGGGGGTTCGCCAACGAACGTGGCAAAGAAGATGTGCAGCGAATTGCAATTCAGGCTTTGAAAGCGGCGGTTCCTCAAAGTGCGGCAGCAGTGCAACCGGTATCGAGTTCTTCAGCACCGTCTCAATCTCCACCACCCGTTCCCAGTCCTGCAGTTTCCGCTTCCGGCGCGTACAAAAATCCCGCCCAACCGGTTTCTCGCCCGGTCGCGACAAGTGGATCTCCATTTCCTAAGGTCACGGTGGAAACGGGTGCCAGCGCGGCAAAAACGAACAAGGCACCCGCGAGTCCCGCCGTCAGCGTCGCGCCGTCAACGAATAAGCTTCCGTCGAATCCAACTTCGGAAGCGTCTGCTCCGATTTCCTCTCCCACACCGATTTCCTCTCCCACACCGATTTCCTCTCCCACACCGGTTCCAGCGACCACACCGGTTCCCGCGACGACACTTTCTCAATGGTTGTATCTTCCGCTGCCGACGGACGAGCCCGATCCACATACGGAATTTGATCGACGCGAAGGAAGTTCGTTTGAGAGCTTTCAGATTCTGGGCTCCCGAGTGCGAGGCAAGAAGCATAAGCACGATGGCACACACTGTGACGATTGGTTTTCATTCGCCAATGCCGGTCCCTGGACCATCCTGGCTGTTTCAGATGGGGGAGGTTCGTATCGTTTCTCTCGAGTCGGTGCCAGGGCATCCTGCGAAGCGGCCACTGAATATTTGTCAAAAAAACTTGCCGAATACACACCAAAGAATCGCAACACATGGGAGCCTGCGAGTTTCTCTGAGCCAGATATTGAAGATGTCAAGACTTGTCTCGTGGATTCCGTTATCGCAGGATGGCACGCAGTCACGGCTGCCGTGAAGGAACGAACAACGAATCCAGTCTACGAACAACTTTTGGGGCGACCGCTTTCGACCAAAGATTTGTATTGCACGTTGCTTGTTGCTGTCCACATGACAGTACCTTATGAGGACGGGGAGAGGAGTCTGATTTTTGGATTGGCGGTCGGTGACGGCATGGTGGCAGCCGTGAATCAGAGCGGACGATCGCTGCTGTTAATGACGCCGGACAGTGGCGAACATTCCGGCGAAGTGCGGTTCCTCGATCAACGAGAAGTCGATCCTGACAAACTGAGAGCGAAGATTTTTCCGGCCTTGTGTGATCTGCGAGCACTGATGTTGATGACAGATGGCGTCGCTGATGACTACTTCCCCAACGACCCTGGCATGACATGGCTCTATGGCGATCTCGTGCTGAACGGAGTTCTGCCGATTCCGTCTGCTTCGGACAGCGATCTGGACAAAGCACTTGCGGGAACAAAGGTGTCTTCCGCGTCCGAGTTTTCGGCCATCACCTGTGTTAGTGAGTTTGAGCAACTCAAGCTGGATCAGACCATGCAGAAAGTGCAAGTGCGTTCGATCAGTCAACTCGCGGAAAAGCTCGGGCTGCCCGCTGAGGAGGTGGTGCGGCGTGCCGCGTTGCTGAAAGCCAAGTCCGTGGAATCACCTTCAACGGCTCTTGAGTCTCTGCAGAGTTGGCTGGATTCCTATCATGTGCGAGGCTCATTTGATGACCGCACGTTGCTGGTCATGCACCGCTAGGAGTCTGTCATGAAGGTCGAAACTGCGACTCTGAAGGACGGCAAGACCAAAGACTTCATGATGGTTTCGGATCCACCGTCCGGAACCATGAAGGAGGTCTACTTTACGCCGGATCGCCGGGAAGTCATCTGCTTCTATAAGGACTCCCAGGCTGGCCAGGATCCCGCTCGTGCGCAGCGACTGGAATCGATCATCGGCAAATACAATCCGACATTGCCACGATCGCAGGGCGGATCGGCGGCCAGCGATGTCGATGCGGCGTACTATCGCAATCTCTTTTGCTGGCCGACCTCGATTGTGACCCGGCCTCGCTTTGGTCTGGTGACTCCGACATATCCGGGAAATTTTTTCTTTCAGGAAGGGCCGTGCAAGGGCCAGGAAAAAAACGGCGCCTGGTTCACACTGGAAAAACCACGATCCATTCTGCAGCGGATGGCTCCCAAAGAACTGGGAAACTGGCTCAACTATTTGAGGCTGTGTATCAAGATGGCGCGCGCGGTGGCGCGGCTGCATCAGGCCGGGCTGGCGCATTCGGACCTGAGCAACAACAACGTCCTGGTGGACCCGCTCAACGGAGCCAGCGTCGTGATCGATATCGACTCACTGGTCGTTCCGGGTTTGTATCCTCCCGATGTGCTTGGCACCAAGGG
>Ga0154020_10007358_pt1 | contig 12860 bp, 13 predicted proteins | sample Klosneuvirus_201_FD_109709 | JGI IMG/M metagenome (GOLD analysis project Ga0154020, IMG submission 109709) | Active sludge microbial communities from wastewater, Klosterneuburg, Austria - Klosneuvirus_20160825_MG | ecosystem: Engineered > WWTP > Aerobic digester > Activated sludge | place... | reverse complement strand
GTGGAACACAGCGCGGGCAGGTCGGCCGCCGATGGCCGGCCCACCCGTTCGGCCACCAGCTTGGTCAGCGCGCGCCCGAGGCCGAAGTCGAAGAGGCCGAAGTAGCCGATGAGCACCCAGCCCAGCGTCAGCAGGCCGAAACGTTCGGTGCCCAGGCGCTGCGCCAGGTAGGGCATGGCCGCGGCGGCGGCCAGCAGCGGCAGCACGTTGCCCAGCAGGTTCCATCCGGCGTTCGCAAGGACCTGGCGGAAGCCCGTCATGGCACAGGCGGGCGGGCTTCAGCCGCCGGCCTGCACGAGGGCGCTGCGCAGCGCCGCGACGACGGTGTCCTGGTCGGCCTCGCTCAGGTCGGCGCTCATCGGCAGGCTCAGCACGCGGTCGGCCAGTGCGGCGGCCCGCGGCGTGCATCCGGCGCAGCAGTGCGCGGCGTAGGCCGGCTGCTCGTTCAGCGGCTTGGGGTAGTGCACGGCCGTGGGCACGCCAGCTGCCGCGAGCGCCGCCTGCACCGCCGCGCGGTGCTCCACCATCACCGTGTACTGCGCGTAGACCGAGTCGCGGTCGGGCCGCACCGCCACCTGCGTCAGGCCCGGCACGTCGGCCAGCAGGCCCCGGTAGCGCGCGCCGATCCGCGCGCGCTGCTGCAGTTCCCATTCGAAGCGTTCCAGCTTGGCCAGCACGACGGCGCATTGCAGCGTGTCCATGCGCCCGCCCACGCCCAGCCGGGTGTGCGTGTAGCGCGCGCTCTGGCCGTGCACGCGGATTTCGCGCGCCGCCTGGGCCAGGCGGTCGTCGTCGGTGAAGAGTGCGCCGCCGTCGCCGTAGCAGCCCAGCGGCTTGCTCGGGAAGAAGCTGGTGGCGCCGAAGGTGCTGAGCGCACACGAGGGCCGGCCCTGGTAGAGCGCGCCGAAGCTCTGCGCGCCGTCCTCGATCACCGCCAGCCCGTGTTGCGCGGCGATGGCGTCGATCGCGTCCATGTCGGCCACCTGGCCGTACAGGCTGACCGGCATGATGGCCTGGGTGCGCGGCGTGATCATGGCTTCGATCAGCTTCGGGTCGATGTTGCCCGTGTCGGGCTCGACGTCGACGAACACCGGCTTGCAGCCCGCCAGCACGATAGTCTCGGCGGTGGCCGCGAAAGTGAAGGGCGTGGTGATGACCTCGTCGCCGGGCTTCAGGTCCAGCGCCATCAGCGCGATCAGCAGCGCCTCGGTGCCGCTGGCCACGGTGATGCAGTGTTTGCTGCCGGTGAAGCCGGCCAGCGCCGTCTCCAGTTCCTTCACCTCGGGGCCCATGATGTACTGGCCGTGGTCCAGCACCTGCTGGATGCGGGCATCGATGCGGGGTTTCAGCGCCGCGTACTGGGTCTTCAGGTCGGTGAATTGCATGGTGTGTCCGTGGCGTGCACGCCGGCGACCGGGTCAGGTACAGAGGCTGAGGATGTCGTGGTCGAGCCGGTAGCGTTCGCCGGTGGCCGGGCAGGTGGCGAAGATGATCTCGCCGCGGCAATGGCCGGGCAGGTCCAGCCTTTCGCCGTGGCGGCTCATCCAGCCGATGCGGCGCGCCGGCACGCCGGCCACCAGCGCGTAGGGCAGCACGTCGCGGCTGACCACGGCACCGGCGCCGACGAAGGCGTATTCACCCACCGTGACGCCGCAGACGAGGGTGCAGTTGGCGCCCAGCGTGGCGCCGCGCTTCACCAGCGTGCGCCGGTACTCGTGCTTGCGCACCACGGCCGCACGCGGGTTCATCACGTTGGTGAAGACCATGCTGGGGCCGCAGAACACGTCGTCTTCCAGCGTCACCGCGTCGTAGACCGAGACGTGGTTCTGGATCTTCACGCCGTTGCCGATGTGCACGTCGTTGCCGACGTAGACGCCCTGCCCCAGCGAGCAGTTCGCGCCGATCTTCGCGCCGGCGCTGACGTGCGCCCAGTGCCAGACACGCGTGCCCTCGCCGAGCTGCGCGCCCTCGTCGACGATGGCGGTGGGGTGGATCAAGGTCGGCAAGTCATCTGCTCCGAAGCGCACAGGGCCTGCCTTGGCCGCCGGGGTGGCACCGGCTGGTCGACTGCTTGCGGCCCGGAGCGGCCCTTGGCCGCTCCGGGCCAGGGCCCGCGGGATTGCTCCCCCGAGCCCCCTCCGAGAGGGGGCTCCAGCAAGGGTGACGCTTCGGCCTGTCGGCCGAGCTCAGGCCTGCCCGTCCGCGCCTTCGAGCCCGCGCGCAGGTTGAACGCCACGCCGGCCGTCAGGCCGGCCCGACCCTCATGCTGGAGCCCCTTCTCGGAGGGGGCTCGGGGGAGCGGTGCGAACGGGCCTTGGCCCGGTGCGGCCAAAGGCCGCTCCGGGCCGAGAACCGACCGCAATCTCACCTCAGAACACCAGCGGCAGGCCGACGCGCACGCCGTCGCGCGCGCTGCGGTAGGCGGCCAGCACCACTTCCAGCGAACGCAGGCCGCTGTAGCCGTCCACCTCCGCATGCTGCTCGCCGCGCAGCGTGCCGATGACGTTGTCGTAGTAGAGCGGGTGGCCGGGGCCGTAGACCGAGGGGGCGGCGTAGCTCGCGTCCTTCACGGCGGCGTCTTCCGGCCGGGCCTCGTCGAATTCCCAGTGCTGGATCTGGTTCACCGCCACGCCGCCGATGCGCACCGTGCCGCGTTCACCCAGGATCGTGATGCTGCCCTCGAAGTTCTTGCCATGCGTCAGCATCGTGACGTTGATGCTCGCCAGCCCGCCCTTGCGCAGGCGCAGGCTCATCACGCCGGTGTCCTCGGCCTCGATGTCGCGCGCCAGCGTGGCGGTATAGGCGTGCACGTTGTCCACCGGGCCCACCAGCCAGTCGAGCATGTCGACGTAGTGGCTGGCCTGGTTCAGGAAGGCGCCGCCGTCCAGGTCCCAGCGGCCGCGCCAGGGGGCGTCGTCGTAGTAGCTCTGCGGGCGTGTCCAGAACACGTTCACCGTGCACATGAAGATGCGGCCGAAACGGCCACCGTCGATGGCCTGCTTCAGCAGCTGCATCGTCGGGTTGAGCCGGTTCTGCTTGACGACGAAGAGCTTGACGCCGGCCTCGCGGCAGACGCGCACCATCTGCATGCCTTCGTCCCACTTGGTGGCCATCGGCTTTTCGGTCAGCACGTGGCGGCCGGCGGCGGCCACGCGCATGGCCTGGCGCGGGTGCAGGCCGCTGGGGGTGGCCAGCACGACGATGTCGGCGTCGGTGCCGCTGCCGTCGCTGGCCAGCATCGCGTCGAGCGAGGCGTAGCCCGCCGCGCCCGTCCTGCCTTCGGCGGCGGCCAGCGCCTCGGGCCGGTGGTCGCAGACGGCCACCAGCTGCGCCCTGGCCTGGTGCTGGCGCAGCGCCTCGAAGTGGCTGGCCGCGATGCGGCCACAGCCCACCAGCGCAAAGCGGATGGGGCGGCCCGTGATGGGCAGAGGGGACGACATCGGGGCATTTTACGGGTGCGCCTAAAATTCGAGCGCCGTTCCGCGCCTTCCACACCCGAGCAAAGCAGCCCCGCATGTCCGACGACAACCCACTCATCGCCGAACGGCGCGAAAAGCTGCAGGCCCTGCGCGCGGAAGCCGCGAAGAACGGCAGTGCGGCCTTCCCCAACGATTTCAGGCCCAGGCACCACGCCGCCGACCTGCACCACCGATACGGCCAGGTGCCCAACGAGGAACTGGAACCGCAGGCCGTGGGCGTGGTCGTCGCCGGCCGCCTGATGCTCAAGCGCATCATGGGCAAGGCCTGCTTCGGCACGCTGCAGGACGGCTCTTTCGGCGAGAAGCACGGCCGCCTCCAGATCTACGTCACGCAGGACGCCGTCGGCGCCGAGGCGCTGGCCCACTTCAAGCAGCTCGACCTGGGCGACATCCTGGGCTGCGAGGGCACGCTGTTCCGCACCAAGACCGGTGAACTGTCGGTGAAGGCCACGAAGCTGCGCCTGCTGACCAAGAGCCTGCGCCCCCTGCCCGACAAGTTCCACGGCATGGCCGACCAGGAACAGAAGTACCGCCAGCGCTACGTCGACCTCATCACCGACGACGCGGCGCGCGCCCGTTTCGTGGCGCGCAGCAAGGCCGTCAGCGCCATCCGCAGCTACATGGTCGAGCACGGCTTCCTGGAAGTGGAAACGCCGATGCTGCACCCCATCCCGGGCGGCGCGAATGCCAAGCCCTTCACCACCCACCACAACGCGCTCGACCAGCAGATGTTCCTGCGCATCGCACCCGAGCTCTACCTCAAGCGCCTGCTGGTGGGCGGCTTCGAGCGTGTGTTCGAGATCAACCGCAACTTCCGCAACGAAGGCATCAGCGTCCGGCACAACCCGGAATTCACGATGATGGAGTTCTACGCGGCCTACTGGAGCCACCACGAGCTGATGGACTTCACCGAAGCCGTGCTGCGCCACGCCGCGCGCTCGGCCGCCGGCACGGCCGAGATCAGCTATGCCGGCAAGGCGGTGGACCTGCACCTGCCGTTTGCGCGCCTGAGCGTGCGTGAGTCGCTGGTGGTGCACGCCGGGCTCACGCACGCCGAGGCCGACGACGCCGAACTGCTGCGCACGAAGCTGAAGGCCCAGGGAGAAGAGGCGCCGGCGCACTGGAAGCTGCCCGAGCTGCAGTTCGGCCTGTTCGAGGCGGTGGTGGAAGAGAAGCTCTGGCAGCCCACCTTCATCATCGACTACCCCGTCGAGGTGTCGCCACTCGCGCGCGCCGCCGACCACAACCCGGCCATCACCGAACGCTTCGAGCTCTTCATCACTGGCCGCGAGTACGCGAACGGCTTCAGCGAACTGAACGACGCCGAAGACCAGGCGGCACGTTTCCAGTCGCAGGTGGCGAACAAGGCGGCCGGCGACGAGGAGGCGATGTACTACGACGCCGACTTCATCCGTGCGCTGGAATACGGCATGCCGCCGGCCGGCGGCTGCGGCATCGGCATCGACCGGCTGATGATGCTCATCACCGACAGCCCGAGCATCCGCGACGTGATCCTCTTCCCGGCCTTGCGCCGGGAATCGACATGAGCCCGGCGCTGCACCCGCATTCGGCATGACGCCGGCGCTGCACCGCAACCCTGGCCCCAGCCCGGCACCACGACCATGAACGCCGCGGCCGCACGGCTTTCGACGCTCGAAGAGATCGAGGCCGCCGTGGCCCAGGAACTGGCCGCGGCCGTGCACCACAAGAGCCACCCCTGGCGCGTGGGCGTGCTGGCGACCACCGACGGCGACATCGGCGACGCCCGCAGCGTCGTGCTGCGCGAATGGGACGAGGCGCACCGCACGCTGCTGATCTACACCGACGCGCGCAGCGCCAAGGTGGCGCAGCTGACGGCGCACCCGCTGGGCACGCTGGTGCTGTGGTCCGAGCCGCTGGGCTGGCAGCTGCGCCTGCGCGTCAGGCTGGAACTGCAGACCGCGGGGCTGGCGGTGTCTTCGCGCTGGGCGCGGCTGAAGATGACGCCGGCCGCGCACGACTACCTCTCGCCGCTGCCGCCCGGTACGGCCATGGACCCCCAGCACGGGCCGCCGCCGGTGCGCGAAAGCCGCAGCCATTTCGCGGTGATGGTGGCGCGCGTGCTGGCCGTCGACTGGCTGGAACTGCACGCCGCAGGCCACCGCCGCGCGCACTTCGACAGCCGCGGCGCGCGCTGGGTCGCGCCTTAGCCGCGCCGACCGCGGCGCGCTTTCAGCCGCGCCGGAAGGCCGCCTTGCGCTTGGCCATGAAGGCGTCCATGCCTTCCACCTGGTCGGGCGTGCCGAAGAGGCTGTAGAAGAGCCCGCGTTCGTAGGCGACGCCATCGTCCAGCCCGGTCTCGAAGGCGCGGTTGACGCAGTCCTTGGCGATCATCACGCTGGCACCGCCCAGCGCGCAGATCAGTTCACCGGCGGCCAGCGCCTCGGCCAGCAGCTTGTCGGCCGGCACGACGCGGCTGACGAGCCCGGCGCGTTCGGCCTCGGCGGCGTCCATCATGCGGCCGGTGAGCACCATGTCCATCGCCTTGGCCTTGCCCACGGCGCGCGGCAGGCGCTGCGTGCCCCCGGCACCGGGGATGATGCCGAGCTTGATCTCGGGCTGGCCGAACTTCGCGTTGTCGGCGGCGATGATGAAGTCGCACATCATCGCCAGCTCGCAGCCGCCGCCTAAGGCGAAGCCGGCCACCGCCGCGATCACCGGCTTGCGCACGCGGCGCACGGTTTCCCAGTTGCGCGTGATGAATCCGCCCTCGTAGGCCTGCAGATAGGTCTTGGTGGCCATGGCCGCGATGTCGGCACCGGCGGCGAAGGCCTTCTCGCTGCCGGTGATGACGATGCAGCCGACGGCGGGGTCGGCATCCCAGTCCCGCAGCACGGCGCCCAGCGCGTCCATCAGCGCGTCGTTCAGCGCGTTCAGCTGCTTGGGGCGGTTCAGGGTCACAAGGCCGACGCGGCGTTCGCCGTCGCCGCGCAATTCGCTCAGGATCAGGGCATCACTCACGGGGGTCTCCTCGGGTTCGCGACGGCACTATACGGCCCCGCCCGCGGCGCCGGCCGTGCCGAAAGCTGACCCGCATCGACCGGTCAATTCCGGCTGCCGCACCGTGGCATGTGGCTGTAAGCTGGCGGGGTTGGGGGTCCTGCGCCCCGCCACGCCCGCACCGGCCCACCGCATGCCCAGCTTGTTCCGCAAGACCGCCAAAGGGCAGACCGAGATCGAGACCCGCGCGCACCGGCTCACGCCGCGGCTGCGCGCGCTGCTCATCCTGGTCGACGGCAAGCGCGACACGGCTGCGCTGGGCGGGCTGGTGCAGCAGGCCGAAGACCTGCTGGCCGAACTGCTGGCACAGGGCTTCGTCGAGGCGCTGCCCGAAGCCGTGGCCCCACCGCCGCCGGCGCCGCCCGTGCGGCCCGCGGTGCCGGCACCGGCCGCGGCACCCGCCGCCGCGCCGCCGGCGGCGACCAGCGGCGACTTCGACACCCTGCGCCGCAACGCCGTGCGCGCGCTGAACGACGCCCTGGGCCCGGCGGCCGAATCGCTGGCCATCCGCATCGAACGTGCGCGCAGCATGGCCGAGCTGCGGCCGCTGCTGGTGCAGGCGGCACAGCTGATGGCCAACATGCGCGGCCGCGGCGCCGCCGAGGCCTACGCCGCGAAGTTCCTGGCTTCGGAGTAGCGCCCGCGGCGGTGTCCGTTCGCGCCGGGCGCGGCGGGGCGCGGAACGCGGCGCGGCGCCCCCGGCGCAGCCCGGCCGGGTGCCACGCGCGATGGCGCGGGCCGGCAGCCTTCTCAGCGGCCGGGCTGCGCCTGCTCGGGCAGGCGCTCGATCTGCAGGTCGATGAAGGTTTCGGCGTCCTGGCGCACGACGATGCGCACCGGCAGGTACTGCAGGCTGGGTGCGATCCACACCTCGGCCGTGTAGTCGCCGGCGCGCGCCGGGCGGCGCGGCCGCACGTGCATCGCCTCCACGAGGCCGGCGCTCGTGTGCAGCGGCTCGCCGGCCAGCACGTCGTACTGCCAGGGCTCGACGCGGCGCGGCAGCGCCAGCGCCAGTTCGACCGTCTCGCCGGGCCTCAGCCGCTCCGGCTGGGTGGTGAACAGCCAGGTCAGCTGCACGAACTGGCTCACGGCGTCCTGCAGCCCCGGCGGTCGCGGCAGCACGGGGCCGCCGCCGGGCAGGCGCACGCCGTCGGCGTCCATGAAGATGGTGCTGCGCCGGCGGTCGCGGAAGATCACGTCCATCTCCATGTCGTAGCGCTGCGGCCGCAGGCCCAGGGCCGTGATCTCGCCTTCGCTGCTCTCGCGGCGCGTCATCAGCGGCGCAAACGGCGGGCCGACGCTGGCTTCGAGGAAGACCTGGTAGCGCGTGCCCTGGCGCAGCCATTCCACACGCGCCTGGCCTTCCACGGGGCCGCGCACATGGCCGGTGAGGCGGTAGCTCAGCCGCGTCGACGGCGGCCATTCGAAGGCCGCCGGCGCCGAGGCCGCGGCTTCGGCCGCCGCCGCGCCGGGTGCCGCCAGCGCCACCAGCGGCGCGAGTGCCGGAAGTTCGGGCAGCGGCGGCGCGACGTCGGGCGCCGGTGCCGCCAGGGCCACCGTTTCGGGCAGCGCTTCGACCGGCGGCTGCAGCGCAGCCGAAGCCGCCGGTGCGGCCGCCAGCGCCGCCACGCGCGGCCGGGCGCGCCGCACCGGCGCCGGCGCCGCAACCACGGCCGCGGGGGCCAGTTCGCGCACGAAGCTGACCTCGAAACGCAGGCGCGGACCGTCATCGCCCGCGCCACCCAGCGGCGGCGGCAGCACGCCATTGGCCAGCCACAGGTGCGCCGGCAGCACCGCCGCACCCAGCGCCAGCAGCCCCTGCACGCGCCGGGCGTTCACGCCGCAGCGCTCAGCGCCTGCAAGGACACGGACCGCATCCGGCGTTGCCCAGCTTCACCGGGGCAGCCCCCCGGCTCGGCGTCACGTCCAGATCGGGCCCCTGCCGGGGCCTCACGCGGGTGCGATCCATGGCTTCACCAGCGCTCAACTGCCGGCGGCGGCGAGGAAGCAGCACAGCGCCGCCACCGCGCTGAGACGGAAGCGCAGCGTGAGCCAGCGGGCCACGCCCTCGGCGGCGTAGATGCGGCGGTCGACGGCATAACACGCGGCCAGCATCACGCCGTGCACCACGAGGCCGGCGCCGGGCGGCATCAGCACCGCCACCCAGGCCACCAGCGAAGGCACGACACCCCAGGCCAGCAGGGCCAGCGGCGGCTCGGTGTGGCGGAAGGCCAGGCCCCAGTGGATGCCGCCCAGGAAGCTGACGATCAGCGCCGCATAGGCCGACATCGCCAGCGTGGCGTAGCCGTGGGCGTCGTCGCGCACCAGCCAGACGAGCGCGGCACCGAAGACGAAGGGCAGCAGCCCGGCATGGCCCAGGCGGCGCGCCGACAGCGGCAGTTCGGCCGCGTCGGCAGGGGAGAGGGCGGCAGTCATGCCGCGATTGTCGCGGCGGCCGCGCTACTTCTTCGCCGCCGCGGTGAGCAACCGCTCGACGGTCTCGACCGGGATCGCGCCCGGCCGGCGCGTGCCGTCGGCGAAGAACACCGCCGGCGTGCCGTTGATGCGCTGCGCCTGGCCGAAGGCCAGGTTGCGCTCGATGGCGCCGGTGTCGCACTTGCCGCCGGCCGCGGCCTTGGGCGGCAGCACGCCGTCGATCATCCAGGCGCGCCAGGCCTTCATGGGGTCGGCGGCACAGTGGATGTCGCGCGACTTGGCCGTCGAATCGGCGCCCAGGATGGGCATCAGGAAGGTGTAGATCGTGACGTCCTTGACGCTCAGCAGGTCGCGCTCGAAACGCTTGCAGTAGCCGCAGTTCGGGTCGACGAAGACGGCCATCTTGCGCGCACCGCTGCCCTGCTTGACGACCATCGCGTCCTTCAGCGGCAGCTTGTCGAAGTCGATGGCCAGCAGCTTCTCGATGCGGGCCTGCGTGATGTCGGTGCGCGTCCGGGTGTCGATGAGCGAGCCGTTGGCGAAGATGAAATCGCCCTTGTCGTCGGCGTAGATGATCTCGCTGCCGCCGTAGCGCACTTCCCACAGGCCGGCCACCGGCGAGCGGGTGATCTCGTCGATCTTCGGCAGCTGCGGCAGCCGTTCGGCCAGCGCCTTGCGGATGGCGGCTTCCTGGGCCAGGGCGGCGGCCGGCAGCAGCGTGGCCAGCGCGAGTACGGCGGCCAGGGAACGGCGGTGGAAACGCAAGCTCATGGGGGTTCCTGTGGAAAGGGTTCAGCTGCCGAGCGCGCGCGCGGTGAGCAGGCGCTTGAGTGGCGGCAGTCGATCGGCCAGACTCAGGCCGCGGTTGCGAAGTTCCTTCAGCAGCGGCTGTTCGCTGGCAAAAAGCTGCAGCAGGCCGTCGGTGACCTGCGCCATGGCCTGCACCGGGCCCAGCCGCTGGCGCGCATAACGCGCGAGCAGCTTTTCGTCGCCCAGGGCACGCCAGCCCTCGCGCGCGGCCAGCACCTCGGCGAGCACGGCCACGTCGGCCAGGCCCAGGTTCAGGCCCTGGCCGGCCAACGGGTGCACCACGTGCGCGGCGTCGCCCACCAGCACCCAGCCGGGGCCGCACAGCCGGTCGGCCCGGGCCAGCGACAGCGGCCACATCGCGCGCGGGCCGGCCAGCACCAGCCGCCCGGCGACGCCGCCGGTGACGTCGTTGAGCAGCGCGGCGAAGTCGACGTCGCCCAGCGCCATGCGCGTGGCCGCGGCCTCCTCGGGCAGCGACCACACCAGCGCCAGGCCGTGGCCCGGCGTCGGCCGGTCCAGCGGCAGCAGCGCCAGCACGTCAGGGCTGCGGAACCACTGCCGCGCCAGGCCGTCGTGGCCCCGGTCGCTGACCAGCCGTGCCGCCACCGCCGTCTGGCCATAGGGGTGGCGTTCCATGTGCACGCCGAACGCGGCGCGCGTGGCCGAGGCCTTGCCTTCGGCCAGCACCTGCAGCGCCGCGGGCACCGGCGCGGCCACCGGCGTGACGTGCGGCGCGAACTTCACCGCGGCGCGCAGCGCACGTTCGAGCTCGGCGGCGTCGACGATCCACGCCAGTGCCGACAGCGACTGCTGCCAGGCCGAGAAATGCAGCGCCGCGCCCGGCGCGTCGCCCTCGACGTGCATGTCCTGCACCGCCGTGCGCGCATCGGCCGGCAGCGCGTCCCACACCTTCAGGCGGTTCAGCAGCGCCACCGAAGCCGCGTTCAGCGCGTAGGCGCGCACGTCGGCCTGCGCGGGTTCGGACAAGGGGCCCAGCAGCGCCACGGCCAGCCCCTGGCGCGACAGGGCCAGCGCCGTGCACAGGCCGGCCGCGCCGGTGCCGCGCACCAGGATGTCGTGGGTTTGCATGGCGGTCATTGTAGGGAGCGGCCCCGGCACAATGCGGCCGCGGGCAAGTTCCCGCTGCGCCGACCGGAACGCCGCCATGCACGACACCACCCCCACCCCGCCCTGCACCGTGGGCGCCCTTTCCGTGCACCCGGTGAAGTCCTGCGCCGGCATCGCCGTCGTGCAGGGCCTGCTGGTGGAGACCGGCCTCGACCTCGACCGCGCCTGGATGGTGGTCGACGAGCACGGCGAGATGCTCACCCAGCGTGAACTGCCGCGTCTGGCGCTCGTGCAACCCACGCTGCGCCACGGCGACGTCGTGCTGCGCGCCCCGGGCATGCTGGCGCTGCACCTGCTGCTGGACACCGTCGAAGGCGCAACCCGCGTGCGCGTCTGGGACGACGTGCTGAAGGCCGGCGACATGGGCCCGCTGGCCGCGCAATGGTTCAGCGACTTCCTGGGCCGCAGGCTGCGCCTGGTGCGCTTCGACCCCGAGGAAACGCGCCTGTCAGACCCGAAGTGGGCCGGCGAGGTGCAGGCGCCCAACGCCTTCAGCGACGGCTACCCGCTGCTGGTGGCCAACAGCGGCTCGCTGGCCGATCTGAACATGCGCCTGGCCGCCCGCGGCGCGGCGCCGGTGACGATGCAGCGCTTCCGGCCCAACCTGGTGCTCGACGGCCTGCCGGCCTACGACGAAGACCACCTGCACGAAATCGACATCACCACCGAAGACGGCACGGTGACGCTGCGCCTGGTGAAACCCTGCGTGCGCTGCAGCATCCCCAACGTCGACCCGGCCAGCGCCGAGCCCGGCAGCGAACCCGGCGCCACGCTGGCCGGCTACCGCGCCGACCCGCGCATGAAGGGCGGCATCACCTTCGGCATGAACGCGGTCATCGTGCAGGGTGTCGGCCACACGCTGCGCGTGGGGCAGGCGGTGAACCTGCGTTACGCCTTCGGCTGACGCACGGGCGCTGCCGGGCCGGCGCTCAGGTCGGCCGCCTGTCGGGCAACGGGATGCATTCGGTCTCGCCGGGCACCGTCGCAAAGCGCCCGGCCGCCCAGTCGTCGGCCGCCTGCACCAGGCGTTCCTTGCGCGACGAGACGAAGTTCCACCACATGTGGCGGTGGCCCAGCGGTGCGCCGCCGATGAGCACCACGCGGGCATCGGCCGCGGCCGAGAGCAGGGGTTCCTCGTCCGGCGCCAGCACCACCAGGCAGCCGGACGGCAGGGCCGCGCCGTCGAGCTGCGCCGCCCCCTCGACCACGCAGACCGCGCGCTCCTCGGCCAGCGGCAGCGGGAAGGCATCGCCGGCGGCCAGCGTGATGTCGAGGCAGAGCGTGGGCGAGCGCACCGGCACCGGCGACGTGGCGCCGAAGGCCGAGCCCACCAGCACACGCAGCCGCGCACCACCCGCCTCGAGTTCGGGCAGCGCCGCCGCCGGCGTGTGCGCGAAGGCCGGCGCCATCTCCTCGTCGGCCGCCGGCAATGCCACCCACAGCTGCAGGCCGTGGCTGCGGCGCTGGCGGGCGCGCAGGTCGTCGGGCGTGCGTTCGCTGTGCACGATGCCGCGGCCGGCCGTCATCCAGTTGATCGCGCCGGGCTCGATACGCTGCACCTGGCCCAGCGAGTCGCGGTGCTGCATCGCGCCTTCGAAGAGGTAGGTCACGGTGGCCAGGCCGATGTGCGGGTGCGGGCGCACGTCGTGCTCGGCCCCGGGGCCGGCGTCGACGGGGCCGAAGTGGTCGAAGAAGACGAAGGGCCCCACCGCCTGCCGTGCGGGCGCGGGCAGGTAGCGGCGCACGTTGAAGCCGCCGCCGAGGTCCTTGGTGTGCGCTGCGATGACGAGCCGGAGGATCTTCATCGGCCCAGTGTAGGAAAATCCCAGCTTCCCCGCCTCTGCACCGAAAGCCCTCCATGAGTCTCCAATGCGGCATCGTCGGCCTGCCCAACGTCGGCAAGTCCACGCTCTTCAATGCCCTGACCAAGGCCGGCATCGCGGCCGAGAACTACCCCTTCTGCACCAT
>Ga0154020_10007357_pt1 | contig 12863 bp, 9 predicted proteins | sample Klosneuvirus_201_FD_109709 | JGI IMG/M metagenome (GOLD analysis project Ga0154020, IMG submission 109709) | Active sludge microbial communities from wastewater, Klosterneuburg, Austria - Klosneuvirus_20160825_MG | ecosystem: Engineered > WWTP > Aerobic digester > Activated sludge | place... | reverse complement strand
CCTCCATTTAAACTTATAAAATAGTGCTCTTTTGGCTCAAGATCTAAGGATTTTCTGAGTTTATTAAAAGCCTTAATAATTTCCTGCCCAGATACAGTTTTATTGCTCTTAATATTGTACTTAACAATCTGCTTCACGTTTAAATTGGGAAAGAAAAATTTCATCTCGTGCTCATGGCTCACCTCGTGTCCATGGCTATTATTGTTATCATTATTCCTACTTTGCTCAGCATTCAAGCTCAAAAAACAAGTCCCGACAAACGCTAATCCCAAAAAAAGCTTATAAACATATTTCATAAAATTACTCCTACAGTTGATATGAATTTAAAATAAAACCTTATTAATACTCATTATATCAATTAATATTTTCAAATTTAAATAGTTTAATGTTTTAAATTAAGAGATTCGGCAGCCTTGAGAAAATAGAATAAAGCCTCAAAACATCCTCCATCCCACACAAAAATATACCGTTTCTTTTCCGACTCTTTTGCCAAACACGCAAAAAAGGTATGCTAAAAATTGTCTTGCTATTTGTGCGCATCATCAAAAAAGGAGAGAGTATGCTGCCAAAAAAGCCTGTAAAAAAGCGTACTGAGCTTTCCTACCTCCTTTGGTTTCTATTTTTTTCTCTTCTTATTCACAGCATTATCCTTATCTTACTCACACTATTTAGCTTTAAAGGTGGATCGTTTAATAAATTTAAAGATCTCTTTAATCCTGAAAAAAAAGAAAATGAACCAACGTTTGTGATGTTTCATGATGAAAAACCAGCAATTCCCAAAGAACCTGAAACCCAAGCTTCCAATGAAAAAGAAGTAGAAACACAGCCGCTTCAAGAAAAGAATCCAGCCGAACAAGAAGAAAAAAATGTTGAACCAGAAACTCAAGAGCCACTGCTCACTCAAACAGAGCAAGGACCGCCTCCCACTCCCATTATCACGACAAGCCCCGCCAAGTTAGTTGCCCCCATTTCCTCGTTTGGATACCCCGATGCACAAGCTGAGCAAACACTTGATCCCGAGTTGCCGGACTCCCATCATGGGGATATCGTGAGAGTAGAAAGTGCAACTGCCCAGCAACCGAAAGAAGCCGGTGTTTTAGAAAAAAAGCATACTACAAAAAAATTAGACGATGAGCCAACAGAAGGAGCAGCTCCAATTCAACAGGTAAAAAAAAGCAAGACTCAGAAAAAACTTACACCAAAAAAAGCTAGAACAATTCAAAAAGCTCACCACGAAGACATACAAGATATCCTGGTAAAAGAACTTAAAAGCTCAGTGATTGAAACAGTGCAAGCAGCAACAGCTCAAGAACTTGAAAGCCATCAAGACATAGATATACCCGATACGCAAGACTTCGATGAGATACAAACCAACGAAAGTATAAGCTCACCACTGCTCGCCAAAATTCGTGATACAAAAGAGCCTTCTGATCCAAAAACCACTGAGCTTGATATCGAAGGTCCAGAAATGGTGGTGCGCGGAGCCCGCAAAGACATTCCAGACGAAGCACCTCGGAAAAAAAATATTATTGCCCTGACTAAGGGATTTATTGAAAAACTCAGCGGTGAAAGCGGCACCGACTTGGTCGACCGCGATGGAGACCCAAATAAACGACCAACCTTTGAAGAGCTCAAATTTCTATCCTACGAAGCAAAAATAAATTGGGCATTACAAGCATCATGGAAGCAAAATATTGAACGCAGCCAAAGGCACAAGGCTGTTCCCGGCACAGTTGATGTTGCTTTTGTAATCAATGCTCAAGGAATTCCTCAAAATATTACTATCATGCAGTCCAGCGGGATGCCTGAACTTGATGATACTATTGTTTATAACATTAAAAATGCGGCGCCCTTTCCTCCAATTCCTGAGCACCTGAATATGGCTGAATACCCTGTTCGTCGATCAATTCGAGTTTATTTATTTGGGAGAGGCTTCTGATCTGAGCAACTTATGCTATTATTCGAGTTTCTTTCCTTCTTGCAAGCCAACCCAGTACATTAAAAATTGGGAATCTGGGGATTGTATCGAGCTTGGGGGGGAAGTATATGTTTGTATCTAGACCAATCTACAATAACCTTTTTATGATTATCATAATTATGGCTATGGGCACTATTTCATTTTCAACGTGCCTTACAACCTCAATTCCAACAATACCTGCAAACATGCTCTCACTCAGCACAACACTTACATGGCAAGATTTCAATCTTGCACAGAGCAATCATTTACTAAAAAAAAGACATTCCGCATGGACTGCTCTTATTACAATTAAAAGTAAGACCGCCATGCGCTTACAGCAAATTAATTTGCAATGGACCGGCGGAACTATTAACTCAATGCATGGATCACTTTATCGAAAAGCACGAGTAAACCAAGAGCTGATTCCTATCCAAGAAAATTTGGTATCCGATGGAAACTGGAATAAGAAAAAACAACAAATCTCTTTTGAGCTGGATGAAAAAGTAGTAGCAGTGAATGAGTACTATTTGGTACTGAGCTTCCCTAAAAAAATTGCACCCAAATTACGTCACGGAAAGTTTACTCTTACGCAAAGAGAGCCCTTAAAATTGGTTGATTTATGATCAAACCATGAGGAAAAAAGATGTTAAAAAAACTGCTTATTACATTCAGCATAATTTTTTTTACTATCAACATTACCCAGAGCACCCCAAATCGAAACATCATTTGGAATAACAATTCCTGCTGGATTAATTCGGGTTTGCAGTGCATGACAACCTTTCATGAATTTCGTGCCAAACTTGATGCACTACACATGGAAAAGGATAGCATTGAGCTTGGACTCAAGACCGTCCTGAATGAACTTACAGCTCATCAAAGCACCCCCATCGACACGTTTAATTTTTATGAAAAATCGATTTCCCGCGGCATCGGTGCCATGGGTACTGGTGGCGGAGATTTTGTCCCAAGTATGTTGTTTTATCTTTTAACAAATAAAATACCCGAGCTTAAATATCTCTTCACCCAAGTTCATCAAATTAAAACAGAAAGTACTATAAAAACTTTATCAGCGGAAGCTAGAGATGCTGAAGCCAAAATAAAAATACTCCGAGATACATTTACGCCACAAATAAAAAGAATTCCATTCTTTCCCCATGACGCAGAACTCAAAAAACAACGTCAAGCTCTGGTAGATGAACTCAATAAAAAAGAAGGAATTTTAAAAGAAATTATAAAACGAGGAACAACTAAATTACCAACTTTCGAATACCGAATTGCTTATAACTGGGAGATTAAGTCTCTTAAAGAGATAACAGAAGAAGACTCTTCTCTGATTGTTTTCCCGAAATATTTACTCCTCTGTCTTAGCTTTTTTGTTGATGATGAAATCCCGTTAACAATGACGCCATACGGCTGTAATAAAAAGTATCATCTGCAAGCAAAGGGCCTAACATCAAATAACCATGCAACGTCAGTTGTTAAGAGTAGCGACAATAGCTGGTATTTTTATGACGATTTTGGGAGAAAAATAACCCCTGTTGATGAAGAAACTATTAAAAATAAGAATTACAAGAACTATAGAACAGATTTTTTATACTACCAAGCAGAAGATGTTGCGGATATTTTTATTGCCGAGAACAAGAGTATGACGCCTCTGCATTGGGCTGCACTTTGCCAAAATGTTGCCATGGTTAATGAACAAATTAAGAGTGGTAATCCCCTTGATGCAAAAACGGCAACCAATGAGACCCCATTACATTTTGCTGCCCTGACAGGGTCAACTAAAATCATAAAGTCCTTACTAAAAAATGGTGCTCATATTAACAATAAAAATAATACTGGAATGACTCCGCTCAGCTTTGCAATGAAACAACTCAATTTTGAAGCAATTCAAGACTTAATCAAATGTGGAGCTGATATTAATCAGACCTACCATGCTTCCGGCAAATTTTCACTTTCTCACCTTATATCCATTACATCAACTCAGAATAAAGAAATCTCATTTAAGATTATTAAATTCATTATTGCTCATGGCATACTCGATAATGTTTTGCATGATGCAGTCGATGCATGTTCAAAAAACAATTCGGATAAAATAAGAAAAAAAATAGCACTGTTACTCAAACCAAATCCTATAGAACTAAAGCTAACTCTGCTGAACCAACAACTTTTCAATCTTAAGAAGAAGCTGTCAAGTCTTAAAAAATCTATAACTCAATTAAAAATTAAATTATTTTGAACTCAGTAAATTTGAACTCAGTAAAATTGACTTGCTTGTTTCAAATCTCAAAGATTGCCTTCGCGTTACATCCTGTTATGATTAAAAGAACGGTTTTAATACTGCGCCGCTTTGTGAGGAAAAAGGAGAATTTGTGGCAGATATTATCATCCTTGGCGCTGGGCTAACAGGTCTTAGTGCCGCTTTTCATCTCGAACAGCTTAACGTTCTTGATTACCAAGTTTTTGAAAAAAATGATCGTCCTGGAGGTCTTTTACAGTCAGTCAACTGTGATGGATTTACCTTCGATCATACCGGCCATCTCTTGCATATCAGTGATGATTATTTTCGTGCATTTCTCAACTCACTGGCAGACCTTGAAAATGATTTCTTATTTGTACAACGCCGCTCAGCAATTTTTTCTCATAACACGCTCACCGACTATCCTTTTCAAATGAATTTATATGGGCTCCCACTGCCCGTCATCGCAGAATGTCTTGATGGCTTTATTAAGCGTTCAAGCAGACTGCGCAACCCTGGCAATTTTCATGATTGGGTTATGAAGCATTTTGGAAAAGGGATCGGTAAACATTTCTTCTTCCCCTACAATAGCAAGCTACTTGCATACAATCTTAAAAAAATTCATCCTTCTTGGACTGGACGCTTTGTTCCGTCAACAACACTTGAAGCTCTTATTCAAGGAGCATTGCAAAAAAAACCACTTGAGGGTGTTGGGTACAATAGCTCATTTTATTACCCAAAAGATGGTGGTATTGAGTTTATTATTCATCGCTTGCTCAAACGAATAAATACACACGTGCAAACAAGCCACACGGTGGTTGAAGTGGATATGCATGCAAAACGAGTGACCTTTTCTAACGGGCGACAAGAGCACTTTAAAAAGCTCATCTCAACGCTCCCGCTTAATGTCTTATTGAGTCTTCTAAAAGAGCCAAGTAATAGCACGCTCAAAAAAGGTATCTCTTCACTAGAATGCAACTCTGTTATCAACCTTAACCTGGCATTTTCTCAAGAGGTTGATAACGACAAGCACTGGATTTACACGCCAGAAAAAGAGTTCCCTTTTTACCGCCTTGGCTTTTGGAATAATGTTTGCCCTAATTCGGTTCGCCCAAAACACACAGCCGCTTACGTTGAAATGTCATACTTACCTGGAACCAAAACAGATACTCATTTACGCAGGTTAATTGATCAAGGGCGAAATAAAACCTTACAATTCCTGGGACTTTCATCAAGCGATATTGTCCTTGAAAAAGTATTACACTTACAACATGCTTATGTTATTTATAACAATTGGCGCGAAAAAAATTTAAATAATGTTTTAAACCAACTTAAAGATAATAATATTCATTCAGTTGGACGCTTTGGAGAATGGAAATATTCAAGTATGCAAGATGCTGTGTTAGATGGAAAAAATGTTGCTCAACAAATTGCTTCAACCCTGCATGTTCAAGACATTATCCCTGCTCAAAATTATACTCAAGAAGCATATGCTTTGACCGGGAAAAATATAAAGCATAAAGAGCATAAGCCATAAAACACCCTTGTACGGAGAAAAAAGGAGCTCGAGTAATGGAGTTAAAAGAATTTTATAACAATAAGCACGTCTTAGTAACCGGTGGCGCTGGATTTATCGGCTCTCACCTGGTTGAAAAATTAGTTGAGCTGGGCGCTCGAGTGACCGTTTTTGATAATTTTTCAACAGGAAATTTGAACAACCTGCGAACGGTACTTCCATTTATTTCAGTGACGTGCGCAGATATTCGATCAGCACATAGTATTGCCCGAGCAACACAACGAAAAGATATTGTTTTTCATCATGCCGCGTTCATCTCTGTCCCTCTTTCACTTGAACAACCAGAACTCTGTAGCTCAATTAATACACAGGGAACGCGCAATGTTCTTGAAGGGTGCATACAAAATGAGATTAAAAGTTTCATTTTTGCTTCTTCATCTGCAGTATATGGAAACTCTGTTAAGGTAAACACCGAAGAAGATCCGGTAAATCCGTTAACCCCCTATGCCCTCAGCAAGATTGATGGTGAAAACCTCTGCAAAGAATACGCTCAAAAAAGCTCATCTTTAAGTACCGCCTGTCTCCGCTATTTCAATGTATACGGCGAGCGCCAACGAGCTAATGGCGAATACGCAGCAGTGGTTGCCAAATTCAAAGAAAACTTGCTTAATCAAAAACCCATCACTATTTTTGGTACCGGAATGCAGACCAGAGACTTTATCCCTGTTGAGCAAGCGGTTATGGCAAATCTCAAAGTTGCCATGCTGTCAGGCTTAAAAGGGGAAGTTTTTAATATTGGATCCGGAAAGAGCACATCCCTACTCGAATTACTTGCACAATTGGAAAACGATTTACAGGTGCAACGAACAGGTATAACCTTTGCCCCTGCGCGTTCTGATGATATTTTTTATTCATGCGCAAGTTGTGAAAAATATAAAAACAAGGTAAAGTAATCTTCACATTGGCCGAGGTGGTGAAATTGGCAGACACGCTAGATTCAGGTTCTAGTCCCGTAAAAGGGGTAGGGGTTCGACTCCCCTCTTCGGCACCAGTCTTCGCTCCTACGGAGCTTCGCCTGACTGCGCCGCTACAATTATTTTTTAATTCCGCTCATAACGAGTCGCACCGTCACCACGCCGTAGCTTTTCAGCGAAGACAGGCGCTTGCCATTTATCCCATGCTTGTTTATAATTTTAGTGCTCTACACTCAACTTTTGTGAGTGTATTACAAAGCCATTAAGACTATAAAAAACTATATCTCACGCATGAATACGGGAAGCAATACCAATGAAACGCGATTACTATGAGGTGCTTGGCGTACCAAAAAACGCCTCTCAAGATGATATCAAAAAAGCATACCGCAAACTAGCGATGCAACATCACCCCGACAGAAATCCTGATAATAAAGAAGCTGAAGAAAAATTCAAAGAAGCTGCTCAAGCGTACGAAGTTCTTTCAGATGCGGGAAAACGTAAAAAATATGATCAGTTTGGTCACGCAGGCATGGAACATGGCGACTATGGCCAACATGCTGATTTTGGTGATATTTTTGAAAATTTCAGTGATATCTTTGAAGGACTTTTTGGGCAACAGTCTGGGCAAAAACGTGGTAAAAAACGTGGTGGCCCGGCACCAGCACAGGGTCATGATCTTTCACAACGCATAGATATTTCGCTTCAAGAGGCTTATTCAGGCGTAAAAAAAGAGCTCAAAATTTATCATTACCAACCATGCGAAGTGTGCAAAACTACCGGATGTAAAGATGGGTCCAAGCCAAGCGAGTGTAGCTCATGCCAAGGAGCTGGAAGCGTTGCATATCGTCAAGGATTTTTCTCTTACTCTCAACCATGCTCTGCGTGCTATGGCCAGGGTTTTAAAATTTCTTCACCTTGTAGCGCTTGCCGTGGCCAATCTCGTGCACAAAAACATGAAAAGCTCACCATCACCATTCCTACTGGAATCTATCAGAACGCTGAATTACGCGTTTCGGGCAAAGGTGATGCGGGTATTTTTGGTGGTCCATCTGGAGATCTATACTTGGTGGTTAATATTTTGCCACAATCAAAATTTTACCGCAGAGAAAATGATTTGGTGACAACGCTCAACCTCACCTATCCTCAACTCGTTTTAGGCTGCCAGGTTGAAATCGAAAATATTGATGGAACTCGAGAAACCATCAAAATTCCAAAAGGTTGTCCGGTTGGCAAAGAAATCAAAGTTTCTGAAAAAGGGTTTGTTAAATTGCACAGTAAAGGTCGTGGTGATTTAATCATCATCACCAACTGTGATATTCCAAGTAAGCTCTCCGAAGATGCTAAAAAATCTTTGCTCGATTATGCAGAAAAACTCGGCAACAATAGCTCATCATCGTCTGAAGGTGGCATTTCAGGATTCTTCAAAAGGTTCTTGGGATAGTTAGAATTTAAAGTAATTTCTAAATCCTTTATAGATTATCAAAGGGCTGCTTTTTAAAAAGCAGCCCTTTTCTCTTTTCTTGCCTCCCACACCAGCTTTATGCTACACAAGAATGTGGGGGAGCTTATGCGGGGAACTTCATATTCATGCCGACCGTTACACGTCGGCATTCTATTTCTTTTATGTTCATATTTTACTCTTGTTGGTAAGAATAAACCGGCAAAACCGATGCCATTTATCTGCAAAAAAATGGCTCGAATATCCTTACTTGAACGATTATTTGATAACTTCTATGCGGTTGAACATGGTCAACTTTATCGATCGGCACAACTTTCTTATCGCAAGTTAGCCCATTACATCAGAAAATTTCAGATTAAAACAATTATTAATTTACGAGGTAAAAATAAATCTGAACGCTGGTGGCAACAAGAAAAAATCTGTGCACAAAAGCTGAGCGTTCAACTTTTTGATATTCCTATGAGTGCACGTAGGCTGCCGAGTAAACATGAAATTTCGCAATTATTAGCACTGTATGACCACGCACCAAAACCGATACTTATTCATTGCTACAGCGGAGCAGACCGCTCGGGAGAAGCTGCTGCGCTGTGGGCTCTTGATCGTCAAGGAAAAAATAAGCGAGCGGCGCTGAAACAGCTCTCTTTCAAATATTGGCACCTGCGATCTAGACGTCAACACAAAACACAATTTATTCGACTATGGAGTGGAAGAGATTGGCTGCTCAAAGCCTATAACCCTACTTGATTCAAAAAAATAAAATGCTTCTCTTTTTGATAATATCGTGCCATAAATAGAGCTGTTAAAATGCCTAAAAAATTTGTTTTTACAAAGGAATAACCATGGTAAAAAAAATTGTACTGGCCTCTTTGCACGTACTCATTCTCACAATGCAACTTCATGCAGGCAGCATATCACTCAATAATGTACGACAGTCAGTTGTTCAAATAGCTGATAAATACCTATTATCACAAGGGTTTCCAGTATCAGACATTCCAGCTCGACTCATGACTGAGTACTACCAAAAAATTGACTCTGTTATTGATTCGCTTAATCAGCAAGCTTTTGGAAAGAATTACCTCGACGAAAAAGAAGTTTATTCATCGGTCTACTATCAATTTAGTAAATTTAGCGAGAACTTACGTACCGTAGTTCTCGCTAAAAATGTCGAGACCACGGTCACAAACATTGTTCAAGAAGAATTTAGAATTCAAAATATCAGCGTTTCCTCTTTGCCATCTTCTATGACACAGGAATTTCAAAATAGACGCCAAACAATAGTGCGTCGATTGCGGAATATTATGCAAGTTGATGGTCGTGATTATATCCGCACCAATGAAATTGAACGAATTGTTAAAGAAGAGATGACCGTACTTATTCATCGAGCTAAAAAACAGATACAAGATGCTCAGAAACCTGATGCAGGCTTTAACTTTTGGAATTTTTTATTTGGAGAAACAGCCCCAAAACCGGAAGAGCCAAGCACGCCATTTACCAATGAGTCAAGCAGAATAAAAAGCTTTTACCTTGAAGCTAAAGTGCTTGATGTCGTAAATAAACAACTTGCACAGCAAGGAGTCGATACTAACAATGTGCCATCACGCGTTATTGCAGATTACAGCCAAAGCATCCAACGGGCTCTTTCTGGTTTACGTGAACGGATGCAAAATCATGGTCGAGATTATGTCACCATTGCAGAAATTGAACTTTTTGTGAGCCAAAAACTTAAAAGTGTTATCGATAAAATCAAGCTTGTTGGCCAAAGCTGTTCTATCTGCTTAGATGGCTATTTCTCACGAGAGATTATTGGCAATCTTCAATGTGGGCATATCTTTCACAAGCAATGCATAACCACATGGTTTGCACATAAACAAACCTGCCCAGATTGTAATCAAAAGAATGCAAAAATTGTTGAACAAGAAATTGTCATATAACAACATAGAAATCTATCCATTAAGGGTCTGTTATTTCATTCTAAAACAATGCTATGACAGACCCTTAAGATTCAAATACCTCAAATAATTCAATAAAAATATTTCAAACATAAATAACTAACAACTAATTACTTGTATCATAGCAAAATTTTGTTATGATATTTCATCTGATTTACAAATATTAGCTCATGTTATCAATGGAAACTACTCATGAAAAAAACCCTGCACATAATCACGTATTCACTATCTATGGCAATTACCTTATGCATAGCCCCAACACTTTGTGCAAAACCGGCAACAAAACCAACAACAAAAAAAACGGCCAAAGCAAAAGTAGATCAAAAGAATATTTATTTCTCGATCAAAAAACACTATCTCCCGGCGATTGCCAACCAAGCAAAAGCTGAAAAGAAAGCTGAAAAAGAGCAGAGTGCAAGAAATGCGGCACTTATGGCAGAATTTGAAAAGAAACGAAAATATGCGGTTAACACCCTCAACATTCCTGAAGTTGGACATGCTGAGAAGATCAATTTGATGTATTCGATTTTGGCCGCCTCACATGAGGGTAAAATATCATATCCCCATATATTGAACTCAAACGTTTATAAAGACCTCGAGATGCTGACAGGAAATGCGCCAGATTTTAATCGTAATCTTTTTTCAAAAATTGATTACACACTCACCACGGCAGGAAAAATACAACTGCAAAAGATGCTGTCTACCCCAACAGCTGATAGTAGAAAACTTGCCATTCACCAAAAAGTTGTCAAAAAATTGGTAAGTAACCCGACACTAAGAAAAAAACTTGAACAAAAGCTTCTTGAAATCAAACAAGTAGAAAACGAACTTATTTGGTTCTGGAAAGATATTCAGACAGAAATTTCATCTTTTTTTGAAGAAGCCTACTTTCAAAAAAGTTTACTCCTTTCTTGGAATAAAAATGAGACCGCACTCGAAGCAGAAACCCTTAGAACCTTTATCTCTCCCGTTGTAAATCTATTGCTGAGCAACATAATGCTTGCAGGCTCGTTTAAGTGGTCTGAACGATTAGGCCAACCGATACCGCCAATGATTCAATTGGCCAGTCATGCCGGAATGTTGGCATACATAAGTTTCTTGTTTGGAATTCAATACGCAGTTTTTGGCGTTAACATCTTTGCGCCTGCAATAAATCAGTATACTATTTGTGATACCCTGCAAAAAAAGATGATTAATATTGCATCGTACATGGATAGCATTAAAGAAATAGGCTCTACCATCAGTGCTGACCCTGAACTAAACGCACTCTTTCCTCATGCAAAAAATCTTGCTCAAAAAGGTGTTTCTGATGCTGATGCAAAAGAGTTGATAAACACTTTGCAATCAAGTACATTTCACGATGAAGCATCATTTTTTTCCAACTATGGGCGAGTTTTAGCATCCTTTAAAATACTGCAGGATGTTAAAAACAATGTAGTCAATGCACTTGCTGCGGCAGGCGATATTGATGCCTACGTTTCACTTGCTCGCTTGTATAACAAACACGCATCGAGCACAGGCGCACAGTTTTGCTTTGTTGATTTTGTATCAAATGACCAACCGTATATGAAGCTGGATGAGTTTTGGCACCCAATGCTCAACCCAAGCAACGTTGTTACCAATAGCCTAGAACTTGGCACACCTGATGCTGGAAGAAATATTATCGTAACCGGCCCAAATGCCGGTGGTAAATCGACTTCTCTTAAAGCAATAACGCTTTGTATTTGGCTTGCTCAATCAGTTGGACTTGCACCAGCACGCGCTATGAGCATGACACCATTTACCAAGATCAATACCTATCTCAACATCACAGATTCCGAAGGAAGAGAATCACTCTTTCAAGCAGAAATGCACCGAGCTCAAGCATTGCTTGAAACGATTAAAAATCTTAAACCTTCTGAATTTAGCTTTATTATCATGGACGAAATTTTCACTGGAACAAATCCAAAAGAAGGTGAAGCCGGCGCATATGGTATTGCAAAGCATCTTACCAGCTTTGTAAATAACATGACGATTGTTGCAACACATTTCAAAGAGTTAACGAACCTTGAAGCAACAACCAATGGCCTGTTCAAAAATTACAAAGTTTCGGTAACTAAAGAAAATGATCGCTTTGTGTATCCATACAAGCTTGAACACGGCATTAGTGATCAGCCAATTGCTCTTCAATTACTTGCATCTGAAGGGTTTGATGCAGCGATTCTGCAAGAAGCACAAGCAATTATGGATAAACACGATAAATAATCCTCACTATTTATTATTTTTGACCTATTAAGCGGGAGTTAAAAGCTCCCGCTTTTGCTGTTTTATAGCAAATTCTAACCTCAGCACCCGTTTGTTTTTTATTTTCAATTTGATATTATTACATTAATGGGTATAATCTAAAAACGATTAAAAATTTGGAGTTCTTATGAAAAAAATTATTATTTTAATTGCATTCCTACTCAGCATGTTACCTGCCAAGCCTGGTATTGGCACCAAACTCAGAGAAGCCGTTTATAATGTTAACTTGCAAGCATCGCCTGATGGTCAACTTTCTCAATTTGATCCATCAATTGTAAAAAGCCTTACAAACCAAGAAACTGGGTTTAGTCATCCTCAGAAAAAATATAAACAAGGAATAGTCCCGCTTCAAAAAAAACTCAGTCAGAGCTATACATACTTTCCAGAATTTTGCTATACAGATCCGAAATGCCATGAAATCCAGATAGATTTAGGTTCTGCAGTTACAGCAATCACAGAGTTACACGACGGCCGACTTGTATTAGG
>Ga0154020_10007352_pt1 | contig 12866 bp, 11 predicted proteins | sample Klosneuvirus_201_FD_109709 | JGI IMG/M metagenome (GOLD analysis project Ga0154020, IMG submission 109709) | Active sludge microbial communities from wastewater, Klosterneuburg, Austria - Klosneuvirus_20160825_MG | ecosystem: Engineered > WWTP > Aerobic digester > Activated sludge | place... | reverse complement strand
TTATTAGCAGACCATTAAAGAGAACTACTCATTCCGAAAAGCGCAGTAAAAAGCGAAGGATCCCCTAAGAAGTAAACGGGTTTCACCAATGAGATCCTTCGCTGATCTGGTTTAAATGAAGCGAGTTTTTATTGATTTCTTTTTAGTCTGATTGTATTGACGACTACCGCTCAGGATTAAGGTCGCAAAAAATTTATTGCAACATTTTCAGCAGCGTTGCCAAACGGCTTTTTAGATTTCTTCTATCCACAATAAAATCAAGGAATCCATGGTCGAGAACAAACTCTGAACTTTGAAATCCTTTAGGCAAATCTTTGCCAATCGTTTCACGAATTACCCGGGGGCCTGCGAATCCAATTAAAGCATTCGGCTCAGCAATATTAAAATCACCCAGCATAGCATAGGAAGCGGTAACCCCACCGGTGGTAGGATCGGTTAATAAGGAGATATAAGGAACTTTGGCCTCGTCCAGCAAAGCAATTTTTGCGGATGTTTTGGCCATTTGCATTAAGGACAATCCGGCCTCCATCATGCGGGCACCACCCGAGCGGGAGATCATTAGAAACGGAGTTTTTGTTTTAAGGCTATGGTCCATAGCCCGGGCTATTTTTTCACCCACAACGGAGCCCATCGATCCACCAATAAAAGTAAAATCCATACAGGCAATGGTAATCTCCAGGCCTTCCATTTTACCATAAGCAGTACGTACGGCATCTTTTAGACTAGTTTTTGCCTGAGATTCTTTGATTCGCTTGGGATAGGCTTTGGTATCGGTAAACTTAAGCGGATCGGCCGATTCCATAGTGGCATCTAATTCTGTAAACTCGTTGTTGTCAAACAGAATTTCAAAATATTCCTGCGAGCCGATTTTAACATGATGTTCTTCCTCCGGAACAACATAGGCGTTGCTCTTCAACTCACGGGTGTGTATGATTTTGCCTCCCGGTGATTTAAACCACAACCCATCGGGCACCTCGCGCTTCGCTTCGGTGGGGGTTAAGATTCCTTTGTCAGTTCGTTTAAACCAGGGCATATGTTAATTTGTTGATTTAAGTGATTTGAAGATTTGAAATTTTAGAATTTGAAGATTGTAACAGTATAATCTTCAAATTCTAAAATTTCAAATCTTCAAATTATTTATGCTACGTCAATGGTCTTATCAAGATAAACATCTTGAATAGCCTGTAGAATTTCAACACCCTCCTTCATTGGGCGCTGAAATGCTTTACGACCAGAGATCAATCCCATGCCACCGGCACGTTTGTTAATAACGGCTGTACGAACTGCATCTGCCATATCACTGGATCCTTTTGAATCTCCTCCTGAGTTAATAAGTCCGGCACGACCCATATAGCAATTGGCTACCTGATAGCGACATAAGTCAATAGGATGGTCGGATGTTAGCTCAGAATAGATTCTTTCATCTAATTTACCATAGCTGCTACCCCCGGTGTTTAAAGCTTTATAACCACCATTGTTTTCCGCTAGTTTTTGTTTGATAATATCCGCTTGAATAGTTACGCCCAAGTGATTAGCTTGTCCGGTAAGGTCGGCAGACACATGATAATCGATACCATCTTTTTTGAAGGCGGCATTACGGATATAACACCATAGAATAGTTGCCATCCCCAATTCATGCGCGCGCTCGAAAGCTTGTGCTACTTCCTGAATCTGACGCGTAGAATTATCAGACCCAAAATAGATAGTTGCTCCAACGGCAACAGCCCCTAAATTCCACGCATCTTCAACTGAACCGTACATCACCTGATCCGCTTGATTAGGATAGGTAAGTAATTCGTTGTGATTAATCTTAACGATGAATGGAATCTTATGGGCATACTTGCGTGACATCATCGCCAATCCACCAAATGTGGTAGCAACGGCATTGCACTCACCGGCAATAGCAAGTTTGATAATATTTTCAGGATCAAAGTAAATCGGATTTTTAGCAAACGAAGCTCCGGCACTGTGCTCGATCCCCTGATCAATGGGTAAGATGGAAAGGAAACCCGTTCCGCCCAAGCGGCCATGATCAAAAAGTGTTTGTATGCTTCTAATGGTTTGCGTGTTTCTGTTGGAAATAGAAAAAACACGATCTACGAAATCTGGACCAGGTAAGTGCAGCTGTTCCTTTAAAATAGTTTTGCTTTTGTGTGTAAGGAGCGATTCAGCGTCTTTACCGAGTAGGGAACTAACATCATTTTTTGCCATAATTTCTTTTGAAGTGAGGGGCAAATATAGGTTTATGGGCCCTTTTCTGCAATGTTATGTAGGGTAAGGAGCAGGAATGAAAAAACCCTGTTCTAACTTAGTTAAAACAGGGTTTTCTTATAATTTAGAGAGTTTTAATCTACTTGTTTACTGCCAATTTTTCCTTAATTCTGGCAGATTTTCCCTGGCGTCCTTTCAAATAGAACAATTTGGCTCTACGAACTTTACCAGCTTTGATAAATTCAATTTTGTCGATGCTTGGGCTTAATAATGGAAAAATTCTTTCCACCCCTACGCCATTGGAGACTTTTCTTACCGAGAAACTTTCGCCATTGGTTCCTTTGCCGCGTCTGTAAAGGACAACGCCTTGAAATTGCTGAATTCGCTCCTTGTTACCTTCCTTGATTTTTACGTGCACATTGATGGTGTCACCAGACTTAAAATCAATAATATCTGCTCTTTTAGAGGCTAGTTCTTTCTCAACTTCTTTTATTAAATCGGCCATGACGCTCGTTTTTTTTAAATGGAGTGCAAATATAGGGGTAAAAGCCAGAATATTAGATGCTGACCTGTAGATTTTTTAGTCATTAAAAAGGCCGGGTCGCCTCAGTTTGGTTCTTTCCAGTGATTTTTCGTGTTTCCACGATTCAATATTTAACTCATGACCGGAGAGCAGCACGTCAGGGACTTTCCAGCCCTTGTACTCAGCGGGACGGGTATAAACAGGAGGGGCCACCAGGTCATCTTGAAAAGAGTCGGTTAGTGCGGAACTTTCGTCAGAAAGAACCCCCGGGATGAGTCGGATAACCGCATCGGAAATAACGGCAGCGGCTAATTCGCCACCCGAAAGCACATAATCGCCAATACTTATTTCGCGGGTAATTAAATGTTCCCGCACGCGCTCGTCAACTCCCTTGTAATGGCCGCAAAGTATTATCAGATTTTCCTTAAGGCTCAGTTCGTTGGCGATGGCCTGTGAAAACAAGTTGCCATCAGGACTCATGTAAATAATTTCGTCATACGTTCGGGTAGCCTTAAGTGCAGTAATACAATTGTCAATAGGTTCAATTTGCATTACCATGCCGGCTCCACCACCAAACGCATAATCGTCAACGGATCGATGTTTATTGTTAGCATGCTCTCGCAAGTCATGCACCTGAACAGTAACCAATCCTTTTTGCTGAGCACGTTTTAGAATGGAGTCCGAGAACGGGCTGTCTAGCAAACGGGGCAAACAGGTTATGATGTCGATGCGCATCAGGCTAATTTACTTTAGGGAAACAAGAAATACTAAATGTCAAAAAAGCCATGCGGTAACTGAACTACAATTTTCTTTTTGGTCTTGTTTACGGATTTAATAAAAGGCCCGTTTGTAGGTATCAGTACCTCCTTACCCAGATAGTTTAGGGATAACAATCGGTTGGGGCCAGAGGGAACAACCTCGCTTACAGTACCCAGCGGTTCATCGGTTTCAGTTACAACCTGGAAGCCCACTATTTCATCATCGTAAAATTCGCCTCGGTTTAATTTGGGTCGCAGTTCCTTTGGCAGATAGATGCTACATCCTTTAAGGGTTTCTGCTTGTTCGGCTGTGTTGATATCTTCTAACTTAACAAAGGCTTTGTCTCCTCTATCTGAGATCTCTTCAATAAAATAGGGGACGAGATTGCTGTTAACGTCAATAAAAATAGATTTTAACAGACTTGGATCAACTGCTTCCGTAATCACCACAGTAATTTCTCCTTTCAAACCATGAACTTTGGCGATATAGCCAACTTTGTAACAAGTTGTTTTGTTCATGATATAAAACGAAAAGAGTTAAAATGAAAAATGCCAATACAAGTGCATTGGCATTTTTATATGAATTAATGGGATTATGCTTGTGTTTCGGCAGGTGCTTCGCCCTCAGTAGCAACTTCTGCAGAAGGTTCACTCGGAGCTGCCACCGGTGGTACAATGGCTTTTTTACGAATGGCCTCAGTACGGGCTTCTTTAACCTTAGTTTCAGCATCTTTTCGTGCTTTCGCGGCAGAGTGCTTGGCTTTTGAAAGACCTTCAATTCTGGTCTGAATTTTATCCGTCTTTGTTTTCACCCATTCAGCCAATTTCGCATCAGCTTGTTCCTGGGTGATCGCGCTTTTACCAACGCCAATCTGTAAGTGTCTCTTAAGCATAACGCCTCTATAAGAGAGCATAGCTCTTACGGTATCCGAAGGTTGTGCCCCTTTCATCAACCAATCAAAGGCTTTAGCATCATCCAATACAATTGAAGCGGGCACGGTAGCCGGGTTATAAGTACCAATTTTTTCAATGAATTTGCCATCGCGGGGTGATCTTGCATCGGCCACAACTACATCATAAAGAGCCAGTTTTTTACGGCCTCTTCGCGCTAATCTGATTTTTACTGCCATTTTCTTTAGTTTTTAAATGTTGGAACTCGTCCGTTTTTTAAGGACTGCAAAGGTAAGTTTTTTTGTGATTTTACCAATCGTAACCTTAAATAAACTGTAACCATCTCATTATCTATTATATTTGAATAAGCGATTATTCGGTTTTTAATATTTAACTCGCCTCTTTACATTTGATTTCCTTTTAAAAGTAACCATGGATAAGTTTTCTTACATCTCCAATGCAGATGTTGGCTACCTCGACCAACTCTATCAAAATTATAAAAGTGATCCGGCCTCAGTAGATGCCACGTGGCAGAAATTTTTCGAAGGCTACGATTTTTCGCAACAGCGATATGGCGAAAACGGAGGAGCATCGGCAAATGATTCTGTGTCTATTAAGGAGACCCAAGTTCGGAACCTGATTTTTCAATATCGGTCCTTTGGCCATTTGAAATCCAAAACGAATCCGGTTCGGGAAAGAAGAAATCATAATATCAATCTGGAGCATACCAAAGTGGGTCTTACGGATGCTGATTTAGATACAGCGTTTGATGTGGCGGCCGAAATTGGAATGCCAAGAGCAAGCCTGAGAAAAATTATTGAAAAATTGAATCTCCTCTATCTTGGGCCCATCGGATTTGAATATAACTTTATTCGCAATGATGAGATTCGAGAATGGTTCCATCAAAAAATTGAGCGCGAGTATTACGAGTACAATCCTAACTTGGATGAGAAGAAGCGTATCCTTTCTAAGTTAAATGAAGCCGTAGTATTTGAAAACTTTCTCCACACTAAATTTCTGGGGCAGAAAAGATTTTCGTTGGAGGGTGGAGAAAATACCATTCCGGCATTGGATGCGATTATAAATAAATCGGCTGAACTTGATGTAAAGGAGGTTGTAATTGGAATGGCGCACCGGGGCCGCCTGAACGTGCTGTCCAATATTCTTGGAAAAACGTACGAGCAGATTTTTACCGAGTTTGAAGGCAATGTAAACCCTGACTTAACCATGGGTGATGGTGATGTTAAATATCATTTAGGATATGCCAGTCACATCAATACCCCATCAGGAAAGAAAATCTATGTTAAGTTGACTCCTAATCCCTCTCACTTGGAAGCAGTGGATCCGCTCGTTATCGGATACACCCGTGGACAAATTGACGAAGAGTATAAAGGAAATCTTAAAAGTGCCATGGCCATATTAATCCATGGCGATGCGGCAGTAGCAGGTCAAGGCATTGTATATGAAGTTGTGCAAATGTCGGGTTTACCGGGATACACAACGGGAGGAACCATTCATTTTGTAATTAATAATCAGGTTGGATTTACAACAGACTTTGATGATGCACGTTCGGCTATTTATTGTACGGATGTTTCCAAAATAGTTGATGCACCTGTATTGCACGTAAATGGTGATGATGCGGAAGCCGTTACCTTTTGTTCAAACCTGGCTGTAGAGTATCGCCAAAAGTTTGGGAAAGATATTTTTATTGACTTGCTGTGCTACCGTAGGCATGGACATAATGAAAGTGATGAGCCTAAATTCACACAGCCCAAGTTGTATAACATCATTGCCAAGCATCCAAACCCGCGGGAGTTGTATGTGAAGAAGCTCGTTGAAAAGGGAGTTGATGCCTCTTTGGCTGATGAGATGGATAAGAAATTCCGTAATCAACTTCAGGATAGACTAAATGAGGTAAAACAAAAGCCACTTCCTTATAAGGCTCAAAAAATTGAAGAAGAATGGGAACAATTGCGTAAAGCAAAACCTGAAGACTTTGATAAATCGCCAAGTACCGCAGTAAGTCAGGCGCTAATTGATAAGGTTGGCAAAGCGTTGACCACGATACCGGAAGGCTTTAAACCTCTGAAGCAGATTGAAAAGCTTCTTAAGGATAGGAAGGCAGCCTTCTTCGAGGATAAAGTTTTAGGATGGGCAGAGGCTGAATTATTAGCCTATGGAACTTTGGTCGCAGAAAATGTCCCGATTAGAATGTCTGGTCAGGATGTTAAGCGGGGTACATTTTCTCATCGCCATGCTTATTTCTGGGATGCGAATACAAACGCAGCTTATTCGGGGTTAACCAACATAGATAAGAACCAGGCTAAATTTTCCGTTTATAATTCGTTGCTTTCAGAATTTGGTGTACTTGGATTTGAGTATGGTTATGCCATGGCTACTCCTTATGCACTCGTACTTTGGGAAGCGCAGTTTGGTGACTTTGTTAATGGCGCCCAAACCATTATCGATCAATTTATTTCCAGTGCCGAATCGAAATGGCAACGGATGAATGGCTTGGTGATGTTGTTGCCGCACGGCTACGAAGGGCAGGGACCGGAGCACTCGAGTGCACGGCCAGAGAGATTTTTGCAGCAGGCAGCTGAGTACAATATGGTAGTTACAAATGTTACAACGGCCTCAAACTTTTTCCATTTACTGCGAAGGCAAGTAGCCTGGGAGTTCCGCAAGCCTTGTATTGTATTTTCTCCAAAATCATTATTGAGAAATCAATTAGTGGCTTCACCCATTAGCGAATTTACCGCAGGATCTTTTACGGAGGTAATTGACGACCCGACCGTAAAAGCGAAAGATGTGAAGCGGATTATTTTCTGTACAGGAAAAATATTTTACGATCTACAGGAAGTTCAGCAAAAGAAAAAGATAAAGGATGCGGCCGTTGTTCGTATCGAGCAACTCTATCCTTTCCCGGATAAGCAGGTGAATAAGCTGATAAAAAAATACAAGGATGCCAAACTACTCTGGATTCAGGAAGAGCCTAAAAATATGGGCTATTGGTCATTCATAAAACGAATGTTACCCGATGTTGAAATACAATTGGGCGCGCGTAAATCGAGCGCTTCACCGGCAACCGGATACTCCAAGATTCATAAAATCGAGCAGGAGAAAATTGTTAACAAGGCTTTTGAAATTTAATTAACCTCAAAAAGAAATTTACATGGCACAAGTAAAAGTTCCAACCGTTGGTGAGTCAATAACCGAGGTTACCATTGCCAACTGGCTTAAGAAGGATGGCGATGTGGTGAAAATGGATGAAGTAATAGCAGAACTTGAATCGGATAAAGCAACCTTTGAATTGACGGCTCCACAAGCTGGAAGATTGAAAATTGTAAAACCCGCTGGTGAGACCGCTGCGATTGGCGAATTGATTTGTGATATCGATGAATCAGCAGCCGGAGAAGTGGGTAAAGAAAGTGCCCCCGCTAAGGAAGAATCGAAATCTGCGGAACCAAAATCACAAGCGCCTAAAGCTACGGGTGGTGTTAAGGAAATGAAAGTTCCTGCGGTGGGCGAATCAATAACCGAAGTAACCATTTCAACCTGGCTAAAGAAGGAGGGTGATTTTGTAAGGTTGGATGAAATTATTGCTGAAGTTGAATCGGATAAAGCAACCTTTGAGTTGCCAGCTGAAGCGAATGGAATATTACGCATCGTGGCAAAGGAAGGAACAGCACTTCCAATTGGCGGATTGATTTGTAAAATTGAAATCATGGAAGGCGGTGCTTCCACAGCGCCAGTAGCAAAGACTACAGAGGCTTCTGCAACAGCAGGAGATAAGTCTTATGCATCAGGTCATCCTTCACCAGCCGCAGGAAAAATTTTAGATGAAAAGGGAATTTCTGCTTCACAAGTTTCCGGGACAGGTGTTGGTGGCAGAATTACAAAGGAGGATGCAGCTAAAGCTCAGCAAACTTCAAGTAAGGCGGAAGCGCCAAAGACTGCTGCCTCTGCACCCGTAATTACTTCTGGTGGTGGAAGAAACAAGCGGAGCGAAAAGATGTCGTCACTTCGCAAGACCATAGCGAAGCGTTTAGTTTCTGTGAAGAATGAGACGGCTATGCTTACAACCTTCAACGAGGTTGATATGAAACCCGTAATGGATTTGCGCTCTCGTTACAAGGATAAATTCAAAGAGAAGTATGGCGTGGGTCTTGGCTTCATGTCTTTCTTTACCAAAGCAGTTTGTGTTGCTCTGAAAGAGTTTCCTGCCGTGAATGCACAATTAAACGGTGATGAGATTTTATACCATGACTATTGTGATGTTTCTATTGCCGTGTCGACACCGCGAGGATTAGTAGTACCGGTAATCAGAAATGCTGAATCACTTTCTTTTGATCAGATAGAAGCGGAAGTAGTTCGGTTAGCAACCAAAGGTCGTGATGGAAAACTTTCCATTGATGAAATGCAAGGCGGTACATTCTCCATTACAAACGGAGGGGTTTTTGGTTCTATGCTTTCTACGCCAATTTTAAATCCACCTCAATCAGCCATTTTAGGAATGCATAATATTGTTGAGCGTGCCGTTGTTCAAAAGGGTGAAGTTGTAGTTCGACCTATTATGTATCTGGCTCTTTCTTATGATCACCGCATTGTGGATGGTCGCGAATCGGTTAGCTTCTTGGTGCGCGTGAAAGAATTATTGGAAGATCCGGGACGCTTGATCTTAGGCGTCTAACATTTGATATAGTAGAGATTCTGAAATTATTTATAGTATGCAATATAACGTTACAATAATTGGATCGGGCCCGGGTGGATATGTTGCAGCCATTCGCTGTGCACAGCTTGGCTTTAAGACAGCTCTTATCGAGAAGTACGATACACTTGGAGGGACATGTCTAAATGTTGGTTGCATTCCATCCAAAGCATTGCTGGATTCTTCTGAGCATTTTCACAATGCAGCACATACGTTTAAGGAGCACGGTATTGATATCAATCTCCCTAAGGTAAACATCACCCAAATGATTAGTCGCAAGGCGGGTGTTGTAAAAGCCAATGTGGATGGTATTGCTTACCTGATGAAGAAAAATAAAATTGAAGTTCATACAGGGGTTGGTTCATTCATTGATAAGAACACAATCAAAATTGTAAGTAAAGACGGCAAAGAATCACAGATCACTACAGAGAAAGTGATTATCGCAACCGGCTCTAAGCCTACACCATTACCTTTTGCTCCTTTCGATAAGAAAAGAATTATCTCGAGTACAGAAGCTTTGGAGTTAAAAGAAGTTCCTAAGCACTTAATCGTAATTGGTGGCGGTGTTATCGGAATGGAGTTGGGCTCTGTGTATGCACGCATCGGATCAAAAGTATCGGTGGTGGAGTATTTAGATAATTTGATTCCAACTATGGATTTGGCTTTAGGAAAAGAACTCATGAAGTCTACCAGGAAGTTAGGTATGGAATTCTATATGGGTCATAAGGTAACAGCTGTTGAGAATAAAGGTAAAGAAGTAGTGTTGAAGGCTGAGCCAAAGAATGGGGGAGCTGCCATTGAACTGAAAGGTGATTATTGTTTAGTAAGTGTTGGGCGCAGACCGTTTACTGATGGATTGGGATTAGATAAAATCGGAATAGAATTAGATAAGGGGAAAATTCCGGTTGACGATCATCTTAAAACGAAAGTTGATAATGTATATGCTATTGGTGATGTAGTACGCGGAGCCATGTTAGCACACAAGGCTGAAGAAGAGGGTGTACTCGTTGCTGAACAATTAGCGGGACAAAAGCCACACATTAATTATAATCTTATTCCAGGCGTAGTGTACACTTGGCCTGAAGTAGCCAGTGTCGGCTTTACGGAAGAACAATTGAAGGCTGATGGAAAAGCATACAAGACGGGTAGCTTCCCCTACAAGGCACTTGGTCGTGCGCGTGCATCCATGGACTTAGATGGTTTTGTAAAAATATTAGCTGATAAAAATACCGATGAGATTTTGGGTGTACATATCATCGGTGCTCGTGCAGCTGATATGATTGCTGCCGGAGTTACCGCCATGGAGTTCCGTGCTTCCGCAGAAGATATTGCGCGTACCTCCCATGCACATCCAACCTATATGGAAGCAGTGAAAGAGGCTTGTTTAGCAGCAACTGCTAATAGGCCGATTCATATGTGATTCTATTTGATAAGCAGCTTCGAGATTAGGAATGACCTGATGGCAAGGGCTATTACTACTGGAATCAAGAATACATTGAGTTGTTGAGGCAGTAACCACCAAAACAGAAGTGTTGATCCTAAAAGGATGGCTATCATCTTAAAATATTGTATTAAAAACTCAGATTTTTTTTTCCTGATTAATAAAACTGCTGCTATCGCATGAAGGGGAAATGCCCAAAGTAAGTTTAGATTTCGTGCAGCGGCCTGATGGTCGGTAGCTACCCAAAGCATAAGTAAAAGAATACCTACCCACCCAACAATAGAATATAGAATTACATCAAACCACTTGGTTAGTTTTTTTCTTTTCCAATCATAGAAGCACAACCCGAGCGTCAGCGCAAGAAAAAATCCAAAAATAATCCAAGGATGAAAAAGTTCGAATGAATCATCTTCCGGATTAGGCGCGTAAACAATATTTTTTTTCTTAACGATAGGTTGGTTGTTTATCGTTGCATGATCAAACGATGATTCTATATAATCGGGGAGAAACATGTATTCGTAGGGAGATGCCTTTTTATCCATAGGTAATCCCAAGCAGATATCAATACCTAAATCGCCCCAAGGTTGTGGCTTTAAGTATAAATCCGTAAGCTCACGAATGGTGTAATCTGTTTTGATAAAGGATCCATCAAACGTTAGATTCTCCTTAAGTACTTCAGAAAATACATCGCGTATTTTTGTGGCACAGTTGTTATAAAAATAATCGTATCGATAGGTTTGGTTTTCAGGTTTTGAATTCCAATCGAGATAATCAAAAACCTGTTGTTTTTGCTCGGCTGTTAAATCCAAAACTTGTTCATGTACAAATCGGTTATGCTCAATGTAATGATCCCGAAAATCAGCATAGTAATAAACTCCCAATTTATAGTAGAGGTAGCCTCGGGCAAAGTTCAAATAGAAATTGGGTTGGTTAAAGTCAAATACACCATAGTTATACGCGGCATCGAACTTCAGCTCAGGATCATTAACACGGATAGCGCTGTGGCCAAAGGCTGCGTATAATTCCTTCCCATAGGGGCCGCAGGTAATAACAGAAATGGTTGCGCTATCGGATAGGATGAAACGTTGAGAAAATCCACTAAAGGAAAGCAGCACCAATCCAAAGGCTATTATTTTATTCATGCGTGAATAATTGTTTTAGTAGTCGCATGGAATGCCCCAAATTCATTATCATGTGGTTTGGTCTTCGCTGATGGGCATTTCATATCGAAATAAATATGCGGAAAGATAAAACAATAGGGCTGCAAAAGGTAATTTTGACTTTAGGGTATGATTGGAAATTTTAACGATACGTGGAATTTGATTGGGAAGATGACTCCTGCACGTATCGCCAATGCCTCAAAAGTATTTTCAAGTTATCATTATTCAAGGTTTACCGGTAAGGCAGCACATGGGGGAATGCCCATCAGTATTGCGATAGAGCCAACAACATCTTGCAATCTTCGCTGTCCGGAATGTCCTTCTGGGTTGCGTTCTTTTACACGCCCAACAGGGATGTTACAAGCCGATCTATTTAAGAAGACAATTGACGAGTTAGCGAACACCTTAGCTTACCTTACTTTTTATTTTCAAGGCGAACCTTATTTGCATCCGAAATTTTTGGATTTAGTTCAGTACGCTTCCTCCAGAAAGATTTATACTGCCACATCTACCAACGCACATTATTTATCAGAGCAGATGGCCAGGCGAACTATTGAGTCTGGATTGGATCGAATCATCATTTCTATCGATGGAACCTCGCAGGAAACGTACGAGGCTTATCGTGTGGGTGGTAATCTTGATAAGGTACTCGAAGGTGCGCGTACTATTGTTCGATTAAAGAAGGAGTTAAAGTCAGTTACACCCCTTGTTGTGTTTCAATTTTTGGTTGTAAAGCCCAATGAACATCAGATTGATGCGGTTCATAAACTCGCGAAAGAAATAGGCGTTGATCATGTAGCCCTTAAAACGGCACAGATCTACGATTACAAAAATGGATCAGAGTTAATGCCAATCATCGATAAATATTCGCGCTACCAAAAAGAAAAGGATGGAACGTATTCGATTAAGAATGAATTACTCAGTCATTGTTGGAAGATGTGGCAGAGTTGTGTGATTACCTGGGATGGAAAGGTAGTCCCTTGTTGTTTCGATAAAGATGCCCATTATGTAATGGGCGATTTAGCGCAACAATCGTTTAAAGAAATCTGGACAAGTAAAAATTATAATTCTTTTCGCGAAACTATACTGCGATCAAGAGATGAGATAGAGATGTGCCGTAATTGCACTGAGGGCACCCAGGTTTGGGCTTAGTCTAAAGTCCTTTCGCTTT
>Ga0154020_10007351_pt1 | contig 12867 bp, 12 predicted proteins | sample Klosneuvirus_201_FD_109709 | JGI IMG/M metagenome (GOLD analysis project Ga0154020, IMG submission 109709) | Active sludge microbial communities from wastewater, Klosterneuburg, Austria - Klosneuvirus_20160825_MG | ecosystem: Engineered > WWTP > Aerobic digester > Activated sludge | place... | reverse complement strand
TTCCTTGGCGAACTCGACTTCCGTCATGCTGAAACTTTCCGGCGAATACTGAAGCATGACCTCCGTGCCCTTGAGCCGGTGCAAACGGTCCTTGATCATCTGCGCGCCCTTGACAGCGATGGCCTTGATCTCGTCCTTCGACTTGCCGAACACCACGCGGCGCTGCGCGGGTGACGTCGAGTTATACATATGGATGATGACCTTCTTCGCGCCGATCAACGACTCAACGGTGCGTTCGATCAAGTCCTCGCGCGCCTGCACGAGCACCTGCAACCACACGTCGTCCGGGGCGCGTTTCTCTTCGATGAGGCGGCGGTTGAACGTGAACTCCGTGTTCGACGCCGACGGAAAGCCGACTTCGATTTCCTTGAAGCCGCATTTCACGAGCGTGTTGAACAGCTCCAGCTTCTGGCTGACGTTCATCGGCACGGCGAGGGCCTGGTTGCCATCGCGCAAATCCACGCTGCACCAGCGGGGCGCGTGGGTGAGGACGCGGTTGGGCCATTGCCGGTCGGGCAACGACACGGGCGGAAACGGACGGTATTTCGCGGACGGATTCTTGTGCATTGCTGTGTTCATTGTGTTGTTTTCAGCCGTCGGCGGCGAGGCAAAACAGAAAACCCCACCGCCATCAGGCAGTGGGGTTGGTAAATCGTTTACGGATGAACCTACGCCCAAACTGCCGCGCTGCTCAGGAGCAGTGCGTTCAGCGAAAGTCGCAGGTTCGTGTTGTTCATCGCGGGCGCAACGTAGCAGCGGGAGTGGGTCAGTCAAAACCTTTTTCGTGCGCGGGTGTGCCTCAAAGCTTTGGCAATGGAAGCAACCGCCACTGGCCGGGCTGCAAGTCGCCCAAGTCAAATTCACCAAAGCGGCTGCGATGCAGCTTGATGACTTCGCAGCCCTGGCTGGCGAACATCCGCTTTACTTGGTGGTAACGGCCTTCGGTGAGTTCGAGCTTTGCTTCGCGTGGTGACCGGATTTCCAACTTGGCGGGCAGGCAGGGTTTTTCCTCGTCTTGCAACATCAGTGTTCCGGCCGCGAACAACTCGACGAGGGCAGGGGAGATGTCGAGGCTCACCGTCGCTTCATAGACCTTTACGACTTTGTGCTTGGGCGAAGTCCAGCGCTGCACGAGTTCGCCCATATCGGTGACGAGCAGGACGCCGGTGGTGTCCTTGTCGAGCCGGCCCACGGTGGTCACGGGCGGATTGCGCCTCACCCAGCGCGGTGGGAGCAGATTATAAATCGTCGGTCCTTCCCCCGCATCATGCGAGCAAACATACCCGGCGGGTTTGTGCAACAGGGCAAGAATGCCTTCGGGACATTCGATGGGTTCTCCATCCACATGCACCAGTTTTGGGGAAACTTTCTTCTCCGCTACTTTGACCGGTTCGCCATTCACCGAGACGCGGCCTTTGCGGATCCAGATCTTCGCCTCGCTACGACCGCAGTAACCGTAGTTGGCGAGGATTTGGTCGAGGCGGCGCAGTTGCACGAGGTTTATTTTAGCAGGGGAGTCGGCGCGGGCCAATGTCGGAGAAACAAAAAAGCGGAGCCCGGTTGTCCGGACTCCGCTTTGAACTTCTAAATTTAGCTTAGTAGCGTTCGCGACGCTCGCCGCCACCACCGCCACCACCGCCGCGGAATTCACGGCGCGGGCCACGGTCGCCACCGCCACCGCCGCGGTAGCCGCCGCCGCCACCACCGGGAGGACGCTCCTCACGCGGACGGGCAACGTTGACAGTTAACGGACGGCCATCGAGGTCGGCTCCATGAAGGGCTTGAATGGCCTTCTCGGCTTCCTCGGGGGTGCTCATGGTGACGAACCCGAAGCCGCGGGGGCGGCCCGTCATACGGTCCATCATCAGGTTGGTCTCAAGAACGGTGCCGTGGGCGGCGAACGCGTCCTGGAGATCGTTTTCAGTGGTTTTGAAGGAAAGGTTTCCTACAAACAACTTTGTGCTCATTTTATCTTACTGTCGGTGACCAACCATTGCTTTGCCACACTGTTCCCGACTGCCGGGTTTCAAATCATCACTGAAACGAGTTCACTTGAAGATTTACCATGCCGTGGAAGTCACTAGTTATCTACCTGACGAACTGAACCGTGACAGGGCGGGCCCCAAAATGCAAGCCCCATTCGTAAAGCTTGTTCTGAGTATAAACTTTGGATGGCGACGATTTTTGGGTGCGTTTTCCTTGTCCATCGGGGTGCGGGCAATTCGTTCTTGGGCAAGCAGTCGTGATTGTGGCTAAATCACGTCGTGGCACGCGGCAAACGATACAAGCTTCCCTCCTCGACGCGGGGAGGCCCGGGATTCATCTACTGGATTCTGGCGCTGCTGCTTCTGGCCGGGCTCGCGTGGGTCTGGCTGCACACGGGGAAAACGCCGCCGTCAAAAACGACCACGTCTCCGCAACCGGCGACGGTGACCCCGTCGCCGCGAGTCGCTCCCCAACCGCCGCCCGTTGTCCGGTCGCAACCGCCAGTCACACCGCCGCCACCGGTCGTCACGCCTGGCAAATTTCCGCGCCCGCCGCAAAACACCTTTGAAGCGCAACTCGCCCTGACGCGGCTGGGCATCTCCTCCGGCTCGCTGGATGGTGTGGCGGGTTCACAGACGCGCGCCGCTTTGCTTGCCTTCCAGCGACGCGAGCATCTGCCGCTCACCGGTTCGCTTGATGCGGACACACGGTCCCGGCTCCTGCTGGAGGCGCCCGCGCTCACGAGTTACACAGTCACCTCGAATGACCTCGCGCGTCTCCAACCCGTCGCCAGCACCTGGCTTGGCAAGTCGCAGCAATCCGCGCTCGACTACGAAACCATCCTCGAACTCGTCGCCGAGAAATCTCATTCGCACCCCGGCTACATCCGCACGCTCAATCCCGGGGTGAACTGGTCGAACATCGTTGCGGGGGTTGAACTGCGCGTGCCGGATGCCGCCTATCCCGAGCCGGCAGAGAAGGCCGCCTTCATCCGCATTTCGCTTTCCGGCAAATCACTCCAGGCGTTTGGCGCACAATCCAATCTGCTCGCGCATTTCCCGTGCAGTATCGCGCAGCGCATCGAAAAGCGGCCCGTCGGCGAATTGCATGTGGCCGCCATCGCGCCGAATCCTGACTACACGTTTAACCCGGAGGTTTTCGCGGAATCCGCCGAAGCCCAGGCTGTCGGGCGCAAGCTCATGATCCAACCCGGCCCGAACAATCCCGTCGGCGTTGCGTGGATCAGTCTGGACCGGCCGGGCTACGGCATCCACGGCACACCCGGCCCCGAGCAGGTCGTACGCACTGAATCGCACGGCTGCTTCCGGCTCGCAAACTGGAACGCGGAGTATTTGATCAAATTGGTGAGCGTCGGCATGCCGGTCTTCGTTGAACCGTGAAGCGTGAAACGTGATGCGTGATATGAAGCCAGCCGGCACACTGATCAGCGTGTTCCCTACACGGATCACGGATCACGATTCACCTTCCCTATGAGTTCGCGCTTTGCTTTCCATGTCGAGTGCGAGGACAAACGCAGCGGTTTGCCGGAGCGGGTGTTCATTGGCCGGAAGGAAACTGAAACCGCTGCGGATGTGCTGCTGAAGTTTCTCAGCTACGCTCTGTTTCATCGCGAGCGGCTGCAAATCAGTCCTGAACTGCATGACGACAACATCCGGCTCACGCCCGATCTCGTGCAACTCGACTACACGCTGCGGCCCGCGCTCTGGATCGAATGCGGCGAGGTCAACGCAGCCAAGCTGGACAAACTCGCGGTGAAGGTGCCCGAGTCGGAAATCTGGGTGGTGAAGCGTTCGGCGGCAGAGATTGAGCCGCTGCTGTGGGAAATGGCGAAACACAAACTCCGCCGCAACCGCTACCATTTGCTCGCCTTCGATCCGGAGATGTTCGACGAAGCGCTGACCAGTCTGGCCTTGCGCAACGAGATCTTCTGGCTGCGCGGCGCCTTCGACCCGCCAGCGTTGCAGTTCGACTTCAACGGGCTGTGGTTCGACTGCGCGTTTCAGGTGTTCGAGTTTTAGCCATGGGAGCGCGGACGGTCTCCGTCCGCAGCGGGTGGAAACCAAAGCGCGCTTCCGAACCATCCAAGATTTTCCGTCTTGCGGAGCGCTGCGAGCGAGGGACCGCTCGCGCTCCGGGGCGGGACGCCGCCTAATTCCACTCCACCTTGGCGTTGTGACCGGCGTTGGTCTTGTTGTGGTCGTAGGCATCCTGCATCGCGCGTTCCTTCTCGCGCCAGAGCGGGCCTTTCCAGACATTGGTGTGGCTGGTGGGTGAGTTTGTTTTGCAGATGGCGTAGTAGGAAAAGTCGTTATTGCGATTCATCCTGCCCGACTGGCCCTGCATCTTGATGGCACGGGCAGAATCGGTCTGGCAACCCGCGATGAGAAGCAGTGCCGTCGCGAGACTGGCGCCGAGGAAAATTTGTTTACGCATAAGCAATGTAGATTGAAGTCTATTACGGGACAGTTGAGCAATAAGCCTCAAGCGATGGTCCGTCAAGTTGCGAGGGCGGTGTGGCGTCCCTGGGGCAGCTTGCCAAGGTGAAAGTGCAGGAACCCATGTAGGAACTGTTGCAACTCGCGCACCTGCGCTCCCGTTGGCTGTAACGCCGCCAACTCCGCCCAGTTCGATTCCATCAGTGCCGACATAAGCTCCTGTGTCTTGGCGGACAGCTTGGTTACGCTGACGTCTGGTTCCTGGCCGAGTTCGCGGAGCAGTTTGAGTTCAAAGGCAAAGATGGTGCGAGGTTTCGGCGGCTGTTGCGGGAGAAAAGCCAGCAGGCTGGAGAACAGTTCGTAAATTTCTGGCAACGGCGTATCCGTCTCGGTGGTCTGCTCGATAAGAGCGGCGGCATAGGCGGCTTGTCGAACCCAGCCCATGTCATGGCGCAATCGTTCGTGTGTATCGCGGACGACAACTTCCCGGAGCACGTGCAACTCGGACCGCTTGCTGCGCGCGAAGCTGAAATCGCAGGCGTAGAATAAATCCAGTTTTCCATGGAAGGAGGATTTCGGTCGCCGCGCGCCCTTGGCAACAGTTGCGACGCGGCCAAGTTCGGGCGTGAGCCAGTGGACGATCAAGCTCGTCTCCGTAAGTAAACGGGTGCGGAGAATAAGACCGTTTGCAGTGGTGACGGTCATTGCTCTATTTGGAGATTTCGGCGAACTGGAAACGGTGGTCGAGTTTCCGCACGAGGCGGTTCTCGTGGCGCTTCATTTCGCGGCGGGCGGCGGGTTTAAGATCGTCGTGGCCGCAAAGGTGAAGCAGGGCGTGGACGACGTAGCGGACCATTTCGGATTGCCAAGTGGTGCGGAACTCGCGGGCTTGGGTCACGGCGACGTCGGGGCAGATGAAAATTTCCCCAACCAATCTAAGTTTCGGGCTTCGAGTTTCGAGTTTCGAGTTCCCAGTTCCCAGTTCCGAGTAGTCGAAAGTGATGACGTCGGTCGGGCCGGTGTGACCGAGATGGCCTTCATTGATTTCGGCCATCTTCTTTGCGCCGACTAGGTAGAAGGTCAGGTTCCAGTCGGTGACGCCGAGTTCGGCAAGCGTGGCTTCGGTGATTTCGCCAAGCTTGCGGCGGTTGATCGGCTTGGTGCGCTGGTGGTTGGCGAAGGTAATCTGGGAGTTAAATGGGTGAATGCGTGAATGCGTGAATGAGTCGCGGGCAGCAACCGGCCGCTTTACTTTTTCACCTTGTAACTTTTTCACCTTGTAACTTCCTGAACGTTTCAGCCCTCGCGCTTCTTGCCGCGGTGTTCCTCGTAGGCGCTGATGATGCGCATCACGAGCGGGTGGCGGACGATGTCGCGTTTGCTGAATTCGCAGATGGCGATGCCATCAATGCCGCGGAGTGCGCGGTGCGCCTCGATCAGGCCGGAGTGTTTGTTGCCCGGCAGATCGATCTGCGTCTCGTCGCCCGTGATGACGGCTTTCGAATTCATGCCGAGACGGGTGAGGAACATGAACATCTGCTCGGTGGTTGAATTCTGTGCTTCGTCCAGAATGATGAAGGCGTTGTTCAACGTGCGTCCGCGCATGTAGGCCAGCGGCGCGATCTCGATGGCCCCGCGTTCGGTGTTTTTCTGAACTTCCTCGGCGGGCATCATGTCGTGCAGCGCGTCATGGAGTGGGCGCAGGTAAGGAAGAATTTTCTCGTAAAGATCGCCGGGAAGGAAACCGAGCGCCTCGCCGGCTTCGACTGCCGGACGCGTAAGGATGATGCGGCCAATCTTGCCTTCGCGCAGGGCGGAGAGAGCCATGGCGACGGCGAGATAGGTTTTGCCGGTGCCGGCGGGACCGATGCCAAAGGTGACGTCGTGTTTGCGGATGGCTTCGACGTATTTCTTCTGGCCGACGGTCTTGGCGGTGACGCTGGATTTCTTCTCGTGCGTCTGGATGCGGTCGCCCATCAAGTCCTTGAGCGTGGTGACGCCCTCGTGCTTCACGACTTGCAGTGCGTGGTTAAATTCGCGGGTGCGGATTGGCGTGCCAGCCTTTAACGAACCTTCGAGTTGTAGGAACAGATGCTTGGCGCGCTCGATGGCGTCAGCTTCTCCTTCGAGCGTGATCGAACCTTCGCGGCCCGAGACTTTGACGGCGAGTTGCTCTTCAAGATGCTGAAGGTTCTTCGCGTCGTTATTGTAAAGCTGCTGTGCGACGCGGGCGTTTTCGAAATGGAGTGTCTCGGTGGGCATCAGGAAAATTATTAAGTATGAAGGTTGAAGGATGAAATCATTGCACAAGTGCTTCACGCAAGTTGGCGGCAACTTCATTCAACGCCTGTGGCACAACGCCGACATCGGCGATGACGGGCATGAAGTTGGTATCGCCGCTCCAGCGCGGGACGATGTGGATGTGCAAATGTTCGACGATGCCCGCCCCGGCACATTTGCCGAGGTTGATGCCGATGTTGAAACCGTCAGGCCGCATGATTTTCGTGAGCGCGTCCTGGCAGCGGCGCACGAGCAGCATCAGGTCGGTGAGTTCCTGGTCAGTCAGGCCGGAGAGATCGGCGGTCTGCTTGTAGGGCACGACCATGAGATGGCCGCCGTTGTAAGGATAGCGGTTGAGCAGGGCGTAACAGGTTTTGTCGCGGGCGATGACGAGGTTGGCTTCGTCGTCGCTGGATTGCGCAATGCGGGTGAACAAGCTCTCGTCGAGGACGGGCTTGGGACCGAGAATGTAATCAATACGCCACGGCGCGTGGAGCGAATCCATGTGCGAACAGTAAGAACTGCCGCGGGCAAAGTCAAAAGCCGTGGCAACTACTTCTTGGGCTCGGCGATCTTCGCCTTGAGGACATGGAGCAGCGCCTTCACGGCCAGTTCGATAAAGAGAAACGGCTTGGCGATGAAGTCATTGCCGCCGCTCATGGTGGAGTTGGCCCGGCTTTCGAAGTCGTTGAGGCTCGTCACGAACACAACGGGCGTGGTCTTGTGGTTCGGATGCGCCCGTAGGCGGCTGCACAGCTCGAAGCCGTTCATGTTCGGCATGTCCACGTCGAGGAAGACGAGGTCAAACCGGTTTTCCGTAAGCATCTGGTAGGCGACCAGCGGGTCCTCGACGCTGACCGATTTCAACTTCGCTTTTTCCAAGGCGTAAGTGATGGCGCGACGCGAGATGGCTTCGTCATCCACGACCAGGATGTTCGTGGGCGGAACTTCCTGGCGGTCAGGCAGCGTGCCGCGGTCGAACAGGACGCCGAGGAAATCCACGGCGTTCGCCACCGTGCGTAAAGTCGAGGGGTTGATGTTTTTCGGCTTCTCGTAAAGCTCCTTGAGCAGCGCTTCGGCGGCATCGGCCATCTGCGCGATGAGCATCATGCCGGCGACGCCTGCATTGCCGGTCATGGCGTGGACGCGGCGATAAAGTTCTTGCACCTGTTTCAGCCGTGCCATTTCGTTGTCGGCCTTGATCAGCGCCTGCAAGTTCGCGCGCATGGCGGAGAGCACGGCGGGCAAACTCTCGATGAATTCCTTGCGCAGCTGCGCCTGAAACTCAGCGTCGGCGTCGCCGACGTTGACCTGCTGACGTGGCGGGTTGGAAACGACGACGGGAGCGGGCGAACTGCCGGGCCGGGGTTTCATCCCCGAATGCGTGGCGGTGGCCGTGGACGGCGTGACGGCGGTGGCGCCGGGATTCGCCATGCCCAGCGTGCTGCGCAAGGCTTCGATGACGTGTTTCGGCGTGCAACTGGACTTCGAGAGACACTTGGTGGCGCCAGCCTTCCATGCTTCCTGCACCATGTTGGTCAGATAGGTGTTGGAGAAGACGATGATGGGCATCTGGGCAAAATCCGAGTCCGCGCGCATCTGCTTCATCAACTCGACGCCGGTGACTTTGGGAAGCATGAGGTCGAGCAGCACGGCATCGGGCCGGAAATCCTTCATGGTGGTCATGCCGGATTCGCCATCCAGCGCGATCTCAACCTTGAAGCCTTCAACGCTCAGTTTGTTGCGGTAGATGTTCGCGACAATCTGGTCGTCTTCGATGATGAGAATTTTTTTCATGAGAATTTACTGCGAAGCAAGTTGCGGCGGGTTGTCGAGGAGCGAAATGAGTTTTTCGCGGACGCGGGCGAATTCTCGCTCGCACTGGGCAGTGAGTTCGGGGGCGCCATCCAGTTTTTCCTGGACGCCGAGATGTTCCAGTTCGCGGAGCAGGGGGGCCATGGTGATCATGCCGCAGGTGGCGCTGGCGCCGGCGGAGCTGTGCGCGATGCGGCGGACTTCCGGGGCGTTGCCGGCGGTCACGGCGGCCTGCAACTGGTCGAGCTGCTTGCGCGTCTGGTCGAGGTAAAGGTTGATCAACTCACGCAGGCTCTCTGCGGTGCCGTCGGAGAACTCCATGAGGCGTTCCACGTCCACGGCGGGCGGCAGTTCGGGTTGGTTGTTCATGACAACAGTTTGAGTTGTGTGCTGTGATTCACTGGCGTTGCGGCCTTTGTTTTGCAAGCCCAGAATTTTCTCGCCCCAGTTTTCGATGGCCACCCGAACATCTTCAGGCCGGACGGGCTTGGAGACATAATCATCCATGCCGGACGCAAGACATTTGTCGCGGTCGCCGACCATGGCGCTCGCGGTCATCGCGATGACTATGACCGGCGGCGTGAGGTTTGGGAATTGAGAAGTTTTTTGCTGCCGCTCGCGGATGGCGATGGTGGCCTCCAGACCGTTCATCTCCGGCATCTGCAAATCCATGAAGATCAGATCAAACCGTTCACGTTCGAGGGCCTCGACGGCTTCCCGCCCGTTGTTGGTGACGGAAGCCTTGTAACCCATCTGCGCAAGGATGCGTTGGGCGACCTTCTGGTTGATGACGTTGTCGTCGCAAACCATGATGCGCAACGGCAGGCGGGCGGCGAGCGCCGGATCCAATTTTTTGCTCGCGGGCGGTTTGGCCTGACTGCACGCGGCCTTGGAACCGGAGACAATGTGAATGAGCGCCTCACGCAGCTTGCTGGGTTTGGCCGGCTTGGTCAGATAAGCGGCCAGCTTGGCTCCCGCGACTTCCGGGGAATCCTGGCGGACGCCCATCGAAGTGAGCAGCACGATGGGAAGGTGGGCGTGCGCGGGTATTTTGCGGATTTCATTCGCGAGCATCACACCGTCCATCCCCGGCATTTGCATGTCGAGAATCGCGATGTCAAAGGTTTCACTTCCACGCAGCCGCTCCAGCGCCTGGGCGCCGGATTGCGCCGTGGTCGGAATCATCCCCCATTTGCCCGTTTGCAATTTCAAGATGCGGCAATTCGTCAGGTTGTCGTCCACGATGAGCACACGCGCTTGCATCAACTCCGGCGCGGGAGTTTGCGAAACGGGTCGGAGCGTCTTGGGTGCGGGCAGAAACGGGATGCTGAAGTTGAAGGTGGAACCCTTGTTCGCCACGCTCTCGACCCACAACTTGCCGCCCATCAATTCCACCAGCTTCTTGCTGATGGCGAGGCCCAGGCCGGTGCCGCCGTATTGGCGCGTCGTCGAGGCGTCCGCCTGGCTGAAGGCTTTGAACATTCGCGACATGCGGTCGGGCGGAATGCCGATGCCCGTGTCACGCACGGAGAAATGTAGCAACCACGTCTGGTCCGGGTCATCCGCATTTTCCGGCGACGACGTGGCGCGCACGTTGACGACCACTTCGCCCTGTTGCGTGAACTTGACGCCGTTGCCGACGAGATTGACAAGCACCTGGCGCAGCCGTGTCGAGTCGCCCATCAATTTTGCGGGGATGCCGCCCTCGATGTCGAAGGCCAGTTCGATCTGTTTCTCCGCCGCCCGGGTGGCGAGCAGGTCCACCGCGTCCTCGACGCAGGCGCTGAGATCGAATGGGACCGATTCCAGTTCCAAGTTGCCGGATTCAATCTTCGAGAAGTCGAGGATGTCGTTGATGATCGTGAGCAGCGATTCACTGCTCGAGTGGATGGTTTCAACGTAACCGCGCTGCTCGTTCGTGAGCGATGTTTCCAGCAGCAGGCTCGACATGGCAATGACGCCGTTCATTGGCGTGCGGATTTCGTGGCTCATGTTGGCCAGGAATTCCGCCTTGGCGCGCACGGCGGCCTCGGCGGTGATCCGCGCGGCGAGCAGGTTGCGATTGGCCATCGTCAATTCGTGTTGAAGGTGTTTCGCCTTCAGCGCGCTGCAAACGCGCGCGCGCAGCTCGGAAGATTCAAACGGCTTGGTCAGGTAATCCACCGCGCCCAGTTCAAAGCCGCGCAATTTGTCCGTGGTGCTGCTCCAGGCCGTGACGACCAGGACCGGCAAATCCTGCAACTCGGGCGACTGGCTGATGCGCCGCAACAGTTCAAAACCGTCCGCCCCGGGCAGGCCAAGATCGAGCAGGACGAGGTCAAAGGTCTCCGCCTGGAGCTGCGCCCACGCCTCGGTCACCGTGCTGACGCCCAACAGGTTGATGCCGTCCTGTTCGAGCAGGGCGCTAAGGACTTCGGGCATTTCGGCATCGTCTTCGACGAGCAATATTTTTGACGGGGGCAGACTCATGGCAATGATTTCGGACCGTTCACTTCGTAACTTGAGTCCCACTTAGCAGATTCGACACCAAACGCCCCGCCGCCGCCGGGTTGGGAACCCTGCCGGCAGTCACTTCACCGACCGCGTCAAACGCGGAACTCCGAACGCCCGTTCCGACGGGGGAATGGCGGAATCAAATCGTGAGGCGATTACTGTGCTGGAACGGTGGATTGAAATGAGACAAACCCGGGGAGCTTCTGGACAGGGGGAACAGGGCTTGGTGCCCGGCGAAGCAAACTCCAGGGAGGATTCTTCAGCAAACCCGGCGACGGCGACGAGCGGCCCTTTCAAGGCTGCGGCGGAACAATCGGAGCGTCGATGGGTGGTTGATGTGCACTGTTATTTGTTGTCAGTTTCTTTCGTCGCTTCCGGTGTCCCCAGTGCATTGGGGTCTCGTTTCGCGACGAAGCTCTCGACCTCTTGCTCATCGGTTTCGGTCATCGCCCCGCCCGCCGCCGCTTCCTTGTCCAGGATCTTCCCGTTCCGAATAAGCACCAGGAGATAGTAGGGGTTGATATCATCGCCCTTGAGAAACTCGAAGTCGGGACTATCCATCGAGATTGCCCTGGCAAATTCCGGCGTCAGCGGGCGGACGTAGCATTTGATGCCGCTTTCAGTGGTGTGCTCCAGCTTGTAGTTGGGTGAAGCCACCACCTTGGCGGCGGTGGTAGGAACCAGCAGCATGGAATTGACGGATGAATCGTCCGGCGTGCAGCCGATGAAACAGAACATCACGATCAGGGAAACAATGATGGTTGGTATTTTCATAAAAAGTGCTGTGACCCGGCGGATACCAAGCGGCGGGCTAAGGCGATACTCCGTTGGCATGGCGGGGTTTTATTTCAGGCTTCCTCGCGTGTCAACTGGGGGTTGCGGGCTTTTTCTTCAAAGGGCGATCTGAAAACGCGCGGCCATGAAGTTCATTCCATCGCAGGGTGGACTGACGCTTGGATTGCCGCGTGGTGCCGGGCGAGCGGGCGGAGTTTCTTTGAATCGTTCAGACGAGATTCTTTGTATGCTGCTACGCTTCTCTTCGAATCGCCTTGCCACAATCAAGCATTGCCAGCGAGCGGCACTGAGGCTTACCCTTTCGCCATGCTTCAGACGGCGCACAAACCCGCTCCGCCTCAGTCCATTTCAGTTCGTGAGCTTTGTCTCCAAGCCCATCGCATCATGCTGTTGAGCCGGGTGTTGGAGGACAAGCTGGCGAGCCTATATCGCGGTGGCAAGATCCACGGCGGTGTTTTCGTGGGCCGGGGCCAGGAGGCGTTCAGCGTTTCCCTCGGTCTGCATCTCCGCAAGGGCGACATCTTCGCGCCGAGCATCCGCGACATGGCGGGGCGGCTCGCGTTCGGCGAGCCCATCCTTGATGCCGTCCGCACTTACCTCGGTTCGCCGCTCGGGCCGATGCGCAGTCGCGATGGCAACGTGCACCGGGGCCGTCCGCAGGAAGGGTTGTTCCCGATGATCAGCCACCTCGGCTCGATGATTTCCGTCGTGAACGGCGCTTTGTTCGCGCGCCGCATGAAAGGCGTGCGCGATGTGGTCGGGGCGACATGCCTCGGCGATGGCGGAACTTCCACGGGCGCATTTCACGAGGCGATGAACCAGGCGGCCGTGGAGAAACTCCCGCTCGTGATGCTCGTGGCGAACAATCAATATGCTTACTCGACGCCAAACAGCCGGCAATTCGCCTGCACCTCGCTCGTGGATCGCGCAGTGGGTTACGGCATCGAGGGCTCCGAAATCGACGGCACAGATCTCATCGCCTGTCTCAACGCCGTGGGCAAAGCCGTCAGCCAGGCGCGCGCGGGCGGCGGGCGCCAGGCCT
>Ga0154020_10007350_pt1 | contig 12867 bp, 7 predicted proteins | sample Klosneuvirus_201_FD_109709 | JGI IMG/M metagenome (GOLD analysis project Ga0154020, IMG submission 109709) | Active sludge microbial communities from wastewater, Klosterneuburg, Austria - Klosneuvirus_20160825_MG | ecosystem: Engineered > WWTP > Aerobic digester > Activated sludge | place... | reverse complement strand
TGCGAGTTACCAATTGGAGTCATACATGGGGCAGAGCGCAAATTTACGGAATCGATCGCGCACTTTCCTGAGCGCTGTCTTGTCGTTTACCTGCCTCGCCCTCATCAATTGCAGCGCTGCCGAGGGACGTAAGCGCAACGGCACACAAGGCAGAAATATACCGACGACAACGACCACAACCCCAACAGGCTCGCCTTCACCGTCCCCATCGCCTGGCAGCGACAATAACACCACCGGCTTTAACATCGAAGGTCCCGCCTCTGGTGATATGCATACGGACCATACATTCACGGTCACAGTACCGGACTCCTTCGCCGGCACCGTCAGTCTTGGCGATGGATTAAGTGGCGACCAGGCCGGTGTGTTCACCCCAAAAAGCCTGAGCTTTGCAGCCGGGGACGACCCCAAAACATTCACCTATCGCGCCCCCAAATATGGGACCCGCTCCTTTTCGTTGAAAAATGATGCGGACCTGCCTACTCCACCTGCCTTCGATTTCAAAGCAAAGATCAAGCCTGGTCTTACCGGTCCCATGGACGGCCGGCGATCCGACTTTAAGGCCGAGGACTACCTCACGCCCGATTTTGGTGGCTACGAATTCTTTAAAAAGGCGGGCGCTCTTGCATCACTGGTAGCACGGATCGACAGCGATCCGGTCTCAATCTATTCCGGGCAAATGCTGGCCTGTTATGATACCGGCGGGGCCGTTCCCGATGCCAAGCTTTATCCGGGAAGCTTTGATATGCACGAAAATGCGGGATTCCCCCTCGCCGTCGTCAGCCAGGACCAGCCGAAAGTTCCCATACGCCTGGGTGTAGGCGACGACGCCGATCTGGAGCATTCCGATCCCGGCCCCTATCCTTTTCCGGACAATGCCCGGGTGCAGGGACACCAGTATCCCAGCCCTGTGACGTCTTTCAACTCGACTGACAGCCATGTGCTGGTGTTTGATCGCGACGAAGAGCTGGTCTACGAAACCTACCATACGTATAAAGACCCCATTCAGGGATGGACGGCTGCGAATGGCTGGATTGTAGACCTGGCCAACAGCGGGTGGGGCTACAGAAAATCCGGGGAAATTCTCTACGTCGGGTTGGGAGAGCACCGTTTTCCGGCACCCATCGTCACCGCTTCCGGCCTGCCGATTCTGCCGTTATCGATCAGGTATGATGAAGTCTATATTCAAAAAGAAATTCGTCACGCTATTGGCATGACGCTGCCAAACGTCAAACTCGCCGGCACCTGGGTATGGCCGGCGCGCGGTATCGCCTACATGAACCGCAAACACTGGAACGATACCTGGGGCATGACTATTCCCTATGGAGCGCGACTTCGACTGAAGTCTTCGTGGTATACCGCCAATGTTGTTAACGCTCCCGCATCATCGTGGGGTCCCGGAGCTGCCGTTGTCCTTAAAGCATTAAAAGAATATGGCTCGATCATCACCGACGGTGGCTTAAATTTTGACATGTGGGTGATCGCCGACTCCCGCTGGAGCACCGGTACCCATCGTACGCCTAACTACACCAATGACCTGCAGCGACTTGGTACTGTTCCTGCTTCGGCTTTTGAAGTCGTAGCCTTCGAAGACGACTTGCTCGAAATCACGGTGATGCCTGATGTGGCACCTGTCGGGACTCCTCGCACCATTTTAATCAAATATAACGGCTGGAGCAGGCACACCGAAGAAAACAAGGGCAATCCGCTCAGTGACAAATTCATCTTCGGGATCATGCCACGCGACGTCGCCACCGACGGGAAAAGATTCTCACCAGACGAGAAGTCAATAACGCCCGTGTCACCCATTGCAGAGTTCAACTATACGCCGACATCACCAAACGAGGAATGGTACCCGCTCACGCTTCCCCTGGGTTTGCCATGGCCCTATGCCAAAGGACCATGGATCATAAAGACGAACTAAGCGCCTGACGGGTTTTAAGCGAGAAAAATCTTCCCGGGATTCATCAGCCCTTTCGGGTCCAACGCCATTTTGAACTTTTTCATTAGTTCTATTTCCAGCGGGTTCCGCGAGGATGCCAGGTCAGCCTTTTTCAGCAATCCGATCCCGTGCTCCGCGCTGACGCTGCCTCTGTATTTCGGTATCTTGGCAAAAACCGTCTCTTCCACCGCCCGGGCCTTCCTTTGGAATTCTTCCCTGGGGATTTCCTTAGAGCCAACGTAATTAATATGAAGGTTGCCGTCGCCGATGTGACCAAAAAGCAAAAGCTGAATATCAGAGGGTGCGGAGGTCAATACTGCAGCAAGTTCTGCGATAAAAGGTTCAAGCTTGTCGATAGGTAGTGCAATGTCATTCTTGCGGGCTTGGCCATGAGCGTTGATCGACTCGGTGATATTCTCCCGCAGCCCCCAGAATTCCCCGAATTGTGCAGCACTCTGGGCGACGACCGCGTCATTGATCAGCCCGGCCTCAAAAGCCTTTTCCAGCAAAGGCTCCATAACTTTGCCCCCCGTTGGCCCTTCTTCCAGTTCCAGGAGAACATAGTAAGGATAGCGGTCGGCAAATGGTGATCGCGCACCTGTCGCATGCTTGAGAACGACCTCATGGGCTTCTCTGGTAAAAAATTCAAATGCTGTGATCTGCACTCCCTCCCGATTGCAAAGGGTCAGTAACCTGGGGATATGGGGGAACTCGTCGGTTCCCATAAGGGAGAGCTGCAAATTCCGCGGTCGCGGCATCAATTTGAGTACGGCACGGGTGATAATGCCCAAGGTCCCCTCCGCGCCGATAAACATATGCTTCAGATCGTAACCGGTGTTGTTTTTACGGAGGCTACTCATCATATCCAGAACAGACCCGTCGGGAAGAACGACCTCCAGGCCGAGGACCTGTTCACGGGTACCGCCGTATCGGATTAATTTCAACCCACCAGCGTTTGTGGAAATATTGCCGCCAATCTGCGAGCTGCCTTTCGCTGCGAGATCGAGAGCGAAGAACATCCCACTGTGTGATGCCTTCTCCTGCAATGTCTGGGTGATGACTCCAGCCTCGCAGCGCACCGTCATTCCGACCGTATCAACTTCTTCGATGTGATTCATCCGTGAGAGTGAAATCACGACTTCTTTACTGCCGGCGACCGCACCGCCGGCAAGTCCCGTGCGCCCCCCACTCGGGACCATGGGCAAGCCGTTGGCAGCGCAGTATTTTACAATGGCTGCGACCTCCCCGGTATTAGCCGGGAGGACTCCGCATAAGGGATCAACTTTAAAAATTTTCGTCCAATCACATCCGAGGATTGCCAGTTCTTTGCTGTCCGTGACCACATGGGAGGGTCCGACAATTTTTCTCAGCTCACCAATATGATTTTCAATTTGATTTCCGATTTGATTCATCCGTGCTCCTGCCAAATTCCCATGAATTCACAGTCGCACTTAGAAAATCACAACAAATCACTTTCCTCAATTAAAATAGGTGGGTAACAGCTTTCTTCATGGCCGTCCCCATGTCTTCCCTATTCCGTAACTGCGTGAATCCATTCAAGCCAAACATCAAGCCAAGGTGCCGATTGCCATCCGCCTGCATGGAAATGCCGAAAACAGACACCTTTGCGGCGGTGGCTTCGCGGATCGATTGCCGAACGTCGCGGATTCCGCGTTGACCTTCGTAGGCATCGAAGTCGGTTGGTTTGCCATCGGTAAGCACGAGAAGGACGCGCTTCCGGGCTGATATTCCGGTCAGGCGATGGGTCGCATGTCGGACAGCAGGACCAAGCCTTGTGTATCCGTTAGCCGTGATCTGATGGATTTTGGCCTTTGCGTCAGACCAGGACTCTTCGAAGGCCTTATGAACAAAATAGCGACAGTCCCGATGGGTATTCGAGTAGAAAGAGGCTACTTCTACTTTTTGAAGATGATCCCTGGATGCTTCCATAAATAGGTATGTGGCCTCCTTTTCGATATCGAGGATTTTTCTTCCCCTAAGCCATGAGTCCGCAGAAAGGCTCCCATCTAACAGCAAGGTCACCGCCGTATCGTGTTGATCCCGATCCTTTCTTAAGAATACCCGAGCGCGTTCTCGTCTGCCGGAGATGGTATCTGCGAAGTGACGCACGACGGCATTGGTATCTATGTCCTCTCCATCGGTTTGATCCCTGGAATATCGATAGGTATTGGCAGCCTTGGCTATAGTTGCTGTCAGATTCCTGACGTCGCGCCGGGAGTTCGTCGCTTTGTCGACAGAATTGCCGGCAACATTAAGGTCTCTGACACCACACTCCCTGCCAGCGTCGTCACCCATGACGCTGTGAGGAACGATAAACTCAGTGACCGCGCAATAATCCCGCCGATATCCACCGAAGGCTGGGTCCCATTCGTGGTAATGGAACAGTTTCGCGGCTGCCGGAACCGGCTCATAATAGTCGGTGTTGGTTGTGGCCAGCGAGGGCAAATCAGCCTTGTAATAGGATTCAACCGTTTCGCCCGCGCGGGTGACTTCGCGAATATCGAGAGACCTGAGGGCATCTGCGTGTTCTTCTAGTTCATCCGAACCATCGACGCGACGATGGCCTCCACGATAATTGTCCACTGTTAGTAGCTGTTCAAAAAGGTTCGTGACGGGATTGGGAGGAGTTTGATCAGTCTCAATCGTGCAAACTTTGGGTTGAGTCTGACATGGTCCGTCGAGTTCGCCATGATTGTCGCCCGGACCATCGGTTGAATCGTCAAGGCCATCACGCTTTTGACGGGCAGTAAGGGCTGGAGGTAACACGGCAGCAGAAGAACTCTGGCGGCCGGTTTGCACTGGAATAGCCCCCCAACGGGGATGATCCAGTTGCAGCGAAGCACGCACTGAAGACCGCTGGCGGGGCGACTTCCCGTTAATTTTTTGCCATAGCAATTTCGCCTCTGAAATAAAATCAGCTGCTGGCAATTCTGATATCCGAGCCATGTCACTGGCGATGTCCGGTGGTACTGGATTTTCTGAGACAAACGCCGCCGCCAGGCACTTCCACCGTTTCGCAAAATCGGGAAATTTCTCGCCGATGAGCGTATCAATATTTGGAGCGGCACAGCAGCTCAGGAACCGGAGCTGATCGTCGTCTAATTTCTCTCCTGATTCGTCTGCTGCCTCGTCCCCCGCCAGGACCAGACCTTTCGTGCAGGAGAGACCGGAGAAAATGGTCCGGTAAAGATAAACCAGGCGATTAGAGTCACGCTCCACGGCGATCTGAATCTTATCGGGAAGAACCAGGATATCGTTGATGAGTCCCCCACCAGAACCTCTGCCAACGTCCAAACCACTATTCAAAGGTCTGACAGAAACGGGACGGCCGACGATGGCAGCGATCAAGTATTCCAGAGTCGCCGACTCGTCTCTGAGATAGACTCCTTCCTGGCCGAAATCCGACATCTTCTGGCGCCAGCGTGTTCCCCACTTCCAAAATACGCCAAAACTTTTTTCGGCGAGATCCATTGCAGTTGTCCTTCAAAGAATCAGGTTCACAATCTCCCGCAGTCCTTTGAGTGTTTCCGGATCGTCATCCAGGGGGGTGAGGATTGCCGATTCACAAGCTGTTCGCAGAGGTACGCCATGCACGATCAATTTTCCCGCATTAACCAATAGACGTGTCGAGACCGGTGCGCTCATCCCGGCTTCACCGAGACGTCGGACTTTGTTGGCGACCTTTACCAGCTTCTTAGCCGTAGCTGCGTCCATCCCGGTCTCCCGGACGATGATCGTCGCTTCATCTTCTGGCTCTGAAAATGTAAAATCGAGGCTGACAAACCTTTGCCGCAGAGATGGCTTTAGCTCCTTGATCCCCTGTTGATATCCGGGATTGTAGCTGGCAATCAGCATAAACCGGCGCGGTGCCACGACGCATTCATTCGTCCGATCGATAAAAAGCTGGCGGCGATGATCGGCCAGACTATGCAGCACGGTGATGACATCCGACCGTGCCTCGGCGATTTCATCAAGATACAACAGACAGCCCGCGCGCACAGCTCTGGCGACGGGGCCGTCCCGCCAGATGGTCTCCATGCCCTCGATAAGGTAACGTCCTACCAGATCGGCCGCGCTGGTATCTTCGTTACAGGCGACCGTCACCAGTTCGAGACCCAGTCTTTCGGCCATTGCTTCAACAAAACGGGTTTTGCCACACCCCGTAGGACCTTTTAACATCAGGGGCAGCATCGCCTCGTGAGCGGCCAGAAAAATGTTTTCCTCGGATCCTTGTGGGAGGTAAAAGGCCCCACTGCGGGTGGACTCCCCGGGACTCTCCCCGTCGGTGCAGAGTATGGCTTGCGGGTCAGACCTATCATGAACATTAAGCATATTGTTTCCCGGCACTGATGGTTTTATGCGGCAAGCCGGACTTCACGAACACCCAAACGTAGGTGCCGATGCCCAGCGAAAATAGCGTGGCCGCCACCGCGAGCGCGATAAAATGAACCTCAATTTCCTCCTGCACCGCCAGGAAGTCGATACCGATGATGCGCTCGGCATAGACTTGAGCAATACCGGCTACCGCAAATGCTGCGGTCATTGACAGCATGCCGATATTTGATGCCCAGAAGGCGAAGTTCGATGAAAAGCGGCCAAAATAATTCCTTCCTGTCATGACCGGCAGCGCATAGGAAATAAATGCGAGGATGAGCATCGCATAGGCGCCCCAGAACGCCAGATGCCCATGCATCGCCGTGACAAGAGTGCCGTGTGTGTAAATGTTCACTTGAGGAAGGGTGTGGGCAAATCCAAGAACACCGGCACCGAGAAACGCGATGACGGAGCAGCCGATGGTCCAGGCCAGGGCGTTCTTATTGGGATGATTGCGGCCTCCTTTTTTGGCGAGAGCGATTGCGTAAAACGCCATGCCCAGAAAGGCAATTGGTTCGAGAGCACCGAAGATTCCTCCCACCATGAGCCAATAGCGTGGGGTACCGATGTAATAATAGTGATGGCCCGTGCCGAGAATTCCAGAGAGAAAGGTAAAGCCAACGATCACGTACAACCACTTTTCCACAATTTCGCGGTCAATGCCCGTTAGTTTGATTAAGAGGTAGGAAAGTATTCCCCCCATGATCAGTTCCCATACCCCTTCGACCCAAAGGTGAACCACCCACCATCGCCAGTAGGAATCCATAGTTTGGTTGTCAGTATCGATCATGCCGGGAAGGTATAGCAGCGCAGCCATCAGCAGCCCCATGTAAAGGACACTGGCGGTGGTGGTGTATCTTTTTCCCTTCCAGATGGTGACCCCGATATTGACGATGAACATGAGCACGTTGGCAACAACGAGGTAATCAAGCTCACGGGGAATTTCGAGGAACTTTCTGCCTTCCCACCAGTTGACATGGAACCCGATGATGGCGACCACGCCAACAATCACCAGCGATGCCCACTGGACGATCGCGAGCTTTGGCATCCAGAGCTCCCGGTCCGCCTCTTCGGGGATGATGTAGTAGGCTGCGCCCATAAAGCCGCAAAGCAACCAGACAACCAAAAGGTTGGTGTGCGTCGCACGGGCGGCATTGAACGGAATATAGTCATGCAGTCCATCCAGACCCATATGGGCAAAGGCCATGATGAAGCCGTACACAAGCTGCAAAACAAAAAGGGCCATGCAGGTTGCGAAGAAATAGTAGGAAATGCGTTGCGACTGAAATTTCATAAATCATCCGCCTTTCTGCTGAGCAAGGAAGGTGCTTAGTTGTTCAATGTCGGCTTCTGCTAAGGGAAGTTTCGGCATCTGTGTATTTGGGCGGACGGCAGCGGGGTCTCTCAGCCAGAGGACGAGCTGATCTTTGGTCATGCGCTGACCGATCGTGTCGAGCGCAGGTCCGACGCTTCCGCCCTGCCCCCCTAGAGCGTGGCAGGCCATGCAGGTCTGTTGAAAGGTCGTAGGAGCCACAGCTGCTACCGTCGCTCCGCTGGCCTTGGAAAGATTTGAGGGTGGGATCGCACCCGGAGCCTGCGCAGGTGCCAAGTGGGGTTTTTTCGGGAACCCGTTAAGGTCAACTTCTCCAGCCCACTTCAAAAACGCGACTAAGTCGGCAATTTCAGAATCTTTGAATCCGTAGTTCACCATCTGTCGCCGTCCGGGGTACATCCGTTCGGGATCTTTAATCATCGCGGTGATAAAGGTCGGTCCCCGCCGCTCATAGACCTTCGTGAGCTCTGGGGCATAGTAAGCTCCTTCACCAAACAAAGTATGGCACCCCATACAGTTGTTGCGATCCCAGAGGTGCTTCCCCCGTATTGCGGATTCATTTAAATTAGCTGCGTTGGTTTGCTTTGGAACACGCCGCACAGTGTCTATGGTCAAAAGAATAAAAGCACCGAAGCAGGCGACAGTGCCGGCGATAAAAAACGTTTTGGCTGCACGCTTAGTCAGCATTCCAAGTCCTCCTGGGTCTCATGGCAAAGTCATGGCGCGGCCGGATCTGCATAGCCTGTGCCTGGTATTTTATGTTTTAAATACAGCAACTTACCGATAACGTTGTTCTATTTACAACGCTAAGTCGTTGCGCTCCACACAACAATGTTGTAATTTTCGCAACATGGATAAATTCGACATCTTTTTTGAAATTGCCGTCGACCTGAACGCACTGCTGACTGCGGAGGACCGCTACGCCAGATTCCTTCAGGCGATGCGCAAAGTGATCCCCTTTGACGCCGCTTCGTTGCTAAGACTCGAAGGTGACGCCCTGGTTCCGGTTGCCATACATGGTCTCGCACAGGACGTTTTAGGGCGGCGGTTTGTTCGCACCGAGCATCCACGACTCGACATCATCTGCAGCTCTCAGGGCCCGACCCGCTTCGCCCCGAAAAGTCCATTGCCGGATCCCTTTGATGGATACCTTGCCCACGACCGCACCGCTGCGCTCAACATTCACGATTGCCTTGGGTGCCCCCTTATCGTCGGTGGAGAGGTCGTTGGGGTATTGGTGGCTGACGCACATAAACCCCATACGTTTGACCAGCTCGACGAACGCTTCCTGCAAACCCTGGGTGCTTTGGCCAGCGCAGCCTTTCGCACCACGGTGCTTATGGAAAAACTTGAACATACGGTTGAAAGACAAGGTCTGGTCGCCAACGAACTCATGCGCCAGGCGGATCTGGAAAACGGTGGCCGCCTCGTCGGAGAGAGCTCACTCATGCGGGCATTGCGGAAAGAAATCGACGTGGTCGCAAGGTCTGAGCTCACCGTGCTGATTACGGGAGAAACGGGCACCGGCAAGGAAGTCGTGGCACGTCACATCCACTCCGCGTCAAGACGTGCGACCAAACCCCTCATCTATGTGAATTGCGCGGCTCTGCCGGAGGCCCTGGTGGAAAGCGAGTTGTTCGGCCATACCCGAGGTGCCTTTACAGGCGCTGTCTCCGACCGCGCCGGGAAATTTGAAGTCGCCGACGGCGGTACTATATTTCTTGATGAAATCGGCGAACTCCCCCTGAACATGCAGGCGAAGTTATTGCGCGCCCTGCAAGAGGGAGAGATTCAGCGTGTCGGGGCAGACCATCCGCTTAAAGTCAATGTCCGGGTACTTGCCGCAACGAACCGCAACCTCGAAGACGAAGTCGCGCAACGAAAGTTTCGGTCTGATCTCTATCATCGACTCAATGTTTATCCACTCCACGCACCACCGTTGCGGGACCGACGCGATGACATCCCGCTTCTTGTTGGATATTTTATCGACATGGAGCGACGGGGATTTGGCATCAAGTCTCCCCGAATAGAGCCGGAAACCCTTTCAAAGCTCTGCAGCTATCCGTGGCCCGGAAACGTCCGCGAGCTGAAAAACGTCATTTCGCGGGGCCTGCTCAAAGCGATGGCAACGACGCCTCGCGAAAACGTTCCCGTGCTGACTGCGCAGGAGTTAGGTGCTGAATTTTCTCCGGAAGCACCAGTACAATCGGTCAGCCGAAAGGATTGGGCCTGCACCGCTCCCTGCGCAACCAATCTGGACCTCAAGGACGCCGTAAGGGAATTTCAGCGCCGGATCATTGGCCAGGCTCTGCAGCATCAGCAAGGAAATTGGGCTGCCGCTGCGCGCACTCTGGGGATGCACCGGAGCAATCTATTTCATCTGGCACAACGCCTTGGGCTGCGCTCTCCTCAATGACAGACTTTTGTCACTTTTGAGGTGGTTTTAAAAACTCCCTCCCTTTCTCCGCGGTCAACATGACCACAGAGAAAGGGAGGGAGGGAGAACGGGATGGCTGTTTTTCACAAAGGGCCAGTAACTCAGTCAAAAGTTAAAGCCCATTGCCATCAAGTGTCTGCAATGTATACTTTTGAGACCTCAATGCTGAAAAAGCATTTTTGAGACCGGCTCTAGAAATAAAATTCCTTTTGAAACTAGGAGCGCGGGACACATTCACCGCAAAAGCGCCGAGCCGGCCGGACTTTTAAGCGCAAAGTGCGCAATGATCGCAAAGGTCTTTGCAATTCTCTCGCTCGGGACCTCGGAGGTTAGCATGAAATCTCGGTTTCGTGCTCCAACTTCCGAGGTGCTAGAAGTCATTTTGAGTCGATTAGCATGAAAGGACAGAAAACTTTGTCAAAACAACTTTCAAATACCTTTAGGTATTGTTTTCAGACAGTTACCAGACAGCAGGCGAGGCAGAAAAGCGGCCGCATTTAGCGGACTTTGAATAGATGCCGATAGACCCGGCATGACGAAACGCACCTTACTAAAATCCATTCGTTTTGGGGCCTGGTGCTGCCTGATCGTAACCGCGACCTTCGGTTTCGCGGGGCTGATGGGTTGGATATTTGGTGTCGTTGATTTTCTACGCCTTTCTGATTCACATTCTCCGATCCAGCCGACGCCTGCCCTGATGCTGTTGACGCTTGCCGGGGCCGCGCTAACCTACGGGCGCTTGAAACGCAATGTGTTTTCAGGCGCAAGTTCCTTTCTGGTGTTGGCCATAGCTGTTTCTGAATTGCTGGGTTTCTTAGGTTTGACAGGATTCAACTTCGTGGCATCGGACCTATTCAGATCGCTGATAGACCACGGTCTGCAGCCCATGCGCACTCCTGCGAATACAGCTATCGCTTTGGCGGCCGCCGCGTTTGGAATCACATCTCTGAATCTGCCACACCTAAACCTCAACGTACGCCAATTTTTGGCAGCGATCGGAGGAACGATCTGTGCTGCTATGGGCGCGATCACCGTCGTTGCCTACCTAAGCGGCGACGCGATCGTTTACCGGTGGAATGGTTCCGCCGATGTGGCGTTATTCGCCGCTGCGGGGTGTTTCTTCTGCGGGTCTGGGCTGCTGATGATGTTGTGGCTGGAGCGCGACACCGCTGACCTCCCAAAATGGATGCCTGTTCCTATTTCCCTGGGATTTTTTATCGAATTTCTAATCCTATGGATATCTTTGAACCAACATGCAACTGAGGGGTTTAAACCTCCATCTTTAGCGCTTGGGCTGGGGTTTATGGCGTCATTACTCATTGGAATTGCTGTTCACCTTGCAAGATCAAACTTCGACCGCAGACGGGATCTTGAGCAAATCAACAATTCGCTCGAAATGGAAATGTCCCAGCGCCGTGCCGCTGAAGAAAAACTGCTCGAACAGCAGTCGCAAACCGCCTATCTCTCTCGTCTTAAAGCGCTTGGCGAAATGGCCGGTGGCATCGCCCATGAAATAAACAACCCGCTGATGATTATCTCGGGGCGAGTTTTTCAGCTGAAACATAACGCCAGCAAGAACCATCTTGACAGAAAAGAAGTGATTTCGACCTGTGAGAAAATCGGCGTGACCGTCGAACGAATCGCCAAAATTGTCGAAAATCTCCGCATTTTTTCCGGTGATGGCAGTGCCCCTGCTTCTGACAAACCGGCCAAGATTCGCAACGTCATAGACACGGTACTCTCTCTTTGCCAGGAAAAACTGAATTCGAAAGGCATTGAGATAAGAATCACTGGCATCGACTCGGTCAAAGAAGAGATTGCGGGAGACCCGGTAAAAATATCTCAGGTAATTCTCAATCTGGTTTCCAATTCTTTGACGGCTGTGTCGGCTCTTCCTGACAAGTGGATTCATATTGCCGCTAATATTGATGAAGCCCCACAAAAAACACCGGATGAATCATCCGCAAAAAAAATTGCACTTCGGATCACCGACAGTGGTCAAGGAATACCAGCAAATCTGGCTCAAAAAATTTTTCAGCCTTTTTTTACGACGAATGAAATTGGTTCTGGTACGGGATTGGGCCTCAGCGTAGCTCGTGGCATTATCGAATCAGCGGGAGGCACCATCAGACTAGACACCGCTAGCCCGCATACAAGCTTTGTCATTACGCTTCCGCTCGCACGAGGGAACGTAAACCCACACGAAAAACAGCCTCATGTAGCCTGAATAAGTTTCCTCATCACGCGCTGAACCATCACTGGAATCATCTGCCGGCGATAGCCAGTAGGGAAAAAGTCCTGCTCCAGAGGTTTGGCGACTTTGCGAATCATATCGGCCATGGCCGCGCTGTCGCGCACAAAATCCAAACGTTCCCCCACATCCAGCTCGTAAAGGGTGGGTGTGACGCCGACGCCTGTGACCGCCATGCGTAAATGTCTGCCGGCAAAAGCTACCGCCATGCCCAGAGATGGAAAATCAATGGCGTTGCGAATGCGTAGTTTTTCGTAGGCTACCCGAGGAGGCTGATTCAGAGGTATTTGAACATTGGCAATAATTTCCCCGGATTCTAGACGGTGATGCCGCAGCCCTTCCTCCCGATAAAGATCTGTAAGTGCGATCACCCGCTCGGTCGTCCCGTTGCTGGCGATGACTTTTGCGCCCAAAAGCATAAGTACGGGCACGGTATCGGAGACAAACCGGGCACGACAGATCAGCGGATCTGTTTGCTTAGTCATCGGAAAAACATGACAACGATTCCCCCC
>Ga0154020_10007349_pt1 | contig 12868 bp, 8 predicted proteins | sample Klosneuvirus_201_FD_109709 | JGI IMG/M metagenome (GOLD analysis project Ga0154020, IMG submission 109709) | Active sludge microbial communities from wastewater, Klosterneuburg, Austria - Klosneuvirus_20160825_MG | ecosystem: Engineered > WWTP > Aerobic digester > Activated sludge | place... | reverse complement strand
GGAGCATGTCGCGACGAGTGAGGGATTCTTGGTTCATAAAGGATGAGTTGAGCAGTTCAATAGTAGTAGTTGCCGAGGAGATGTTTGATTTGGAGATCCGGACTGGAGCTGCCGTTGAGATTAATCTGCGAGCCGGAGATCCATTCGACCGAGACGTCGGACCAAGCGCGGTGAAAGCCTTCGAGATCGCCAGCGTGATAACGGAAGTCGGGGTACTTGATGCGCTTCTTGGTGTGAAAGAATTCGTAGCGACGTGGATCGGGCGTGTGAAACTCATCGAGCACATCGGTCCAAAGAACGCCCCGCCGGGTGTTCAGCGCGTCCGCCGTGTGGTCTGGATTGATCAGCGTGGCGAAACCCATCGAGATCATCTTCGAGTCTGCAACACCGCCCACGTAGGTGTAGCCGGTGTAAAGACCACCGCCGAGCGTCACGCCCTCCGCGTAACCGGAATCGACCGCCATCGGGCAGTTCATCCACCGCGGTTGCTCGGCGCGTTTTGGCCACGTGGCGGCTGGCCCTGTTGGCGACGGCATTGAGAGATACCGCGCCATGTTGGTGAGTCGCTCAACGGTGATGGTGCTGGGGACGAAATCGTTGGGCGGCGGGAGCCGTTCGTTGTCATCGGCGTACATCGTATCGGCCAGCGCGAACTGCTTCAGGTTGTTCAGGCAGACAACGCGCTTGGCGCGATTCTTGGCGTTGCCCAGCGCCGGAAGAATGATCGCCGCGAGAATGGCGACGATGGCGATGACGACGAGCAGTTCGATCAGTGTGAAGGCAGGAGATCGTCCGCGCTTCCGTCGCTGGTCGCCACCAATGACGGTAGAGGTGCGAACCGCAAGCCATGGAGCGTTCGTCCTCACGGTTGTTGCAAACGAAAGAATCGCGCGGCTTCTCCGGCGTTGGATGGAATCGAGTTGGTCGCGGTTCCGTCGCCGGCGAAGGTTCCGGTGGAAACCGTTTCCCACTGGCTCACGGGCGACGCCAGGTTGGTGCTGGAAAGCACGGTGTAACCGCCACCGGGCGGGCCATTCGTGGCGAGCAGCGTGGCTGTCCCAGCTGAAACGGCGAAGTGATGAATGACCGGTGCAAGAGGAAGCACGATGTCGGCAGTCAGGTTGAACGTTCCAATCTTGGTGCCGACGACTGCGCTTGGATCGAGGATGAAGAGCGCCCCGGAAATCAAGAGATCACCCGAGATGATCAGGGTGTTGTTGCTGAATGTAATCGAAGCATTGGCCAGGTCAGCCCATGACGAGTTCAGGAAGTCGATGTTGCTCGTCAGCGCCAAACCCGAGAGTGGTCCACCTGCGGCCATCCGGCCGGCACGACCAGGCACATGACGCAGGGCGAAGTCGCCATAGAGCAGCGCGCCGGTGAAAGGGCCTCCCCAACGTTGCATGCCGGTGAACGCGATCTGTTCACTGGTGGCGCTCACGGGCACGAAGATGCCATTCTGATCGATCGACGGCGACCAGCTGCCGAGGATGTCGGTAGGATCGAAGTCGAGTGTCGTGAGTTGCCGCGAACGCGAAGTTCCCGGCACGCCTGGATAAGTGTCAGGCAGCGGAGGATTCGGAATTTCACCAGAAGGCCGGATGGTATCGACGACCCGAAGCTGCCCTGGAACACCGGGCTCTCCGATCGTCACGCTGGTGCCGTTCGTGCCAGGAACTCCGGAGAGCCGGACGAGAGGCGCGTCGCCGGGCGCGGGTTCGGACAAAGCCTGCCCGCGAGTTATGACGTCGCTGAAATGCGCGTTCAGCCAGCCGATGCCATCGGCCTTTCCCTCATCGAGGACCATGATTGCTGTCCCGCCTGCGATCTCCAGCGCACGGCTGGTTGCTGCCATTCCCAAGCCGAGCGCAAGGGCAGCCGTGAACCATCTTTTGCCAGGATTCATTGTCATTATCCGGAGTCCGATATCAGTTCCAATCCGCAGCGAAACGATCGTCCATCCGCAGAAGACTGCCGCCGCGATCCATCGCGACGGCAGTCCGGGTTGGCAGCAACCTATGAATCAACACGCTTACGGCTGGCGCAGACGGAAGAACCGCGCCGGTTCAGACGTGTTGATCGGGACCGAGATCGAGCAGGCCCCGGCGACATTGTAGGTGCCGGTCGCGACCGTGCTCCACGACGAGACCGGAGCGGTCACATCAGTGGAGGACACCAATGCGAACGTGCTTCCGGGAACGCCGTTCGCGCCATGCACGACCACGTTGCCACCCGATCGAATGACTCGAGCGATGGACGGCGTGGTGAACGGAACCTTGTAGCCGGTGAAGTTGAAATCACCGACATCCTTCAGCGCGTCCGCCGGCGTGGCGAAGAGGAAGTTCGCCACTTCGAATGATACGCCCATATCTCCGGAGATCGTGAGCGCGCTCGGCGTCTCCGTTATCGTGACGTTGAGCAGGTCGAACACAGCCGCCGCCGGAGGAATGTTGCCGAACAGATACCAGCCGGAGCCGCCAAGAGCGATGCGACCGGAGTCATATTGCAGCGTGTAATCCCCGAAAAGCAGATTGCCCCCGACTCCACCGAGCACGGCGAAGCGCGCGACGCCACCGAGACCGATCTGGCCGGTGTGACCCGCCGGATTACCGGGCGTGTAGGAGAAGGTCGTCGGCTGCGTGTAACGGGTCGGCAGATTGGTCACGGTCGCTCCGTTCATCGCGTAGACCTGGCCGGTGTAAGACGCGCCGCTTTGCGCGTTCGTGATGAGCTGGCTTTGCTCGAGGGCATTCGCTTCCGCCTGATTGTAGAACGCGGACAACGTGAGCACCGGCGCCGCCCCGTAGGTCGAAGCCAGCGAGTCCCACGCGGCCTTGTCGTAGTTGATTGTGGCCTGCCCGGCGACCAACGTGGCGGGTTCCGTCGGAACGAGCTCGACGTGACCGAGGATGGCGTTCGTGTCCAGATCGCCGTTCGATCCCTGGAAGAATTGCAGCCAGTCGGTGTTGCCGAAGATGTAGTCGGCCGAGAGATGCAACGAGCCGTTCACGCTTTCCATGGCCACGTTCACGAGTTCGAAGACACTCCCCTGTCCGGCGCTGGACGTGGCGAAGATCTTCCAGACCGAGTCCGCTGGATCCTGCTGGATGGCGAGATGTTCCCACCAAACCGAGGCGCCGGGCTCGTTGAAGTCGCTCGTGATTCGCAGCGAGCCGGCGAGCCCGATGTAGCCGGTCGGGTTGGTCGAGGAATTGAACGACGTGATCTTGTGCCGGTTGGCGAAGCTGTTCGTACCGTAGGAATTCACCGGCAGCGCAAAGCCGCGCGCTGGTTGCGGCAACGGGAACGTCGGCAGGCCCGTGAGGTAATCCGCGGGATAACGCGCGCCAGCCCAGTCCTTCCCTTCGATGCGATCCGGGAACATCCAGCGACGACCGTCCACGTCAGCCGTCGAGTTGGTAGCGCCGGTTGGATTGCCGCTGATATCCGTGTACGCCGCCGCCGGTGCGATCTTCGCCCACGCAGCGCGATCGTAGCTCAAGTAGGCGATGCCGGAAGCCTGCGTGTCCGGCAGAACGACCAGCGGAACGGTGGTGAAGGTGGCGCGGTAGCCCTGACGTCCTTCGGCCAAAGTCACCGGCGAGTTGCCACCGAGGTTGATGGTGTATTGGCCCGGCTGAAGCATCCAACTACGCGTCGCCGTGTGCGTGGCGGAGTTGTCGAGGTGATCGAGATACGTCACGTCCTCGGCCCACGCGATGTTGCCGCGATTGTTGAACGTGTGATCCTGATCCACCGTGCCTACGCCAGCGTCCGTGTCCCAGCCGCGATAGATGCTGAACGACGGGAACAGATTCGTGCCGGCCAAACGATCCGGGTCAGCGGGACTCGGCCACGGCACTCCTTCGCGACCTTCGAGCAACAGCGTGAAACGCGCGGCCTTGGTGAGGTTCAGCTTCACCCACTTGGAGGTGTGCGTCCAACCCTTCGCAGTCGCCGGGAAACCATCTTCATCCCAGCTCCACGCACCGACATGATCCGGCGTAGTGGTGGCACTGGCATTGTCATCCATCGAGAGGCCGATGCCGTAGGGAATGCCCACTTCGTTGAACGCGATCTCGTGCAACTCCGCGTTCGTCAGCGCCACCGGCGCGGGCGCCGTGCTGAACGTCGCCTTCAATCCCTGACGACCTTCCGCGAGCGTCACCGGCGAATTGCCACCAAGGTTGATCGTGTAATGGCCCGCCGGGAGAATCCACGTCCGCGTGGCGCTGTGGGCCGTCGAGTTGTCGAGGTGATCGAGATACTGAACGTCCTCCGCCCACTCGATGTTGCCGCGGTTGTTGAACGTATGATCCTGGTCGAGCGTCGCGCCGTTGGTCAGCACGATGAGTCCCGCGTCCGTATCCCAGCCGCGATAGAGCGTGAACGATGGAAAGAGATTCGTGCCGGCCAAACGGTCAGGTTCAGCAGGACTCGGCCACGGCACGCCTGCCTGGCTTTCCAGCGTGAGCGTGAGCGCCGCAGGTTGCGTCAGATCGACTTTGATCCACTTGGAGGTGTGCGTCCAACCCTTCGCCGTCGCCGGGAAACTGTCTTCGTCCCAGCTCCAAGCGCCGACGTGGTCCGCGTCAATGTGGGTCGATTCACCGTCATCGATCTCAATGAGCCAGGCGTAGGGGATGCCGATTTCGCTGAACTCGATCGGTTCCGGCTCATGCGCCACGGCGCGTTGGGCAAAGAGCGCCGCCGCGACTCCCAGTGCGGGAAGCAGGCGACGCAGTGCGTTGTATGTGTCTCTCATTTTCATTGGTTTGTTTTCTCTGGTTTGAGGGTTGAGTGATTGAAAGCGGAAAGGTTCACGTCGCTACCAAACGCGGCGCAGGCGGAAGAACTCCATCGGCTCTCCCGAAAGTGAATGGTGAAGCTGTTGTTGCCCGCCGCTGCGCAAACGCGGCAACAGGTCCGGTCGCCATGGGCCACCAACCGACAACGCGCGTTCCGGCAACCAGTCGTGCGCCGTCTCCGGCCATGACAGCTGGAGGCTGCCCGCGATTGCCGCGATGTTCAGCATCAGTCCCGGTTCGTCCGCGTCGCGAACGCCATTGCCATTGCGATCGCCACCGAGACGTGGCCCATCGCCCGGCAGAGTACCGAGGAACGTGAGCGCATCCTCTGCGCCTAGCAGTGCGAGCAATTCCGTCCGCGTACGGGGCGATTCCGCCGAGCGATCGGAGCGGTAGAGTTGCAGAGCCTTGTCGTAGTTGAACTGCCGCCATTGTCCGGCCACTCGCCCGCGCACGACCACATCGCAGACGTTCGTCCCGCGCGCCTGCGCTTCGAGCGAGGTGAGTTCTGCCCCGATGTTCGCGTCGCCCGCATTGGCCAGCGTCAACGTCCGGCTGAAACCCACGGCGGGCGCGGTGCCGGTCTCGAAACACATCAGGAACGCCGTCACATCCGCGAAGTCATTCCCGATCAGCGCGTCGAGTTCGTAGAAGTGAACCGTCGGCAAAAACTGGCGGCCGCCGCTCCCGTCGTGACCAAGGCCGAAGCCGCTGACATTCGTCGTGCCCGCGCGCGTGTCGAGCAGAGCGCGTTGATAAACAGTCTGCAGCGACGGCGTCTTGATCGACTGCATCCCGCCGAAGTTTCGCAGGTCATCGACGTTGTTGTCTGAACCCGTCGGCAGCACATGGCAGACGCCGCAGTGGTTATTGTGAATGACAAAGAGACTTTTCCCACGCGTCGGATTCCCGCCCTCAAACGTCGCGGGCACTGTGTTGTCGAGTCTGCGATTCGGATTCGGATGATGCCGCAGCGTGTCGAGGTAAGCCTTGAGCGCCTCCATGTCCGCATCGGGAATCAACGAGCCGCCCATCAAATCGCGGAAGGTTGGATTGAAATGATGAATGGTCGCCCGGTCGCCGCGCCAGTGCAGGAGCTGGTTCGGCGACAGCCCGCGCAACGTCTGCGTCATCATCGGCCCCTTCATCGGGTGCATCGGCCGCGGAACGGGCGTCGGATCGTGCACCGCGAAGTCCGCCCCAATGACGACGGTCATCTCGCCGTTCGGGTCGCCAAGGTCCCACGCCAGGCCATCGCGATCGCCATCGAGATGGCAGGTGCCGCACGAAGTCGTGCCATTGCCCGATAGCCGCGCGTCGAAGAGAAAGCCGCGCCCTTCCTTCGCCGCGAGCGGCGTTGGGTCGTAGCTGCCCGCCGGAACTTCCGCGAGCGACGTCGCAGTCGTCGTGTCGATCACGCTGATGGTGTTCGCCAGCTTGTTCAGCACGTAGAGCCGTTGCAGTCCCTCGTGCAAAGCCAGTCCACGCGGCCCGCGCATCTGACGCGAACCCGCTGTCGTCGGCACCCGCACATCGACCCGAGCCAGCACAGTCGCGTCCGCCGCGTTGAGCTTGGCGACGCGGTCCGAGGCAAACGCAGCGATCCATGCGTTGCTGCCGTCCGCTGAGAACACTATGGCCGTGGGCTGCGCGAGGGCGTTGGACTGAGCGACGGGATTCGGCAGCAGTGCGTAATCGAGACCGGGGTTCAGATCGAAAGCCGTCACGCCGCCGCCGGTCAGCGAAACGCGCGTCACGCGATTGTCGGCGAAGTGACCTTTCAGGTTCGGCTCGAAGCGCGTGAGATTCAGCGCCTCGGTGTTGGCGACCCAGAGTTCGTCCGTGCCCGGACGCAGCGCGAGATCGAAGAGACTCGTGCCTGTGTCCCCGAAGTAACGCTCGACGCTAAGAGAGGTCGCGGAGATTTCCGCAACATCGCGGTCCACCACACGAAAGCTGATGCGCGGATCGCTCGCCGGCACGATCAGCGCCGTTTTCGGCGGGGCGGGCAGATTGGTATTGGTCGGCGCGGGTTGCGGAGGCGCCACACTCGCCGGGAGGGTCGTGGTGCGATTGCCCGAAAGCTGGAAGGCGGCGTAGACTTTGGTGCCAGCGGCGTCCGTGGTGAGCGCGCGGGGATTCAGGCCGATGAGCGCGATGCTGCTCAACTCCGCCCGGGTTTCCGCATCGAACACGCGGAGCAGATTGTTCCGCGCGCAACTGACGAAGGCCTTGCCCTGCGCGAACACAACGTCCGCCGGTTCGTCCGAGCAACGCAGCGTTTCAATGACCACGCCGCGACTGAGCGACACGACGGAAACGCTGTCTGAGACTTCGTTGACGACCCACACTTCGTCGTTGTTGCGCGCCCGGAGCGAGACCGGTTCCAGCCCGACGGGAATTTCCGAGATCAAGACGGGCTGGATGTTCGCGCCGTAAGAGACATCGAAGACAGAGAGACGCGCATCCGGGGTATTGAGCGCGAGCAACCGCGTACCGTCGGGCGTCAACGCGATGGGATGCGTGTGGCGTCCCTCAAAGTGCGCGAACGGCGCGGCCATCGCCGCATCGCGGAACAGCGCGATGGCGACACACCAGAGGGCGAGAAACAGATACTTCACAGTCTTTCAGTTGAGCAGATATTTGGGACGCAACGCACGACTGCGCCCTGCGGCATATCGCCACAGGGACGCAGTGTCGGACGGGTTTTACTCAGGCTTGTGCGCGGTGTGGCAGGCCTTGCAGTTCACGGCTTCCTTGTACTTCGCGGCAGCGTCCGGAGCGCTCTTCTCAAGCGCCTGGGCTGCGGCGAGCAGTTTGGAGGTTTTCTCCTTCCAGCTGGCGGCATCGCCCTGCGGCGGCTTGGCGGCGGCCATTGCGGTGTAGCCGGCGACGAGCTTCTTCAGCTCTTCGGGCGTCGCCTTGCCGTCGGCGGCCTTCTTGCATGTCGGGTCCGTGCCCTTGGGCGCCTTGTGATACGCCTTCATCACTTCCTTGATGGCGTCCTTAGAATCCGCCGCCTGTGTCTGCCAGACGAGCGTTCCCGCTGCGACCGTCGTCGCGATGGCGGCGGCAATGGTGAACCGCAGTTTCTGCATGATGTGTTGGTGTTGTTTCAGGGTGTCGTTTTTCTGCCGGATGAATGGAGAGATCGGAGGCGTCCGGCAACGCACACGACCTCGTCCGCCTGGCGGCGGACAAATGGAGATGGCGCACTCGACGGTGAGGCTTGGGCGGAAGGAGAACTCGGAGCGCGGGAAGAATGGAGTCTCGCGGCGGAAGGAAAATGAAGTCAGAGAAAACCTTCAGCGCCCATTCTTCACCGCACCCCGCGATTCCCGTCACTCACTGCCGTGCTCCCGATCGAAAGCCACGATGGGCGACGATTCGGGAACAACTGTGACGACACCAATGGCGTCGTTCACGGCAACAAGTGGAAGCCAGGACCGCGAGCGCGGTCAGGCGAAGATGGGAGGACGCAACAGCGGCGGATCTCGCCGCGGCGAAGCTTGGGAGAGGTGTTCGACTGCGTCCGTCGGCCCACAGGGCGCGAAAACGATGACGGGGCGAACTTCGAGAAAGAATTCGATCTTGTTCTGAGTCTTGAGGACAGCTGGCTGTTCCTGTTCCGCCTTGCGGCCTTCCTTGACGACCTTGCACATCTTACACGGATGCTCGCCGTCGAAGGTCATCGAAATGGCTTCCGGGATAGTTGCGTCTTGCGAATACGAAATCACCATCCCGATCCAGGCGACCGATTGGAGCACGGCCCACGGGCCACTCACCGCTACGATGAGCGGCAGCGCGATGGCCAATTGTGCGAGCCGACGAGGCATGTAGCTCGACGCTACGCATTCCCGCGGGTCAGACAATCTCAAAGATCCACCGATACGACGGCGATCGAGCTCAGGCAAGAGGCGGATTGGGGGCAGGATTGTTCAATGGTTCCGGCTCGGGTTCCGGACGGAAGCGAGCGACCAACAACTCGAAAATCGGCGAAGCCATCAGCGTGGTAATGACCGCCATGATGACGAGCGTGGCGAAGAGCGCCGGCGAGATGATTCCACGTTGCAGCCCGATGTTAATGATGATCAATTCCATCAAACCCCGCGCGTTCATCAACGTGCCGATGCCCAGCGCCTCGCGGTTCGAGATGCCGGTCGCGCGCGCCGCCAGCCAACACGCGATGCCCTTGCCGCCGATCGCGGCCAACAGAACCAAGAGCGCCATCAGCCACAGGTAAGCGGAATCCAGCAGGCCGATCTGCGTGTTCAAGCCGGAGAAGGTGAAGAAGAGCGGCAGCAGCAACGCGACGGTGAGCGGTTGAATCCGATCCATCAACGCCTTGGTCACGACACCGCGCGGCATCACGATGCCCATGATGAACGCACCAAAAACCGCATGCAGGCCGATCAAATCCGTGAACCACGCGCCCAGCGCCATCAGTACGAGACAGGTCACGAACTCGCGATCCGACAGATTTTCCCGCGCCTCGATGCCGCGCGCCCATTTCGCGAGCAGCGGTCGGATGACAAACAACGCGACGCAGACATAGCCCACGCCGCCGGCGATATTCACGACCGCATGGCTGATGTTGTCATCAAAGCTGGCCAGCACCACCGCGAGAAGACACCACGCCGCGGCGTCATCAATCGCGCCTGCGCCTAACGCCACCGTCCCCATGGTCGTGCCCGCGAGCTTCTTGAAATGGATGATGCGCGCGAGCATTGGAAACGCCGTGATGCACATCGAGGCACCCAGAAAAATCGTCGCCTCCATCAGAGAAGTCTTCTGCGGAAAGAGCGACGTGTGATGAAAGAAATACCAGCCGAGTCCCGCTCCCAGCACAAACGGAGTAATCATTCCGGCCAGCGACACCGCCACCGCGCTGTGCAGTTTCTTCTGCACGATATCCATGCGGAACTCCAATCCGACCACGAACATGTAGGCCGCGAGTCCCAGTTGCGAGATGGGGAACAGCACCTTCATCGAGTCCGGCGGGAACAGCTTTGCCGAGATTTCCGGCCAGAACAAACCCAGCAACGACGGCCCGAGCAGAACGCCGGCAATCATTTCGGCAACGACCTGCGGCTGGCCAAAACGCTGCGCGATGCGGCCGACGATCTGGCAGAACGCCAGAATCACCGCGATCTGGAAGAACAGCTGAATTGCCAATTGCAGATTGGACATGGCTACAAATTGCCAAGGCCATCGTATGAACGGAAATATAATCTCGCTATGAGCGTGATGCCGTGCTGGCATCACGGTCCAGAATCATGGACCTCCGGCACATTCGATACTTCCAGGCCGTCGCCGAGGAACGCAGCTACTCGCGAGCCGCGAAACGCCTGCGTGTCGCGCAACCGGCGCTCAGCCGCGCGGTGAAGGAGATTGAAACCACTCTTGGCGTTCCCCTGCTCGACCGTTCCCGTCATCACGTCCGCCTCACGCCCGCCGGCGCCACCCTGCTCCACGAAGCCGGCGTGTTGCTGGAGCGCTGGGAGGAAGCCCTGCGACGCGTCCGCCGCACGGCGTCGGGTGAAGAGGGCGAACTGCGACTCGGTTACATCGGGCCGCCGACGGCGCCGTTTCTCGGCCGCTTGCTGCACGAATACCGCCAGCGGTATCCGCTCGTCTCCCTGCATCTGGAGGAACGCACGCCGGAGCGCGTCTGGGAAATGGTTTCGAAGGGCCGCCTCTCGGCAGGATTAACCCGCCCGGTGCTCTCCCACGAAGCGCTGGGTTTAAAAACCATCGTCCTTCGCGAGGAGCCACTCGGAGTTGTCGTCCCCGGTGAACACACCTTCGCGCAACGCCGTTCCCTGCCCTGGTCGAAACTCGAACGGGAATCGCTCATCGTCCTCGCGCGTCGCGAAGGCATGGGATTGCACGACGCGGTGCTGGCGGGCTGTCGCCAGGCGGGTTTCCTCCCAAAGCTCGCCCACACGCCGAGCCTGATCGGAACCGTCCTCAGCTACGTGGAAGCTGGCGCGGGAATCGGCGTGGTGACCGATTCCGTGGTGTCGCCCGCGTCCGTCTTAAAGTTCGTGCCACTCACTCCCGAAGTCACCGTTCCGCTCGTCTTCGCGTGGCCGGAAAGGGAAGACGCCCCACCGGTTCAACGATTCCGCGAACTGCTTTTGGAATGGCGAAAGTCGAAGTCGCTGTGGCGCGGTTGAGGCAGGACTCCGTCAGTCAACGAACATCAGTTCGTTCGCCAGCAGCAGGACCTGTGCGTATTTCTCCCACGGGGTGAGAGACCGTTTCTCGGGCGCTTTCACCGGTCCGCTGAAGTCTGCCTTCGCACTCCATTCGCGCACCTCATCGGAATCCTTCGCCGCACCGGCAATCGCCTTCACTGTCGGCGCCCAGTGAAATGAATCGAACTCGACGCTCTGACGGCAGTCCGCAATGAAATCAATCAGCTCGCCGCGCTTCACATCGATGCGATCCAGCGTCACCGCCGACTTGCTGTTCTTCGCCGTCCATTCACCGAGCAATCCGCTGCGGCTGGAGACGATGCGCGCGCGCACGCCGTCGCCCTTGTCGCTGGGGTGATTCAACTCGCCACCAATTCGCACCGTGCCATCACGTGGCGCGCGCCAGCGGCGAATGGCTGCATGATTCTGATCATTGCCCACATGACCGCCGTCGGCATTGACAATCACCCAGCCTAGTTTTCCATCCGGCAGCTTGTCGCCGCCCTGCCAGGCGTATCCAGTCCAGTGCGGAAGCGGCGTGAAACTTTCCGTGCGCTTCGCTCCCTCGTCGAATCGTCCGTAACCGTAGCTCCACGCTGGCGGTTCCGGAGGCTGCTCGGCGGTCGTCTGCATCGCCACGAACTGCTGGCCGAGCTTCAACTCGTCCCTGTCCGCCGGACGCTGGAAGGCGACGCGATACATTTGCTGAATCTTCTGCTCGTCGGTCGGAGCAGATTTGATCTCCGGACGCGCGAGCAAACTCTTCGCCCGCTCGATGACGAACGGGCTGTTCATCAGAAACAACGCCTGCTGCGGCACCGTCGTGCTGAAACGCTGCGGGCTCGTGGTGTCCGGGCTCGCGAAGTCAAAGGTACGGAACAGCCCGGGCAGATTCTGGCGCTCGACGAATCCGTAGACCGTCCGCCGCACCGTGAACGGCTCGGTTGTCATCTCGACGCCACGTCCGCCGTGCGTCAGATCCAGACTGCCCGACACCGCGAGCAGCGAATCGCGCATGGCTTCGAAGTCGAGCCGGCGCCGGTTCATTCGCCAGAACAACTGATTGGCCGGATCGATCTGCGCCGACTTTGCATGGTCATCACTCACCTGCTGGTAGGCGCCGGAGAGCATGATGAGCTTGTGGAACTTCTTGATCGACCATCCGTCCGTCACGAAACGCGACGCGAGATAATCCAGCAGCTCGGGATGAGTGGGCGGATCGGAGCGCAGGCCGAAATCACTCGGCGTGCGCACGAACGGCGTGCCAAAGTGATACATCCAGACGCGGTTCACAAACACGCGCGCGGTCAGAGGGTTGTCCTTGCTCGCGATTTCCTGCGCCATTTCGAGACGGCCGCTGCCCTTTGCGAACGGCTTCCGCTTCGGACCCGAAACGATTTCGAGGAATTGACGCGGCACCTTGTCACCCGGATTACCCGGATTACCCCGCTTGAACACGACTGGCTCGGTCGGCGTTGGATTATCGAGTAACGCCATCGCGCGCGGCGGCGCTCCCGGATGCGTGGCGTCCACTTCATCCAGCTTGCGCTTGAGCGCCCGGACTTTTTGCTGCACCGGCGTGTCGGTAAAGCGCAGCAACTCACCGCTGTCGAGCGACATGACTGGCGTGCCATCGGCGTACAGGATCTGGCGGAGCGCTTCGCGGTCGGGATTGCCCAGAGCTTTTGCGGTCGGCGTGTTCGTCAATAACGTGCGCCATTCCAAATCAACCTCCGCGAAAAGTTTGTTCAATCGCTCGGCAGCTTCCTTGAGGGACGCTGGTGGTTCACTCTTGAGCAGACGTTCCGCAACGACCGGGTTGACTGTCTTGGCTTCACCCAGCTTCGCGGCAATTTCCCG
>Ga0154020_10007347_pt1 | contig 12869 bp, 12 predicted proteins | sample Klosneuvirus_201_FD_109709 | JGI IMG/M metagenome (GOLD analysis project Ga0154020, IMG submission 109709) | Active sludge microbial communities from wastewater, Klosterneuburg, Austria - Klosneuvirus_20160825_MG | ecosystem: Engineered > WWTP > Aerobic digester > Activated sludge | place... | reverse complement strand
CTGCTACGAGAAGGAGCGCACGCGCAACCCCAGGCTCCAGGGCCGCATCACGATCCAGTTCACCATCACCCCAACCGGAGCCGTCGCAGCCTCGATCGTACAGTCGTCCACGCTGGGCAACCCCGCTGTCGAGCAGTGCTTCGCCGGAGCCATGCGCCGCTGGGACTTTCCCAAGCCCCAGGGGGGCGTGGTCGTCGTCAGCTACCCGTTCGTGCTCAAGCCCGGCGCCGTATAGCGACTGCGCCACGCGGCGCCCCGACGCGCTACCATGGGGACATGAGCCAACCCCCAGGCTATCCGCCCGGTCCTCCCTATGGCCCACCCGGTGCGCCGCCCGCAGGTCAACCGCACGGGCAGCCGCAGTACGGGCAGCCGCAGCAGGGCTATCCGGCGCCGCAGCCGCCGCAGTATGGCCAGCCGCCGCAGGGCTACCCGCCGCCGCAGCCATACCAGCATCCGCAGGGCATGCCGGCGCCGCCGCCGCCACAGTATGGGCAGGCGCCGCAGGGCTATCCCCCGCCGCCACCACAGTACGGACAGCCGCAGGGCTACCCGCCGCCCCCGCCGCCACCACAATACGGGCAGGGCTATCCCCCGCCGCCACCGCCGCCACAGTACGGCCAGGGCTATCCGCCCCCGCCACCGCCGCCCTACGGCCAGCCTGGCTACGGGCAAAATCCGCCGGCGGCAGACGACTGGAAGTGGAGCTACTCGCGCTATGTCGGCGTGATGTACGGCCCCATCCCGGTTGGCGTCATCGTGGTGGGGATCGGCTTTCTCATCTACTTCGGCAGCAAGTGACCCGTGGGCTGAGCGCCGGCCTGCTGCTGGCGCTCGCGGGTCTGGCCTGGGCGCAACCGGGCGGCACGGACCCGCTCGTGACAGGGGATGGACAGATCCGGCTCCCCGGCGAGACCGCGTTCAGCCCGTTGCGCCTCGGCGCCGGTCCGCCCAGCGTGAAGCTGGGGCCGCTGGGCGCGCTGCCAGGCCGGCGCAGAGGCGCCGTCGAGCGCTTCTTGCCACGCCTGCGCGAGTGCTACCAGCGCGTGCTCGAGCGGCAGCCTGGCAAGGCCGGCGCCGGCACCGTCAAGCTGCACGTCGCCGCCGACGGCCGCGTCACCGACACCAAGCTGGCGGGCATCGATTGGCTGCGCGGCTGCGTCAACGGGTGGCGCAGCATCCGCTTCCCACCCGACGACGAGGGCCAGGAGCGCGACCTCGAGTTCGGCCTCACGGTGGCCCCGCCCTGGCCCGTCGAGGTCGACCAGGCCTTCGGCAGCAAGCGCGACGAGCTCCAGGCCTGCATGCAGCAGAACCCCGCCAGGCCCACGCGGCCGCCACCCGGCGTCGCAGACGTGCCAGCACCGACCACGGTGACGGTCAACTTCACGATCACAGCCAAGGGCAAGCTGTCGGGCGTCTCGGCCAAGAGCCCCAGCGCGAGCGCCGCCGCCCGCTGCGTCGTCAAGGTGGTGCGCAAGTTGATCATCACCCTGCCCGAGCCCGCTCCTCGCAAGCTCCAGGTCGCCTACCCGATCGTCTGGGTCGCCCCGTCACGCCTGCCCCACCCGACCATGGGCAGCAGCCCCTGACAGGCGGCCGCCCCCGCACGCGGCCTCAGCCGTGGGGGCGCGGTCTGCGCTGGGCGGCGGAGCTGGACAGGCCCGCGAGGTACGCGTGCAGTTCGGAGAAGTCTCGGGTGCGGACACCAAACGCGGGGGGGTCGGACCAGGCGCCGGTGCCGCCCAGCACGAGCTCGACGCCGGCGTCAGCGGCGGCGGGCCCAACGATCCCCAGCCAGGCCGCCAGGCCGCCGGGATCGGACGAGAACGCGGATGCCGATGCGGCCACCAGCGCGATCTCGCCGCGGCCTAACGCGGCGGCCAGCTCGCCCGCGGGCGTGGCGCGACCTGCCCAGCGAGTTTGCCAGCCGACCTCGCGCAGGCACAGCTCCGCCATCGACAGCCCCAGGGTATGGTCATCACCCTCGACCGTGACCAGCAAGGCGCGCAGCGCGGTCGGCGCCACCAGGATCGCGTCGGACACCCGGGCCAGCCCGCGGGCCAGCCGATCCGACGCGGCGTGCTCCTGCATGACGTCGAGGAGGCCCGCCTCCCAGCGCCGGCCGATCTCGCGCACCAGCTGGCCGACGATGGGCAGCGCCCGGTACCAGGCACCCGCGCGCGCGCGCGCGAGCAGCAGCAGCCCCTCGATCTCGTGGCCATCGCTGCTCGACAGCACCGCGGCGAGCCAGCGCTCCAGCTCGCCGTCGGGCGCAGGTTCGCCGTCAACCTGCTGCGACCCCAGCAGCCGCTCGACATCGGCGCGGCGGAAGCGCCGATGTCCGCCCGCGGTGCGCACACAAGGCAGCGTGCCGTCGTCGGACCAGCGCTTGATCGCGGTCGGCCCGACACCCAGGAGCAGCGCGGCTGCGGTCGTGGAGAGCAGCTCGTCCATTGCGACAGCCTAGACGAATAAGACGTTGACGACAAACGAAATGGGCCGATTAAGACGATTTATGGTTGCATATACGACTTAATCGTCTATTCTGCTTCTCGTGATTGGAATCCAGCTGGCCGAGCTCGGCATGATCCCGCACCCGCTGTTGCGGCTCGGGATTCGACGCATCGTGCGCAATCGGCTGCAGGCCGAACGGCGCCGGCACGAGGACCGTGAGCAGGCGCTGGGGCGCTTCGTGGCCACCATGGCCGACGGCCCGATCGCGCTGTCGCCGCAGGCTGCCAACACCCAGCACTACGAGGTGCCGCCCGCGTTCTTCGAGGCAGTGCTCGGCCCGCAGCTCAAGTACAGCTCGGCCTACTACCCGCCGGGCGTGACCCGGCTGGCCGACGGCCAGCGCATCCTCGAGCTGGGCTGCGGCTGGGGCAGCCTGACCCTGGCGATGGCGCAGCGCTTCCCAGGGGCGGACATCGTCGCGGTGTCGAACTCGCGCCCCCAGGCCGAGTTCATCCGGCTGCGCGCGACGGCGCGCGGGCTGGCCAACGTGCGCGTGCTGACCTGCGACATGAACGCGTTCGCGCCGCCACCGGCCAGCGGGCGCTTCGACCGCGTGGTCTCGGTCGAGATGTTCGAGCACATGCGCAACTGGGCCGCGCTGCTGGCGCGCATCCATGGCTGGCTGACCTCCGACGGTCGACTGTTCCTGCACGTGTTCGCGCACCGGAGCTTCGCCTACAGCTACCAGCTCGATGGCGACGATGACTGGATGGCGCGCCACTTCTTCACCGGCGGCATGATGCCGTCGGTCGATCTGCCGCAGCGGGTCGCGTCCCCCCTCAGGACCGTCCAGCGCTGGACCCTGCCCGGGACGCACTATGCGCGGACCGCCGAGGCGTGGCATCACAACCTGCTCGAGCGACGCGCGGAGCTCCTGGCGCTGTTCACGCGCGAGCTCGGCGCGCGCATGGCGCGCCGCAGGATCGAGCGCTGGGGCATCTTCTTCCTCGCCTGTGCTGAGCTGTTCGGGTACGCCGCGGGTCAGGAGTGGGTGATCGCGCATCATCTACTGGCGCCAGGGCGGACGGGACAACCGTGAAGATCGCCATCATCGGGTCGGGGATCTCGGGGCTCACCTGCGCGCACTACCTGGCCCGGCGCCACGAGGTGGTGCTGTTCGAGTCCGAAGATCGCGCGGGCGGCCACACCAGCACCGTGAACGTGCGCGAGGGCGAGCGGCCGATCCCGATCGACACCGGCTTCATCGTCTTCAACACCCGCACCTATCCCGGGTTCGTGCGCCTGCTGGCCGAGCTCGGGGTCGCGTGGGCGCCCAGCGACATGAGCATGTCGGCGCGCAGCGAGCAGCGCGACTTCGAGTACGCCGGCCACTCCCTGTCGGGGCTGTTCGCGCAGCGGCGTCGCCTGCTCGATCCCCGCTTCCACCGCATGGCCCTCGACATCGTCCGCTTCTACCGCGAGGCGCGCGAGCTCCTGGACGCAGGCCCCGAGGAGCCGCTACTGGGCTGGGTCACGCGCCGCGGCTACTCGCGCGCGTTCATCGAGGATCACCTGCTGCCGCTGGTGCGCGCGGTCTGGTCCGCCAGCCGCGCGGGGGCCGAGGGCTTTCCGGCCCGGACCTTCGCGCGCTTCTTCGACAACCATGGCTTCCTGCGCGTGCAGCGCGCGGTGCAGTGGCTGACGATTCCGGGCGGCGCACGGAGCTATGTCCGCGCCATCCTCGCCGGGCTGCGTGGGCAGGCGCGGATTGGCGACCCCGTGCTGAGCGTCCGTCGGAGCGCGAACGGCGTCGACGTGGCCAGCAAGCTCGGCGGCCCCCAGCGCTTCGACCACGTCGTGCTGGCGTGCCACTCCGACACCGCGCACGCGCTGCTGGCGGATCCCTCAGCGCTGGAGAGCGAGCTCCTGGCCGCGTTCCCGTACCAGCCCAACCAGGCCGTGCTGCACACCGACCGGACGCTGATGCCGCGCGAGCGACGCGCGTGGGCGTCGTGGAACGTCCACCTCGACGGCGAGGCCAGCGGCGGCGCGCGCCTGACCTACTGGATGAACCGGCTGCAACCGCTGCATGCCGCGCGCGACTACTTCGTGACGCTGAACACCTCCTCGCGCATCGAGCCCGCCAGCATCCTCGGACGCTTCGACTATCGCCATCCGGTGCTGACCCCGGCCGGGATCACCGCCCAGGCGCGGCACGCTGCCCTGATCGATCACCGCTGCACGTCGTATGCGGGCGCCTACTGGGGCAATGGTTTCCACGAGGACGGCGTGGCCAGCGCCCTGCGCGTGTGCGAGCGCCTCGGGGTGCAGCCGTGACGGTCAGCGCGATCTACCACGGCATCGTCACACACACCCGCCACCTGCCGCGGCCGCATCGGTTTCGCTACCGCCTGTACATGTTGTACCTCGATCTCGACGAGCTCCCCGGCCTGGCGCTGGCGCCGCTGTTCGGGCCCGAGCAGCTCCGGCCGATGTCGTTCCATCGCCAGGACTACCTCGGCGATCCGCAACGTCCGCTGGCCGAGTGTGTGAAGGATCGCGTCGAGGCCGCGCTGGGCCGGCGACCAGGCGGCGCGGTCCGGCTGCTCACGCACGTGCGCACCCTCGGCTATGTGTTCAACCCGGTCAGCTTCTACTACTGCTTCGACCAGGGCGGCGCGCTGGACGCCGTGGTCGCCGAGATCACCAACACCCCGTGGCGCGAGCGACACGCCTATGTCCTCGAGGCCAGCGCGACCGAGGCGCGCGCCAGCTTCGCCAAGGCCTTCCACGTCTCCCCCTTCTTCCCCATGCAACAGCGCTACCAGTGGCGGCTGACCACACCAGGGCAGGGCCTGCTGGTCGACATGCGCAACCGGGAGGATGATCGCGAGGTGTTTCGGGCCACGCTGGCGCTGGCGCGGCGTCCGCTGACGCGCGCCGGCCTGCTCGCGGCGGCGCTGCGCCATCCCGCGGTGACCGCGCGCCTGCACGCCGCGATCTACATCCAGGCGGGGCTGCTCTGGCTCCAGGGGGAGCCGTACTTCGAGCACCCCCGCAACCATGCCCGAGCCCGAGGAGGACGACCGTCATGGCCATCGACAGCGCACTGACCTGGCCGCAGCACCGCAGCCTCGCCGAGCGCGTCACCACGTCCCTGGCGGAGCGGCTGCTCAGCCGTGCCCTGGCCGCCCTGCCCGAAGGCGAGCTGGAGCTCCGCGCCCCCGGGGGCCAGGTGCGTCGGTTTGGACGGCCGGCGTCCGACGGCCTGCGCGCGACCATCGACGTCATGCACCCGCGCATGTGGCGCAGGGTTCTGGCTGGCGGCACCCTGGGTGCGGGCGAGTCGTACGTCGATGGCGACTTCGAGACCGACGACCTGACCGCGTTGATCCGGCTCTTCGTGCGCAATCGCGCGATGATGGGCGCCCTCGACAGCGGGCTCGCACGCGGCGGGATGGCGCTGGCCCGGGTGCTGCGCGCGGCCCGCGACAACACCCGCGCCGGCAGCCGGCGCAACATCCGCGAGCACTATGACCTCGGCAACGACCTGTTCGCGCGCATGCTCGACCCCACCATGACGTACTCGGCCGCCGTGTTCGAGCCGCCCACCCTGACGCTCGAGCAGGCCAGCCATTGCAAGCTCGATCGGCTGCTGGAGCGGCTCGAGTTGTCGCCGTCCGACCGGCTGCTCGAGATCGGCACCGGCTGGGGCAGCCTGGCGCTGCGCGCAGCCGAGCGTGGCACACGCGTGATCACGACGACCATCTCGGCCGAGCAGGCGACGCTGGCGCGCCAGCGCATCGCCGCCGCGGGGCTGTCCGAGCGGGTGCAGGTGCTGGAGGTCGACTATCGAGATCTGCACGGGCAGTTCGACAAGGTCGTGTCGGTCGAGATGGTCGAGGCGGTCGGCGCGCGTCACCTGCCGCGCTACTTCGCGGAAGTGGCGGCGCACCTGGTTCCGGGGGGGCGCCTGGCGCTGCAGGCCATCACCATCCCCGATCACGAACTGGCGCGACACCAGCGCGAGGCCGACTTCATCCAGCGCCACATCTTCCCCGGCAGCTCCATCCCGACCGTGACCTCGCTGGTCAGCGCCGCCGGGCGCGCGCGCCTCCGGCTGCGCCACCTCGAGGACATCACGCCGCACTACACGCTCACGCTGAACCACTGGCGACGCAACCTGGCGCCGCACCGCGCCGAGATCGTGGCCCGCTACGGCGAGCGCTTCTGGCGCACCTGGGACTACTACCTGTGCGAGTGCGAGGGCGCCTATGCCGAGCGCTACCTCGGCTGCGTGCAGCTGCTGTTCGAACGCGAGCCGGCGTAGACGTGCTGTCGACGGTCGCCACCCTCTCGCTGGTGACGCTGCTGGGCGCGATGTTCGTGCTCTGGCTGGTCAGCCTGCGCCTCCGCGACGCCAGCATCGTGGATCCCTTCTGGGGCGTCGCGTTCGCCATCATCGCGGCCATCGGCCACGGGCTGGGCCACGGCCGGCCCGAGCGCCGCCTGCTGGTGCTGGTGCTGGTCGCGGTGTGGGCGGTGCGCCTGAGTGGCTATCTCCTGCTGCGTCGCGGCCACGGCGAGGACCATCGCTACGCGGCGATGCGGCAGCGCCACGGCGTGCGCTTCTGGTGGCTGAGCGGCCTCATGGTGTTCGGGCTGCAGGCCTGCCTCGCGCTGGCGGTATCGATGCCGCTGCTGGCCGCCGCCACACGGGGCGGCACGCGGCCACTGGGCCTGCTCGACGTCGTCGGCGGTGGACTGTGGCTGGCGGGCCTCCTGTGCGAGGCGATCGCCGACGTGCAGCTGGCGCGCTTCAAGCGAGCGCCCGAGAGCCGTGGCCAGGTCATGGCGCGCGGGCTGTGGCGCTACTCGCGGCACCCCAACTATTTCGGCGAATTCCTGCTGTGGTGGGGCCTCGGCCTCATCGGGCTGGGCGCCGGCGTGGCCTGGGCGCTGCTGGGGCCCGCGCTGCTCACGGTGCTGCTGCTGCGCGTCTCGGGCGTCACCCTGCTGGAGGCCGCGCTGCGCGAGCGTCGCCCCGCCTATGTCGACTACATCCCACGCACCAGCGCCTTCATCCCCTGGCCCCCGCGGAAACGCCCCCCTGGTGTCGACTCGATCAGCGAGCCCCGATGACGGACACTGGGTGGAGTGAGGGCTGACAAGAAGAAGAAGAACCTGCGGCTGTGCGAGGCCGTCGTGGCCGACGACCTGGACGGCACGCGCGCGGCGCTGGCTGATGGAGCGGACGTCAACGCGCGCGTGCGCATCGAGCGGTTCTACAAGTTCGGCCGACTCGCGTACCCGACACAGGCGGCGCTGGCGTGGGCGCGGAGCGTCCCGATGGCCGAGCTGCTCCTGGATGCGGGCGCCAAGATCGATGCGACCGACGAGCATGGCTACAGCGCGCTGTATCGCGCCGTCCTGAACTCGCGCAGCAACCGCTTGCCGCTCATCGAGCTGCTCCTCCGCCGCGGCGCCAACCCGACGCCGGCGCTCGCGGTCGCTCGCGGCGGCGGCGCAACGCTCGTGCAACGGCTGCTCGATGCTGGAGCCAAGGTCACGCCTGCAGCGCTCGACAGCGTGAGCCACATGCCCGAGCTGCTGGCGCTGCTCGAGCAGTGGCCGATTCGCAGCTCGACCGCGAGTGATGGCGACAAGCAGCTGATGCTGGCCGCGCGCGCCGGCGCGCTGGAGGCCGTGACGGCGCTGCTCGGCCAGGGCGCCAGCGCCGTCACCCGCGACGCCTATGGAGCCACCGCGATCGATCACGCCTTGAAGACGGGGCATGAGCAGGTCGCCCTGGTCCTCGAACGAGCGGCCGTCTCGGGTCATGCGCAGGCCGAGCTGTTTGTCGCCACGCTCGACAACTCGGCCTTTCGCATCTCCCTGGTCGCCGCGCGCAGCGATCTCGAGGCGCGCAGCCCGAGCGGCCTGACCGCGCTGATGCTGGCGGCGCGCTACCGTCGCCACTTCGCCATGCGGGAGCTGGTGGCCTCCGGCGCCAAGCTCGAGCCCGGCGCGCTGGTGGTCGCGATCGCGGCCGGCAACCTGGAGGGCCTGCAGTTGCTGTTCGACCTCGGCGCCACCATGGGCGCCGCACAGGCCACGATCCTCCAGGTGGCTTGCCAGCAGCCCGACAGCGATCTGCTCAAGCTGCTGCTGCTGCGCGGCCTCGACCTGGCGCCGTACCCGCACCTCGAGTGCGCCAGCACCGAGTCGGAGCGACTCCTGCGCAATGCGCGGGCTGGACTGCTGCCACCCGCGCGTCCCACGGCGGCCTCCTGGCAGGACTGCCCGCTCTGTCGCGACCTCGGCAAGGTCACGGGTTGGTACTGTCGCACGAATGAATCGGAGGGCCAGCTCCCGAAGGTCACCGAGCAGTTCGAGACCTTCGGCTTCGAGCGCAACGGCCTGTGGAAATGCCCGTATTGCGGCACCTACTACGACTACGAGCGCGACCACGACAACGGCATGACGGACGGCTACGACAGCGAGTACCTGACCCGGCTCTCGGACGCGAAGGCGCTCGAGGCGCTGCGCGCGATGCCCGCGCGGCGGCCGCAGCTGCAGCGCGAGATGGCGGCGCTGGAGCTGCGGGTGAGGTTCGACGAGGCCGCGGCCGTGCCGGGGGCCGGGAGGGTCCAGATCCCAGGGTCGGAAGTGAAGGATGGCAAGCGCCTGCTGATGATCTACAGCCTGGGCAGCGACGGCGCCAAGCAGCTGGCATATCGCAATCTGCCCGAGGCCGAGCACGACGCGCTGGTGGCGGACCTGAAGGCGCGCGGCTTCCCGGTCGCCGAGACCGACTTCTTCTGCGACTTCGTCTGGGTTTGCCACGCCGACGGCGTCGAGGTCTACGACAGCAAGGGCAAGGTCTTCGACGCGACGGGCGAGCACGCGACGCTCGAGGATGGCAGGGTCGTCCCGCGTGCCGACCTGGCCCGCGTGATCGCGTTCGCAGAGAAGGACTACATCTATCGCGGCATCAAGGCGGCGTTGCACTCGGGCAAGGAGGTCGCCCTCGTCACCGAGGCCTCGGGGTCGGCGATGGGCGATCCCTTGTACACGCGGAACGAGCTGCTGTTCGAGACCGGGTGGTGCTCCACGCTGGGCTTCGCGATCGCGAGGTGGGCGAGCGTCCCCTTCGAGGACCTGATCTAGCTCACGCCATGCGTCGAGCGGCAACACTCAGCGGCACACCCGCTGGGCTCTGACCGGGAAGCTTCAGCACCAAGTAGCCGTCAGCGGCACGCGACCGGGTCGGGTCGCTTGCCCTTGAGACCGCGGATGTGCTTGGCGACCGCCTCGTCGAGCGCGAGGTGGTTGGCGCCGTGGCGGTTCGACTTGGTGTAGAGCTCGATGCGACATTTGCCCAGGTCGGCCACGAACCAGTGTGAGGTGGTGCCCCACTTACCCATGTCGCCAGCCTTCTCGACACGAAGCGCATAACGCCGCGCCGGCAGCCCCAGCAGCTTCGAGCCCTCGGGCGAGGTCCTCGTGCCCTCGCCGTCGTTGAGCGCCTGGTAGCCGCTGTCGGCGCGCTGGCTGGCCTTCAGGCCGTCCGTCGCAAGCAGGATCTTGAGCTCGAACTGTTCGTACCAGCCGTTCTTGGCGGCCGAGCCCTGGATGGTGATCTGGTGCGGCTCCTCGGTCACCGAGAGCAGGCTCGGGTTGACGTCGACCGCGATGTCCCACGCCGGCTTGCTGTGCGACTTGCCGGTCCCGAAGATCCAGTCGTGCTTGGTCTTCTTCGATAGCAGCATCGAGGCCAGACAGCCGGAGCTCAGCACCGCCACGGCCACCAGCATTGCGACCCTGGACACACGTCCGCCCATCACGAACTTCGTCGTCATTGAAAACCCCCGCGGGCACTCTACCTGCGCGGGCATCACGCACCTAGCGTTTCATCCCCCGCGAACGTGAAGCCGCGCAGCTCAGGTTCCCGGCCGGCAGTCGGCCGCCTGACGCTGCGCACAGTCGCGGACCACAGGCAGTGCGCTCAGCGCGAGACCACCTTCACGAGGCAGTCGAACACGTCCATCAGGGTCGTTGCGTCGTTGAGACAGATCCCTATCAGGCGTCGCCTCGATTCGGCGTCGACCTGTTCGCGGCCATGACGGCGGTCGTGAGTCCGACCGGCGACTACATCGCGCTGGCGTCCGGCTTCGTCGGTCCGCGCTTTCGCTTTGGCAGCAAGCAAAGGGGGTACTTGTCGGTCACCCCCGGGCTCAGCTACCTGGTCGCGAAGGGCGCCCGCGGTGCCCCGGAGCCCGAGGGCGGCAGCGGCGTCGGGCTGCGCCTGGAGAAGGCGTACAGCATCAATCGCCACCGCATGCCGCTGGCGACCTGGAACTTCCTCTTCTTCGCCCAGGGCGAGCGCCATGGCGACGACTCGCTCATCGTGATGGGCGCCGCGTTCGCGCTGTAGCGGCAGTCCGTGCCGAAGCCACCCCCGTTCCTGCCGCCACCAGGACCACCAGCTAAAGCCGCGAGCATCTTCGCGTCTGGGGGTTGGTAGCTCACGTCCTGGGCCGGGCTCTTTCGCCAGACCCCGGCCGATCACCGCGTCTTGACGGTCCCGGTCGCACCGATTCCTTTGGCAACGCCAAGCAACTGGGCATTCAGGCTGCCGCCCTCGAACAGCATCTCGTTCAGCGCTGCGTCCAGATCGACTCGCGTTGCGGTGCGCGAATCGGGGTCTCGCTCCACGGCCAGTTGTGCCATGCGCCGCACGAGCTCTTTGATGAAGGCTGCGCTGGTCCCATCCGTGCGACGGACGGCCTCCCCTTCGACCTCGACATCCAGCTGCAAGCCCGAGCGATAGAGATGGAGCAGCCTCTGGCGTCCCGCGTCGTCGGGAAGCGGAAACTCGACGGCCTGGTCGATGCGGCCAGGGCGTCCCGCCAGCGCGGGCTCGAGCGTGTCTGGACGGTTGGTCGTCAGGATGAACAGAATCTCGGCGTTCTCCCTCAGCCCATCCATCTCGTTGAGAATCCCGTTCAACAGGCTCTCCTGAATCGGACTGTCGAGATCCTCGCGTTCGCGTGCGATGAGATCTACGTCCTCGATGACCACGATGGACGGACTGAGCAGCCGCGCCAGGGCCATGTACTCGGCGATGGCGCCCACTTGCTCGGCGGTTACGAGCAACGTCGTGTGCTCGGGCAACGCCGCGGCAAGATACCGGATGGTGTGGGTCTTGCCCGTTCCTGGTGGGCCGTAGAAGAGCAGCCCCTTCTTGACCGGCATCGACAGCGCAAGCAGCTGCTTGCGCTGCGCCAGGAACCGAAAGACATTGCGCTCTAGCAGGGCCAGCGTGCGGTCGGGCAGGATGAGCTGCTCCCGCGACACCGCACTGAGTTTGTGAACGACCACATTCCCGGCCGCCACGCCCCGGTAGGTTTGCTGGCATTCGAGAGAGAGTACCTTGCCGCGGTAAGAGGACGACGCCTGGATGGCCGCTTCCAGATCGAGGAAGTACCGCCGGGCCAGTCGGATGCCGGCCTCCCCGGCAGGAACCGCAACCTCGACGTGCCATCCGGCCGATCGCCCGTACTCGCCGGCTTTCGAGAGCAGCACAGCGTGGGGCGTCGTCTCGTCCATGACCAACCAGAGAGCCGCTTTCACACAGCGCACTGGCTCAGGCTCTCCGATGTCCACCTCCTCGTACTGCAGCGGCGCAAGCCGCACGGCGTCGCGCCCCTCATCGGACAGATCTGAGAAGGTCAACGTGGTGTGCTGGGACGAGCGCTGCAGGCCGTAGCTTGCCGAGTCTTTGAGCAGGCGATCGAGCGCGCGCTGAAGATCGGCACGAAGATAGCTGGGGAAGACCCGACTCGTGGTGACCACGTCCTCTTCCAGTGCCTCGAAGTGCTCGTCCACGAGCTCTCGCACCCCAGGGGCGGTCATTTTCAGCCTTTGACGCTGTCCCCTGATCACGTCCTGCTGGGTCAGGAGATCATAGGCGCCCGACAGGCACGTCGAACAGATCCCCTTGCCAGCGTCGCCCTGGCCACGATGGACCGCCCCCTCTGGAGCGAGCTCGCGGCAGAAGTCGCAGGTGGTGAACCCGCTTCGCATCGTACGGTCGAGACCAACATCGCGCGCCAGAGTGCTGGCCAGTCCGCGACCCACGCATGCCCGACACACAAGGAGGGTCTTGCCGCGCGCGACGTTCGACTTGTCTATCGCCTCGTGGCACAGGCCACACTGCTCGCCACTTGGAGGGCTCATCGGCGATGACGCTACACCCAAACGATGGCATTGAGCCGCGCCACCGGGCGGACGCGAAGAGAGACCACAGGGGCCCAGTCCTTCTCCGAAGTTGTGACCCCCACGGGGCGCTGGTAGGGTCAGGGCATCATGCGCTGGACGGACGTCTGCACGGCCCACCCGGATCAGTG
>Ga0154020_10007346_pt1 | contig 12869 bp, 27 predicted proteins | sample Klosneuvirus_201_FD_109709 | JGI IMG/M metagenome (GOLD analysis project Ga0154020, IMG submission 109709) | Active sludge microbial communities from wastewater, Klosterneuburg, Austria - Klosneuvirus_20160825_MG | ecosystem: Engineered > WWTP > Aerobic digester > Activated sludge | place... | reverse complement strand
ATAAGAAATGGTAGAACCAACAACAAAATTGTATTTTTCTTCTCTTGAAGAGTTATCGGACATTATGCAATATTTAGACCACAATGTAATATTGTCTCTTAAAGAAGTAGAAAACTTCCCAACACTTAAGTTTGAGATTACAATCAGTGTGTTTAGTTATGACTCTGCTCTTGCTGCATATCACGCTGATAGATATACTGGATACACAGATAATTATTAAAACAAAATAAAAAAAAATAATGAATAGCACACAACTTTCACTTATATCAGCACTAAGTAGTGCTAAATTCTTTCAGGATAAAAATCCTGAAATCGCTAAAACTTTCCAAAATTTTGCTTTGGAAATCTACAATAACCCTAAATTGGGTTATGTAGTATTGCCTCTTATAGAACAGGGATTTATCAACAAAGAAACAGGGGAATTAACCTACAAAGGTTTTAGTTCGCTCATTAACAACCCAAAGGAGTTGTCTCCACGACAACTTTCAATGAACACTAAGAGTCATCTTATTGAGAGTCTCAATCGTAGTACTTTTGCTACTACTGTAATTGATAACAAGCGGGTTCCAGGTACATTGTCATATTTGACAGACGAGCAGTTCAGAATGTGTCTTGATGATGTATTAAACGAACTATTTGATCGTAATACAAAAGAAGATTTCTATGTACTGGAAACCTCTGCTGCATATATTAATGCACTAAACGATGTCAAAGTACCTGACACAATTGAACAAGAAGAACTGAATGTGTTTCAACCTACTGAAGTTACCGATATGGTAACTGAAGAAGTTGTTATGGTTGAAACACTTATTGAACAACCTGTTGTAAAAAAAGTAAAATCTAAAAAAGTAAAAGCATGAACATCACAGAAATTTATCCACAGGTAATTATTATTGCATTATCCGTATATTCGCTTATTAAACACGTTGCATATCACGGAGAACTTCAAAAACCTTCTCGGCTAACTACTCCTATATTCACTCTTATTATCGCTTCGCTCTTATCTCTGCAAATATATTTGCTTTATGTAGGAGGGTTTCATTTTTTAAGTTTACCAGGAGTAGGAGTTGCATTTTTTGTTATATTTGGAATGGGTCTTTTGATTAGAAATCATAGATTAAATACACCTGCATATTATAATGGATGGAGTAGTTTTATGTCATCTGTTATCACTCATCTTTTGTTTTTCTTAGGTGGATTTTATGACGTTTTTGGAGGATTGTAATTTTTGTTATATGGTAGGTACGTCGAAAGATGTTACCTACCTTATTTTTTATTTTACAAAATTTAAACATGAAACAAACACTGATTACATTACTAATAATAATACCTGTTCTACTATTTAGTCAGGCACAAAAAGAAACATTTGAATCGTATATTCAGTTAGTTGAAAGTTCAAGTGAAGCAAAGATTTATTTCACTATAATGACAATAACAATCACTGATGTAGACATAATGGTTACTATTAGAGAATCTGATGGTAAAGAAACAGAAATACTTAACACAGAGGTAAGATGGATGGTTGGTATGGATAATCTTCGTAGCATTGTTAGAGGCTATGAAATTATCTACTGGCCTAAGTTGAATAAACTGTACGTAAATAACGTACAAGGTAAAGTAGAAACTACTTTTTACGGACAAACACCTGTACTAATAACAATTCAGAAATAATGGAAACAATAAAAGCAATTAAATTAGCACTTAAGATAGTTTATGGTATTTTTTCTATAGTTTGGTTTTGGACTTCTTTTGATAGTAATAATTTTCCAGACAGACCTATAAATATACAAGACGTTTCTATCTGTCTATCTTGGGTATCCATAGGTCTTTAGATAAATACATTCAGAAATGAACCTGCTGAATAAAACATTCAAGTCTGGTAAGTATGCAAATAGAACTTATCTTGATATATGGAATCAGGACAGGAATTATTTGTATTGGATGTCAGACAACATAGGAGATTACTGGAAGAACATAGTTGAGTATCTCGAACATAGAGATACTCAACTTCAACAAAATCAGAAGAAGAAAGAATATTTTCCAACAGTTGATAGAGTTCGTGAAATATTTACTTTAAATCCTATTTTAGGATTTGATTTAAGTGAGTATATTTGTGAACTTTATCAACTAACTCCTGATAGTAAAAAGAGAGATTACTTTAAATCATTAATACAAAGAAATGAAATTAAAATCGGTATTTAGAATTTATGAGCAATGTACTTTAAGTGTTAATAATGATGAACATATTACTTATAAGTGGGCAGATCTTTATTACACTGATGTAGACAATGGTTATGATTTAAAACGTGTTACCAATCAATTTACATCTAAAGAAGTAGCACTTGAAACATTGCAAGAATTAGTTGAACTCAAAAAAAATAAAAACTTTTGGGTTAATTTATCTGGAACATTCATTATACAAGAAGAATATGAAATCTGATTTGCATTTATATGCGGTGGCATACAATGAAGAAGTACTAATAGAGAAATTTATTCAACATTATCGAGATAGATTTCCTAATTGTAGTATAACAATTTATGACAATCAATCTACAGATAGAACAAAAGAAATTGCTTTATCTTATGGTTGTCAAGTTATGGATCATTATACCAATAATGAAATTAGAGATGATCTTTACTTAAAAGTTAAGAATAACTGTTGGAAAGGTCAACAAGAAAAGTGGGCCTGTATCGTTGACATAGACGAATTTCTCTACATTAATCAAGAACAACTATTAGAGGAAGAATCTAAAGGTGTCACTATGATTGATTTTGAAGGATGGAACATGATTACTATGAGTGATGATGAAGATATTATTGACTTAGATTTAACAGTAGGTTCACGGGCTAAACAATACGATAAAGCCTACATATTCAATAAGTTACATATTACAGAAATCAACTATAGTGCTGGTTGTCATTATTGTTCCCCAATTGGGAACATTAAACACAGTGAAACTAAGTATCTAATGTGTCACTTTAAGGCTTTAGGTCTTAACTATATGATTAACAGACACACACACTTTGCTACTCGTATGAGCCAGCAAAATCTGGCTGCTGGACACGGTTTTCACTATCTGGACAGTGCTGATACTATTAGACGTAATTGGAAATTCTACCAAACTCATCCAGACAACAAAAAAGTACTATGAAAGAAGTAACTGTATGTATTACATCTTGTGGAAGATGGAACTTGTTGCAAGCAACTTTAGATTCATTCTTAAAGTTAAACACTTATCCTATCACTAAGTATCTTCTACATGAAGATTCTGGTGATATTAAAATATTTGAAAAGATACAGAAGAAATATCCTTTTGTTGAATGTATCAGAAGTGACTCTAATGTAGGACTACTAAAGAGTATAGATAAGTTATATGCACTTGTAGAAACAAATCATATCTGTCACATTGAAGATGACTGGATTTTTGAAAATAATCCTGACTTTATACAACAATCTTTAGAAGTGTTAGAAAATCCTAATATTCATCAAGTTTGGATACGTCAAGGAATACCAGAAGATTGGTTAGAAAGACAAGTTATAAGTGGTTATAGAATGGTAAAACAATCTCACTTTGGTGATTGGTGTGGTTTCTCATTCAATCCTGGTTTACGAAGACTTAGTGATTATAAAAGAATATTTCCTAATGGATTTGAAGAACATAACAAACACGGTACTAATTCAGTACTAAGTGAGCACGAATGTAATCAAATTGCGTGTGCTCAAGGTTATAGAGCAGCAATTCTTAACAATAGAGTTTGTAGACATCTTGGTGAAGGAAAATCAACTTATAAATAAAACATGAAATACAATAAAAAAGAAAAAAATTATTGGGATTTAAAAAAAGTAACTAATAAACTAAGAGTATCTCACTATCCCAACATACCCTGTATTCCTTTTTCTGTAGAAGTAAAAGATGAAGAGCAAGCACATTTTCTTATAAATACATTAGCAGAACAACATCTGTTTTTATTCAACAATAAATTTATTCCTGACTATTCTAATGCGATTATAGTTGAAATGTTGGATGATGATGGAGAAGGCACTTATGATTGGGTAAATTATTGGAATGAGGAAGAAGAAATGGAATGGGTTGAACTTGCTGAAACTTATTTTAAATAAGATAATGTATAGAATAAAAGAATGGAATCACGTATACAATGAACACTTTAAAGATAGTTACTCACCTGGTTGGATATACATATATTCTACTAAATGGTGGATAAAAGCATTTGTAATGTGTTTGTGGTATAATTATAGTAAAACTTGTAAACACGAAATTGATAAATGAAAATACTAATTACAGGTGCATCAGGTAGTATAGGAAGCGAATTAGTAGAACAACTAATTCAAGATGAAAACAACGAAATAATTTGCTTTGATAGGAATGAAGAAAAAGTCTTCTATCTTGAAAAGCAAATCAGATTAAAGTACCCTAATAGCAAATTCACTGTTTGTTTAGGAGATGTTACTAATGTAGCAAGATTGAGACAAGTATTCGCAGAACATAAACCTCAAGTGGTTTACCATACTGCGGCGAACAAACATGTACCTTTAGGAGAAGATAATGTACATGAATTTGTACATAATAATATTTTAGGTACAATAAACTTAGCACACGTTGCTGTTAACTATTGTGACACGTTCGTATTCATCTCAACTGATAAAGCGGTTGAACCTGCATCTGTAATGGGATACACCAAACGTATGTGCGAGAAGTACTTGTTAGGGATAAGTAACAGGTACAAAACCAAGTTTATAATTTGTAGATTTGGTAACATTGTTGGAAGTTCTGGTTCAGTCTATGAGATATTTGAAAAACAAGCCAAAACAGGTTTAATTCAAGTTACTCATAAAGACATGGAGAGATACTTTATTTCACCTGAAAAAGCAATCAAGAATCTGATCAAATGTTCTACCTTAGAACAAGGTATGTACACTTTTGATATGGGTAGTCCTGTAAATATCTTTAATATAGCAGAAGAATTTGCTACTAAATATGGTGCTTTTACAGAAATTATAGGATTGCGACCTGGAGAAAAGATTAAGGAGAAACTAAAGTATGATTACGAGGAGTTACAGTTGGTAGAGAAAGATATATTTAAAATTACTTCTTTAATTCCTAACAAAGAAATGCTTGACATATATTTACTTGTACATACTACAACAGAACAAACCAAAGAAGAACTTATCAAAACTTTTAAAAGAATAAACAATGAGTGGAATTAGTAAAATCAGTGAAACTGGATTTTGGTCAGGTGAAAGTGCTCATGTACATCATGTACATAGTAAACCTCTAAGTCAATGGATTTGTAAGTTTTTATCAGAAGATAAAGACAAACGAATTTATGACATGGGTTGCGGCTTAGGAAATTATTTAAAAGACCTTGCTAATGCAGGGTTTACTGACTTAGTAGGATTTGAAGGTGATATACCTGTAAACAAAGTTTTCAGTAATATCTGGAGACAAGATTTAACCAAACCTATTAACGAGGCTCTTGTTAATAAGGGTAACGTACTATTTTTAGAAGTTGGTGAACATATTCCTGCTGAATTTCAAGACCAATTATTACAAAACATTAAACAGTTATGTAATGGTTATCTTATTATGTCTTGGGCTGTTCGTGGACAAGCAGGATATGGTCATGTAAACTGTCTTGATAATGGTGAAGTGATTGAAATCATGGAGAAGTATGGTTTTAAATACTTAGATGGTTACAGTCAAGATGCAAGAGTAGTCATAGACGATAGTACACCTTGGTTCAAGAACACTATAATGATTTTTTCAAGATGGAAGTAAATACTGTAGTAAAACTTTTATGGATTGCTTTTGCATTTGTTCTCTTTATATTAATGATAGCAGAAGGCACTAAAAACGATAGGTACTCTAACAGAATTGTAGAAGACATTAAAACTAATGAGAAGTTTGTATATAGTGTTTATGATATTGTAGAAGTAGGAGATACTATTACAATATTCATGGATACTACCAAAGTCACAGTTAAAGTAATCAAATAACTTATAAAATGATAGACTTTTTTAAAGTTTTTAAAGAAACAAGCATCGCAACTTTTGCTTGGGCTTATTATTTAGGTTGTATTGTGTTTGCTATTCTTAACTATAATAATCTTGGAGGAGGAATAGCAATAGCCTTATTTATATTTATATTAATAATGCATAGTCTTACGGTATTGATGTATGTGTTAGACAAAAGATAACTTATCATAATTAAATACTTCACAATGAAACAGTTTTTATTCTTTATTCTTGTTGTAGGATCACTTACATCATGTGCTCCTGATAATATTGGAAGACAGGCAGTAATGCCTGCAAGTATTTCCAATACACAAACTCCTGAAGGTCAATTTCGGGTAGTTACATCTTTTTTACTTCTTGAAGATTCTGTTCAGACTTGGACAGATTGTTATAAACAACGTGTTCTTCAACGAGATAGTAAAGAAGGAATAGATACATTTTATGACCAATGGAGTTGTGAAACTCCTGCTCAATGGTATCACATGTACAAAGGTGTAATTATCACTGAAGATGAGAGTTTAGTAGAAGTAGGTTTTTTGAGCAAAAAATATCTTACTATTTACAACCTTGAACAAAATGGTGAAGGTACTTTTGTTAAGGTAAAAGCACGTACTGACATTCAAGTAAGTCCTGTTCCTGGATATGAACTTCAAAGAGTCTTTGTTTATGAATAAAATTAAAAAGTATAAATGGTATATAGGAGCACTCTTAGTAGTGCTCCTTTTAGTTTTAGGTGTAGGTTTTAAGACCGCTAAGGTAGAAACTACTAAGTGTGAATACACAGCAATAGATGCTTATAAAGCAACACCTGAAACAGTAAAAAAAGCAATGAAACTTAGTAAAAAGAATGGCAGAAATAATTAATTGTGGGTTCAAAGAAATGTGTTATCCTGTAGGACTAAACATGTCTTCTAATATTACAACAATAGAGCAATATTGTAATATAATACAAAGAGAATATTCTAACAAGCCTATCATGTTACATTGTATGGGTTCATCTGGAGCAATAATAGCGGGTATTATTGCTTATAAGAAAGATAATGTTATTATAAATCACATAAAGAAAGATGGAGAAAATTCACATAACTCCAGAGTTCAAACTTTTATTGATATGTATAATAATATTATTGTTGATGATATTGTTGCATCAGGATCTACAGTTAGAGATATTCTTTGTAAATACCCTAATGATTGTATATTTGATGCTTTGTTTGTTAGTAATAGATGTTCTGAAATGTTTTACAGTGCTGTTAAAGACAGGATAAAAAGATTATATATACAATGAAGATTTTATCTAACATAAAAGAAGCGTCTGGTTCAGATTATCATCGTCTTTACATGCCTCTAAGGTATATAGGTGCTGATTTTGTAGACAAGTTAGATACTGATGTGGTAAGGGGATATGACATATTATGGATAAACCGTAATTGTGTCACATCCCCTGCTACATTAAGTCTATGGAGAGAAATGTTTGGTTTAAAGATAGTCTTTGATTTAGATGATTCTTTAGTAATCCCAGATCATTATCACGAATCTGCAAAAATGAAAAGTCTGATACCTAAAGTAGTAGACAGACTAATAGAGGCAGATTGGGTTATAGTAAGTACTGAAGATTTAATTAAAGAGGTTTTGCCTTATAATAATAACATCAGTGTAATTCCTAACAGAATTGATTATAAACACTTTAGAACTAAAGAAGAGACATTTGAACAGTTTAGTCAGCGTAAAATACGAGTTGGGTTTATTGGTGCTTTTACCCACTATTACGACTGGAAAGAAATAAAAGGTTGGATGAAAACATTAGTAAGCAATCCTTATTTCAAAGAGAACTGTGAATTTGTAATGGGTGGTTACAATGACACTGCTAAAGAGTATTGGAAAGACTTTGCTGACTTGGGTAAATTCATTAAAAGTTTATCTGTTAATGAATACTTGAGACTGTTTCAAGAGTTTGACATTATTCTTTGTCCTTTAGTAGATAACCAATTTAACAGAGCAAAGTCATCATTAAGAGTTCTTGAAGCAGGAACACACAATTGTGTATGTATTCTTGATTCATTATACAAGGATAAGAGTGACTGTCCTGATTTAGGACACATCTATGCTGAAAAGGATAAAGATTGGTTTGATGAACCATTAAGACTTGTTCAAGACAGGTTAAAACTGTGGCAATTAAAGAACTGGACAGGTATCAAAGCAAGGAGATTGGATTTCCAGGAAGTAGTAGAGATGAGGAAGGAAGTGATCACCAAAGTGAAGAAAGTTAAAAAGGTAGAAACTAAGTACGACATTTATTCAATAAGGTATGATGACAAGCAACCTTATGAATATAAAGACTACTTAAACGAAGTTAAGACTGTACAAGAAAAGAGTTGGAGGTTTGAATATAACGTGATGCTCGATGTAATACCTAAAAGTGATACTAAGGGATGGATAGGTTTGATGTCTTGGAAGTTTCCTTTAAAGACACTGATAAGCAAAAAGAAACTTGAATATATCTTAGATCATAATCAGGAGTACGATTGTATTGTTTTATGTAAACATTTGAATCAACCTTACTTGAAGTTTACAGAGAAACAACATCCTGGTTTTATGTATCTATTTACACAGTTGTGTAAAGATTTAGGTCTACCGAGTAACGAACCTAAACATACTATTTATAGTAACTTCTTTGTACTCAAAGGAGATTTATATAGAAAATATGTTGAAGAAGTAGTTATACCCGCTACAGAGTTATTAGAGGGTAAATACTGGAAATTAACTAACAGAGATGCTCAATATAAAGCAGGATTGAGTAAGGAGAAACTACTACAGTTTACAGGAATGGAATACTATAACTTTTACACTTTTATATTAGAAAGATTAATAGGACAATGGGTTATGAAAAATAAGTTAAAGACATTAAATGTTTTTCAATGACAAATGAAGAATTAGCACAAAAGATAAGAAAGTTTGCAGAAGAGTTAGATAATGAAAACGAGTTAAAAGCAGCACTACATTTTATCAGTGGAGCAGTTCTTAACAAAGAACACAAAGAAGCAATGATCACGACTATCATTACAATGGGTCTTAAATTACATGATGACTTATTACGTAGGGTAGGAAATTTAAACTAATAATAATGTATAGTAATAAGGTATTGTTAGATATTGAGGTATTTCCTAATTATTTTTTATTAGGATTTAAAGACTATCTCACAGGCAAGACAGAAAGTATAGAAGTATCTCCTTATAAAGATGAGAGAGAGAAACTTATAGAATGGTTGATTAAATACAAAGGATTTGTTATATCATTTAATGGTATCTACTATGATAACGTAGTACTAGCGTTTATCAGAGTAGAGTGGGAATCTTTAAACTGGTTAGAACCTGAAGACTTTTGTTGGAAAATAAAACAGTTTTCAGACAGAGTTATTAATTCTGATTCTTATTGGGAAGAACTTAAACCGTATAAATATGTATTTCAGAATCAATGGAAAGACGTTGATTTATTTTTATACTGGTCTAAAGGTTTAAGACAAAGTAAAAAGATCAGTTTGAAGGGTTTGGGTATTCAGTTAGGTTATCATACTGTAATGGAACTTCCTTATGATCCTGATACATATCTAACAGAAGAACAAATAGAACATGTTAGGGTGTATAATCTTCAACATGATTTAGGTGTTTTAAATCTACTTGCTTTAGCATTTGAAGGTAAGTCTGATATACCGTTAGGTAACTTAGGTACAATACAATTGCGAGAAATTGCTGCTAAAAAATATGGGATTAATGCTTGGTCTTATGATCCACCTAAAATAGCATCAGAAGTTTTACTTAAAACTTATTGTCAAAAAACCAACAAAAATGTTAGAGATGTTAGAGGGTTAAGATTTGACAAATCTGCTATACACTTTAACAAACTCTTTAGTGATATGAAGTTTGACTTTCAATCAGATGAGTTTAAAAGTGTTTTTTATGAGTGGATGAACTCTGTAGATACTTTTAGTAAGGAATTTGTAGTAGTAACTAAATCAGATCATGGTTTAAAAATATCTTGTGGAATAGGAGGCTTGCATAATATCTTGTCTAATAAGATTTATACAGAAGAACCTTCTTATAAAATTATAGATATTGATATAGAGTCCTTGTATCCCAGACTTATTACAAATTTTAAAGCGTTTAGATTTCCAGAAGTTTTAAGTCAATATGTTGAGTTTACCACTTTTAGGATCACAGAAACCAAACCTAACATTAAGAAATATAAAGGAACACCAGAAGAACAACAGTGGAAAAACATTGACTCTTTTTACAAGGTTATTCTAAATGGTGTTAGTGGTTATTTAGACATGGAATACTCTTGGCTTTATTATCCAGAAGGAATAATGAAGGTTAGATGTGGTGGTCAGTTAATTCTGCTTACAATCATAGAACAATGCTGGCAGAATGATATTTTGGTAATCCAAGCAAATACAGATGGACTTACTGTGAAAATACACGAATCCAAAATAAAATGGTTTTACGACTTAGTTTCTAAGACAGAAAAACTATATGATGTTAAATTTGAGTATGCGGAATATACTAAAATGATATTCAAATCAGTAAACTCATACATGGCTGTTTCTAAGGATGGAAAGGTTAAAAAGAAAGGCAGTGAATTTTTAACCAATCCTGACTTAGGTAATTCTGTTAACTTCTTAGTTATTCCTAAGTGTCTTGAGTTATATTTTACTAAGGGTATAAGACCTGAAGTAGTGCTAAATGACCCTAAGAAGTACAATTTACATATCTATGATTTCTGTGCTTCATTCAAAACCAGTAGAGACTATCAAGTGATATGGAATAATCAAAAACAACAAAGGTTAAATCGTTTCTTTGTAAGTAAAGGAGCACCTTATTTATACAAGTTAAAGAACAGTAAAACCAAACCAGATAACATGTTGAAAGGTTGGGGAGTACAGATTTTTAACAACTATGAAGAAAAAGACTTTAAAGACTACAAATTAGACAACAAGTTTTACTTATCAGAAATCAACAAACTGATAAACGAACTTGAAAGTTGCAATCAAATAAAACTATTCTAATGGATACACCAGGAAAAGGAGGAACTCTTTTTTACATGATAATAGACAATGATTTTGATAACGCTGAAGTACTAAATACTAAAGATATTGAACTTCAGATCTTATCAAAACCAGTGGAGATTTATCACCAGTGGTATTGGAAGATACTAAACAAGTTAACATTTGGTCGTTTTTTTAACGAAGGATTTATTTACGATGTAAAAATTATTGAAGATGACAAAACTTGATGAAATAATTGATGCTGGTTTTCATGCAGATGACTTTGTAACATTTGAACCAAAGCAATTAAAGAAAACAATACAGAAGTACGCAGAATATTATGCAAAACAATGTTTAGCAATTGCGGCTGAAAATGCTGAAGTAGGATTTATAAAATATGAAGAAGACGATGAAGGAGAGTTTGAAGTGTGGGTAAAAGCAAAAAGACTGTATAGTGATGATTATAAGTATTCCAACAATTTTGATTCTTTACCGTCAATGCAAGTGTATAAAGAGTCAATTACTAATATTAAATTACCAGAACATGACTAAACAATTTAACATACAGGAATACTCTAAGCAAAAGTTAGAGTATGGTAAATACTTAGTTATGAGAAAAGATGGTAAGATACACTTTGAAGTCTTTAACGGAACAGGTTGGGCTTATAATGAAAATTCAATAACTCACTTTTATTTACCTAAAGTACAATAGATGGAAAAAGTAATTCTATTTAATGAAGATGAAGAATATCACGAATTTTCTTGTGCAAGAAATGCTGCTAAGTTTTTAGGAGTAACTCAAGACAAGGTGATCTTCTCTGGTAAAGTCAACAAAAATTCTAAACTCAAAGGGTATTATGTTGAGATAGAGGAAGATAGAATTGTTCAATATCACTACAGAGTACCTATTCGTATATGGTACTCAATTAGAGAAGTTAGTGATACTTTACTGGTACATCAAGATGTTGTAAGTAAGAGTTTAGAAAAAAGTAATGAATGTATAGAAAAACTTCACTTCAAATATTTTTCACAAACAAAAGGTAGACCACTATGATTTGTACAAATGCAATGTTTACTGTTGATCAATGGGAATTGTTCAACAGGTATCAAATACAAGTTCCTATAGAAGGAGAAAAATACACTGTTCGTAAAAAGTTAAATACTCGTAGGGGAGAGGCTTACTTACTTAACGAGATAGTAAATCCAAACATCCCTAATGGTACACCAGAGCCAGAAGGAGGAGATATGTACTTTGAACCAAGTTTTGCTGCGTTTCGTTTCAAACAGGAAGACGAGTATATGGAAAATGTTTTACAATTAGAAAATGCAGCATGACAAACGAACAAATGTTTAATTGGTGGAAACCTTATATTGGTGAGAAAATCCATCACAAATCTCACATTGAATTTAAGGGACTCATAGTTAACTATGATACCTCTTGGAACAAATTCAAAGTTAAAGTAACAGAATGGATAGACCTTAATGAGGCTTATCTGTTTTATTATCTTGAAATTAAAGACGTAAAAGATTATTGTGGCGAGTTGTCTGATTTGCAGACAAAATACGAAAGAGAAAAGAGAAAGGCTTGGCAAGAAGATTATTCTGATGTTACTTGGGAAGACTTTAATGAAAATTACATACAGTGTGAAAGGTGTAAAACGTGGGATACAACACAATGTATTTGTTATGCAAGATAACTATCTGAAACTCAAGGTTAAAACTCCATCGAATACGATGGAATTAGTAATATCTACTTTTATACAAGAAGCACGGAGGTTGAATAAACCTTTGTGGATT
>Ga0154020_10007345_pt1 | contig 12869 bp, 10 predicted proteins | sample Klosneuvirus_201_FD_109709 | JGI IMG/M metagenome (GOLD analysis project Ga0154020, IMG submission 109709) | Active sludge microbial communities from wastewater, Klosterneuburg, Austria - Klosneuvirus_20160825_MG | ecosystem: Engineered > WWTP > Aerobic digester > Activated sludge | place... | reverse complement strand
GGTGGGCATCGTGGGCAAGAACGGCGCCGGCAAGAGCACCATGTTGAAGCTCCTCTCCCGCATCACCCTGCCCACCGAAGGGACCATCCGCATGCGCGGCAAAGTGTCCAGCCTGTTGGAGGTCGGCACCGGCTTCCATCCCGAGCTCACCGGCCGGGACAACATTTACCTCAACGGGGCCATCCTCGGAATGCGCAAGGCCGAGGTGAACGCCAAGATGGACGAGATCATCGCCTTCAGCGGCATTCAGCACCACATCGACACCCCGGTGAAGCGGTACAGCAGCGGCATGCGCGTGCGGCTGGGCTTCGCCGTGGCGGCGCACTTGGAGCCGGAGATCCTCATCGTGGACGAAGTGCTCTCCGTGGGCGACGCCGAATTCCAGCGCAAGAGCATGGGCAAGATGAAGGACAGCACCATGAGCGGCCGCACCGTCCTATTCGTCAGCCACAACATGACCGCCATGCGCTCACTATGTGACCGCGTGATCTGGCTGGAACACGGCCGTGTGCGCATGCAAGGGAGCACCGAGGAGGTTGTGAGTGCCTACTTGGAAAACTACAACGAAAGCAAGAGTGAACGACGCTGGGATAAGCACGAAGCCCCCGGCAATGCGATCGCCCACCTCCGCCATGTCCGGGTAACGCCGGCCTCCGGGGGTGAGGCTTTTCGATGGGAGGATGCCGTGGACGTGGAGGTCGGTCTGGACAAACACACCTCGGATCCCATCTCCGTGAACATCCAAGTGGTGAACGGGGATGACCTCGTGGTTTTTACCACCAATCTGTCCGAAGGACTTCCCGGGGCGGTTCTTGACGCGGGTCCGCAGGTTGTGGCCTGCCTTTTCCCGGCCAACTTGTTCAATGCGGGCGAACTACGCCTCAATATCGGGGTGTCCCATCAAGGGAAGATGAGTTTTATGACCGAGAATGTGGTTTGCTTCGTGATGGCGGAACCGCAGCGCACGGGATCATGGCATGGGCGGCGGAAAGGGGTCTTTCACTTGATCATACCGTGGAGAACCCGATCGGCAACAGACCCGATCGGCTGAGTTGAACGCACCATGGACCAAGCCAATATCCTACGGCGGACCTTCGAGCGGATCCGGCCGCATATGTCCCCGGCATTGATCATCATTGGGGCGCAGAAGGCCGGCACCTCCGCCTTGTTCTCAATGCTATCCCAACACCCCAAGGCCGCACCGCCTGCCGTAAAGGAACTGGACTTTTTCAGTGATGATGCGGTGTACGGCAAGGGCATGGCGCATTACCGTTCACTGTTCCCCGTCGTTCCCGCAAAATCCTTCGGGCACTTCACCTTCGAAGCATCACCAACCTACCTGGTCCACGCGGAGCGCTGCGCCCCGCGCATTGCACAAGTCCTGCCCGATGTGACGTGCGTTGCGATTTTGCGTGATCCCGTCGCGCGCGCCTATTCCGATTGGAACATGTTCCGCCAATTCAAAGGCCATCCGAAATACGATCGATTGTTCGACCCGCGATCCTTCGAGGAAGCCATTCGCACGGAGTTGAAAACCACCTCGCTATACGCCCCCTACCTGAGCAAAGGCTACTACGCCCAGCAGTTGGAGCGCTATTTTGCCGTATTCCCCAAGGAACAGTTACTGATATTCCCGTATCCGAGCTTCAAGAAGCATCCGGCTGCCATTGTTTCAAAGATCTGTACCACAGCGCGCTTACCCACAGTGGACTGGAAGGATAACCTGGGGAAGGTTAAAGCGAACGTACGTCCCTACCTCAACCCGCTCCCGGAGTCGCTTCGGGAGGAATTGGCTGCACATTTCAACCCCCATCAGGAGGCGCTGTGGGAGCTCTTGGGGGAACGGCTGGAACTCAACGAGGAATAAGACAAGCCCTTATCTACATTTGGCCATCGCGGAGAACCTTGCCTTGTGCCCCGAATAGAATTACAACCGATGATACCTCCCTTTGCCGAACCCATCTATGTGACCCGGGCCTTCATGCCTCCTTTCGAGGAGCACCAAGAGCTGATGCGCGGGATCTGGGAGCGGGGCTATGTTACGAATAACGGGCCTTTGCTGAAGCAGTTCGAGTCCGAGCTGGCCCGTCGCTTCGGCCTGGATGGTACTATCTTCATGGTGAATGGCACCATCGCGCTCCACTTGGCCATCCGAGCTTTGGAATTGAAGGGCGAAGTGATCACCACAGGCTTCTCACATCCCGTCACCACCACCAGCATCATGTGGGAGGGCTGCACCCCCGTCTTCGTGGATGTGGACCCGGGGACCTTCTGCATCGACCCTGCCCTGATCGAGGAAAAGATCACATCGAAGACCACCGGCATCGTGGCCACCCATGTCTATGGGATCCCTTGCGACGTGGATGCCATCGCGGACATCGCCAAGCGGCATGGATTGAAGGTGCTCTATGATGGCGCACACGCGTTCGGCACGCGCGTGCAAGGGCGAAGCATACTGGATTTCGGGGATGTGAGCACCACCAGCTACCATGCCACCAAGATCTTCCACACCGTGGAAGGGGGCAGCATGCATGCCCGCGACCCGGAGCTGCACAAGCGCTTGGTGCTGTTGCGCACGATGGGGCAATTCGGCGAGGAATTCTTCATCCCCGGCATGAATGCCAAGAATTCCGAGATGCATGCGGCCATGGGCGTGGCCAACCTCAAGTACTACGACGAGATCATGGCCGCACGCAAGCACCAGTGGCAGTTGTACTTCAAGCTCTTGCAGGACAGCCCGCTCCAACTCGCCAACATCCCGGAGGGTATCGAATACAATCACAGCTATTTTCCCGTGGTGTTCCGAAGCAGGACGGAGCTCGATCACGTGCGCAAGGTGCTCAATGACATGAACGTGTTCCCACGGCGCTATTTCCGACCCGCCTGCACGCAACTTCCTTATGTGGACAAAGCTGGCGAATGCCCCATCGCCGAGCGCTTGGCCGGTTCGGTGCTCTGCCTGCCGATGTATCATGGCTTGGAGGACGCCACGATCGCAACGATCGCGGATATCATCCTCTCCTCGATCCGCGGGTGACCATTCCGCACTCCCAACATTGCCTGCTGCCATGAACGAGGGCATCCATCCCCTTCCGCCCGTGGAGAACAGCGCTGCCATCATGCAGCCCTATTTCTTTCCCTACATCGGCTATTACCAAATGGCCGCGGCCGTGGAGCGATTCCTGTTCTATGATGATGTCCAATTCATCAAGGGCGGCTACATTGCCAGGAACAAGCTCTTGATCAACGGCAAGGAGTGGTTATTCACCGTTCCACTATCCGGTGCCAGCCCGAACCAAAAGATCCGGGACGTGTACTTGGACGAGGGAAAGTGGCCCCAATGGAAGGATAAGTTCCTCCGGACCATCGATCAGAACTATTGTAAGGCAATCAATTTTGCCTCCGGACGCGAATTGCTTGAGGAGGTTCTGGAAGTACCCGATCACCGGATCGCGACCCTGGCCGAACGATCTGTCCGACTGGTGATGGAGAAGCTCGGACGGCCCGTGCGCTTTCAACGCACCTCTGAAATGGACCTGCGACAAGACCTGCGTTTCGAGGAACGCCTCTTCCATATATGCGCCAAGGAGAGAATAGGGAATTACATCCAATCCCAAGGCGGAACGAAGCTCTATTCAACTTCTGCTTGGCGAGCAAAGGACCTCTCCCTTCGCTTCATCCGTCCCACATCCATGGAATATCCGCGAAAGGGACCTTGGATGCCGGGCTTGTCCATGCTCGATGCCATTTTGCACGTCCCCTTTGAGGAATTGGACCCCTTGCTCGATAACTATGAGTTCTTCACGAACTGATCCGAGGTCCTGTATCGCGAAAACATCGGCAGTGAGCCTGTCAGCTCAAGATTTTCACCTGTTCCGCAAGCGCCTCCATCTCTGATGTACCGTAGCGCTGATCCACCGGTAGGGCCAAAAGACCTCGGCTTAAGTCCTTTTCGAAGACGAACTCCCCGGACCTGTCCTCCCTTGTGATCACATCATTCCACAGCACGGGTACAAAGATCCCCAGGGCCTGCAGTTCGGCCCTCAATTGCGAGCGATCACCCTTCAGGAACAGCGGATAGCAGTAAGGCGTTGCACCGGGGCCAAGTTGGACCGGTAGCGTATTCAGCGGACCCAACAGTTCAGCCAGTTTCAGGAAATTCCTGCGGCGGACCTCCATGCAATGGGTGTGATCCGTGCGCCGAAGCACCAGTTCACTGATCAGGTTACCGGCCAGGAATTCAGTGGTCACACATTCCTCGTTCCGCCGATAGGCCGCATACGCTTCGGCATTCGCGCCCAAATACCGCAACAACAGATGCTCCGCCGAGACCGCTTCGTTCCGGCCGGTGGGTGCTTGCATGGGGATGGGCGCATACAAGAAGGCCCCATCGGGGGTACCATGGAACTTGCGCGCGGAATTGAATGACCATTGTTGGGGATCACGCCTTCCCGCATGGAAAGCATGGGTATCGTCGAAGACCACGTTCCGCCCAAGCCCCGCACCAAGCTGCGTGAACGCTGATCCGCGCAAACCGAAAAGATCGATCAGTACCAACAACTCGTCATCCTGTGGTTCGATCCGTTTTTGGGGAAGCAAGGTTTCACCGATTGGATAGAAGGACACCTCAATTCCCCGTTCCTCCATGGCCACTAATACACTGTCGCAGCTGTAGTACGGGACGTGTACTCTTACCACCTCAGGGCTGGCATCGAGGATCGCAGCCATGCAGGACCTTCCGGAGGAAAGGAAATAGGCGCCCGGATGCACCGGTGCCGAACGGCTACCAACGGGCTCCAACCCTATAAAGCCACCTATGTTCAGCCCATACTTGCCAGTTCTCACTTCCGCTCCTCGTGCCATGGCACAAAGATGCGGCCTCGATCTGCACGCAAGCATGCCCCATTCCAGCATATCCATAAGGCAGTTCAATCGCATCCATGTATTGTCGCATCTTTGCCCATTGATCAACTCGACCATCGAACTTCCTTCCCGAACTGCCCCTTTATTGGACAACTATGAGCTGTTCGCGAATTGATGATACGCGCGATCAAACAATCCTGATGTCGGCATGAGCGAGCGGATCAATGTGCTGGTCTATCCGGATGGTGCGGAGAATGCGCTGGAGATCCATCTTGCCCTGAAGGATGTGATGAACATCCGCCTCTTCGGCACTTCCGGCCGAGAGGACCATGGCGGTTATGTCTATCTCCGCCATATACCGCACGCGCCGTTCATCAACGATCCGGACTTCGTGGAACGCTTCAACGACCTGCTTCGTGAGCACGACATCCACGTGGTGATCCCCACCCATGACGACGTAGCGCTCGCTCTTGCGCGCCTCGGCGACCGAGTGCAGGCGAAAGTAGCGGTGCCCGGCCTTCGGCAAACGGAGATCTGCCGGAGCAAGAAGGCCACCTATGCCCTGTTCGAGGGCGCGGATTTCATTCCCCGGACGTATAGCGCACTGCCTGCGGCGGACGAACTGCCCGTATTCGTCAAGCCGGATCAGGGACAGGGCGGCAAGGGGGCCTTTCTCGCGGAGCGACCGGAGGACCTCGAAGCGATCGATGTGTTGGACGATGTGGTGATTTGTGAACATCTGCCGGGCAAGGAGCTTACCGTCGATTGCTTTTCCGACCGGCACGGGGTGCTGCGCTTCATCGGCCCGCGGAGCCGCGACCGCGTGTTCGGTGGCATCAGCGTTCGATCAACATCGGTAGCGCTCACGCCCGAGGTGCGTTCCATCGCCGAGCGCATCCATGCGGGACTGCACCCCCGCGGATTGTGGTACTTCCAACTGAAGCAGGACGGGCAAGGCCGGTACAAGCTGCTGGAAGTATCCGTGCGGACGGCCGGCACCATGAACCTTTACCGCTGCCTCGGAGTAAATTTCCCCCTGCTCACGGTGTACGACCTGCTCGACATGGATGTGGCGATCACGGTGAACGAATTGGACATTCAAGTGGACCGCGCGTTGTTCAACCGCTACCGGATCGGCATGGAGTTCGACACCGTCTACATCGATTACGACGACACCATCACCAACACCCAGGAAGGGCGGGTGAACGCGTTCGTGATGCTGTTCCTGTACAACATGAAAGCCTCGGGGCGGCGTATCAAGCTGATCACCAAGCACCGCTACGACCTGGAGAAGGACATGGCGCGCTACTGCATCCATAAGGGTTTGTTCGATGAGATCATGCACATCGAACCGGGGGCGAGCAAGGCCGCTTGCATCACCGCTGGGGAAAGGGCCATCTTCATCGACAATGCATACAAGGAAAGGGCCGAGGTGAAAGCCGCTTGGGGCATTCCTGTATTTGACCTGGACGCCATCGGGGCATTGATCGATTGGAAAGAATGAAGGATCGGGGCAGGAAGGATACCCGAAAGGGAGGCCAGTCATTAACAACCCGGCGCGTGGCTGGATTTGGGGAAAGTTGCAGCATGCGTCTGCAAGCTAGGAGCTTCAATTGGTCCAGCTTATGGGTGCCACGCTCGCCATTGAAATTGACCTGAAGCACCAAGGCCAAATGCAAAGTGATCCGGGACAACACGTATCCTAATAAAAAACACCAGCTGAATTAAGACATGGACCTCATCGAGCCATTCAAGCGCGCGATCAACAAGCGGACCCGCATGCAACCCTCCTTCATCATCCTTGGAGCGCAAAAGGCAGGTACGACGGCGCTTTTTCAAATGTTGTCCCAGCATCCTGACATACTCCCACCTCGTAAAAAAGAGCTGGACCATTTTAATGTGGAAGAGGAATATGCAAAAGGCATGGGCCACTACCTCTCCAACTTTCCTGTTCGCTCTATCCGGCGAAAAATGACCACGTTCGAAGCGAGCCCGGCCTATCTCTTCCATGCAAGCAAGGTCGCGCCCCGCCTCAAAAAGCATTTACCGAAAGTAACATGTGTGATCATTTTGAGGGACCCTGTCATACGGGCCTATTCGGCTTGGAACATGTTCCGGGATTTCAAGAGCGGTGCAACACCCAAAATTTGGCATGAATCCCGAACTTTCCGGCAGGCCTTGGACGATGAGTTGGCCGGGCGTCCCGGATATCAGTATCATCAGTACTTGTTCGGGAGTCATTACGCCGAACAGATCGCCTGCTTCCAAGAGCATTTCCCGAAGGACCAATTGATCATTCGTTCCTACCTCGACCTGAAGCGGGATCCTCAGAAGTTCGTTGATGACCTCTGCGAGGAGTTGGGCTATCCTCCCATGCCTCCTCTTGTTAAGGTCACCGGCAAGGTCCACCCGTACCAAGAGCCATTGGATCCTAGCTTGGCCGCTGAACTTTACCAGTACTTTGCCCCTGAATTGGTGAAATTGCGCCATACACTGGGATACGACCTTTATCTCTTGGAGGACAATGGAAGGAGCGCAAAAGGATAGACAAGAATTAAACATTGTGTTCAACGGGTCGGAAACACGGCATTGGGCAGGAACCCATTCAGGTCACTGCCTCCTTCCTCCCCCCTGCTGGAAGAGCATCTGTAAAAGGAGTGTCCCGAGGTGAAAGTTCCCGGGCTTCCAGCTTGTTGAGATGAACTCCATTAGAGCACTGATCATCTGAAGGAATGAACGGACTGAATTGGAAGGATACACGCACGGAGGTCAAAGCCATGGCGGAGAGGTTCGTGGCAGCACCTGAGGTAGTGTGTTATGTACTTGGCACGAATGCCTACGGTGCGGCGATGGTTCCATGGCTGAAAAGCCGGGGACGCGCCGTGGAGGGCTTCATCAATGACAGCAGGGCCGGGGACCGCTTTGAGGACCTGCCGGTGATCGCCATGGCCCAGGTACCTGCGGATGCCGCGCTGGTGAATTGCATCGTCGAAGGTCGCGCGGTCGAAGCGCGGAACAATCTGCTTTCCCGCCAGCCCGCTGTGTATGCCGACTACTTCATGCTTCAGGCATCGGCTCCTGGAGAGCTTCCGGAGATCCAATTCATGGCCGCTACAGCTACGATCGAAAAGGACCGCGAGGCCTACGAGCGCCTGTATGAGCGGTTGGCCGACGATCTCTCCAAGCAGACCTTGGAACAGCTGTTGAACTTCCGCTGGAACCGGGATATACGCTTTTTGGAAGATTTCAAATTCCGCTTGCACGAGCAGTACTTCGAACCCTTCGTGGAACTGTCCGAGCAACCCGCCTTCGTGGACGGGGGCGGCTTCGACGGAGCGACCTCCAAGATCTTCGCCTCGCTCCATCCCGACCACCGGGATATCTACTACTTCGAGCCGAACACGGGGTCATTCGAACAGTCCAAGCAACAGCTCAAAGGGGTGCCGCACGTGCGCTTGTTCAAGAAAGGGCTCTGGCACGAGGATGCCGTCCTGCACTTCGACGGCTCAATGGGTTCGGCAAGCAAATTGTCCGATACGGGAGGCGTATCCATCGAAACGACAAGTATCGACGCCGTTGTGAACGGGCCGGTGCATTTTATTAAACTGGACATCGAAGGAGCCGAATTGAACGCACTCCAAGGTGCGGAGGCCACCATCCGGCGCGAACGACCGGTGCTCGCGGTCTGTGTATATCATGACCAGCAGGACTTTTGGAGGATACCTGAGCAGGTGCTCCAGTACCATCCAGACTACAAGGTTTATCTTAGGCACTACACCCAAGGGGTATTTGAGACGGTCATGTATTTTGTTTAATACCGCTATCCGTTCGCGATCACGACCGGTCGTCAAATGCAAACTTGGAAAAACCGGTGTGCGAGTGCCGAAGCCCATGGACTGCATTTGGACCCGATCCACTTTATAAATTGCGCGGTGCCTACGAAAAGGAGCGAATTGAGCATTCCCACTCTGCTAAAGGTGATGTCTCATTTCATGGATCGCTCCTCGGGATCAGGGACCAGCAGCACACATTCTCGATAGAAACATGATAGTCCACCAAGATAGGGACCTCGGCAAGAAACCCTTGGTTAGCATAATCTGCACGACCTATCAGCACGAAAGATTCATTGCGGAAGCGTTGGAGAGCTTCCTGATGCAGAAAACGTCCTTCCCTTTCGAAGTGGTCGTGCATGACGATGCTTCAACGGACGGCACAGCGGCGATCATCCGCAACTATGCGGAACGTTTTCCGGAGATCATCCGGCCCATCTTCCAGACGGTGAACCAGTTTTCCCGTGAACCCGGGCGGGTCACCCGCATTGTTCACGCCGCTACACGGGGGAAATATGTTGCACTGTGCGAAGGAGATGATCATTGGACGCATCCGAACAAGTTGCAAAAGCAGGTGGACCTTATGGAGGCGGACCCCTCTGTCTCCGGCTGCTTTCATTACGTACAGCAAACTTTCGAGGGCACGGGAGAGATGGGGAGGAGGTTTGGTGAACACGGCGATCGCCTTCGGTTCAAGATCGAGGACACGTTCACATCACTCGCCTTGTTCCACCCTGCTTCATTCATGTTCCGCAGAACGGCGTTGACCATTCCGAAGTGGTATGGAAAGATCAAAAGCGGTGACATGGCTTTTTACGCGTGGATCGCCAATGAAGGCGATCTGGTGTGCATACCCGAGGTAATGGCGGTGTACCGCAAACACGCCGGGGGCATCACGACCACTGCATCGCACAATGGCGTGGAATATCATTTTCACCGCATTTTACTTTGGTTGTTCATGGACCGGCACACAAACTACCGGTACACCGAACGCTGCGAAGAACTGTTCACTGAGCACTGGCGACACATCATACAGCAAGCCACGCCCCGGGTGCGTTTGCGTTATTTGCTCCAGCTGTTTCGCGAGGTGCCAAGCTGGTTCCTCCATCATCCCGCGTTTTCCATGGCACGTTTGCGCGAGTGCCTCAGGGGCTAATGGTGCACTAGTGTGGAGCAGGTACTTTCGCACCGAACCAACAGTCATGGTGGACAACGACGCTTTCCTTGCACCCAAGCTCACGCTCTATCAGCAGGACCGTTTCACTCCGCGGAGCGGCATACTACGTGCATTGAACTCGCAGCTCCCCCATTTCCACGGGACCTTCCTTGACATTGGCTGTGGCAGCCAACCTTACCGTTCGCTGATCACGGCGCCCCCCGCCCGTGTGGAGCAGTACGTGGGCATGGACCTTGAAGGGAATCCGGTCAGTGGCTATTTGCACGTGCGACCGGACCTCTTCTGGAACGGCCTCCATATCCCGCTGGAGGATGCCAGTGTGGACAGTGCCATGGCGACCGAGGTGCTGGAACATTGCCCGGATCCTGCGGTGGTGCTCCAGGAGGCTTTCCGCGTGTTGCGCCCCGGCGGCTTTCTCTTCCTCACGGTTCCCTTTCTATGGCCCCTGCACGATGTGCCTTACGATGAATACCGGTATACCCCCTTCGCGATGGAGCGCTTGTTGAAAAGCGCTGGGTTCGGCGATGTGACGTTGACCCCCTTGGGCGGTTGGAACGCCAGCCTGGCCCAGATGCTCGCTCTTTGGGCCGTGCGGAGCCCGATGTCGTCATTGGCCCGCAAAGTGTCTACCCGCGTCACACGACCGATCGTGGCCTGGCTCCTGAAACGCGACCGCATTCCCGACCCGATGACCAACCCGATGATCACCGGGTTGATGGGCACGGCGCGGAAGCCTGCTGCGTGAAGCCACACAAGCGAATTAACGCATGGTCCAATTGGACGGAGGGCCGACACGATCGTGCTGGAGATCAACGGAGGTGCCCCCCCCCCTTGCACCGGAGGACTGGCAGCGGTCCGAGGACACCACCAAGCATGATCATACCAATTCGACATTCAAATTCATCCGATATACTTGCTCTTTTTCCGCATCACTTCTCCAAAGAGACCGCCCCGTAGCTCAGGCTACGCAGCGGTCTCTTTGGATTGTCCTACGAAAAAATAGCGGCGCATCTTTGGAGGACCTTGTATGACGAAATGGTATGTGTTCTGCGACGGGAGTTGTGGTGATGCGTGGCAGGAGCAGTCCCACCACAGGGTCTCGCAGACGGTACCGGCGGGGACTTCAAGAAGATGGTGCGACCGATCTGCGGAATGGTATTAACCTTGCCCAATGCCATCTCCCCGCATCGCCATCGCCACCCCATCCCGCAACACCTGGAGCGAGACCTTCATCGCCGCACATTTGGAGCGGTTGAAAGAGGTGGTGTTGGTGCTTTCGGACGGCTCCTTACCGTACAGCGCGAACGGCATACGCCTGCTAACGCCTACCAGCTTTGTTGGCCGTCTGCAGCAGTTGATCGCCCTTCGGCTGCTGAAGCAGGACCGGACGGCGCTCCTGCGCAAGCTGCTCACCGCAGCACTTCGTAGTGAACGGGTGGATGTGTTGCTGGCGGAATACGGCCCCACGGGTGAAGCGCTGATCGAGAGTGCGCGTGCGGCCGGGACACCCTTGGTGGTGCATTTCCATGGTTACGACGCGCACCAAACGGAGGCATTGGAACGCTCTGGCAACTACAAGCGCCTGTTCGCTGCGGTAGCCGCCATCGTGGTGGTGAGCCGGGCGATGGAGCAGCAATTGCTGGCGTTAGGCGCACCGCGAGATCGCCTCCATTACATCGTCTACGGCACGGATACGGAGCGCTTCACCTCCTGCGATCCGGCAAAGAACCCGGCGCGCTTCGTGGCGGTGGGCCGCTTCACGGATAAGAAAGCACCGCAGCTCACCTTGCTGGCCTTCCGCGAAGCGTGGCGGAAACGCCCGGATGCCCGGCTCACCATGATAGGCACAGGTCCCTTGTGGGAAAGCGTGCGCCAACTGGTGCGGAGTTATGGGATGGAGGATGTGGTCGAACTGCCGGGTGTGTTACCACCCGAACAAGTGGCGGAGCGCCTACGCGGGGCGCGGGCCTTTGTGCAGCACAGCCTTACCACGGGCGAGAACGACATGGAGGGCACACCGCTGGCGGTGTTGGAGGCGATGGCGACCGGGCTTCCCGTGGTATCGACCCTCCATGCCGGGATCCCCGATGTGGTGGCGCATGGCGAACGGGGATTGCTGAGCCCGGAATACGATATCGATGCGATGGCGCAACACTTCGTGCAGCTGATCGACCATCCGGAGCAAGCTGCCGCCATGGGGCAGGCAGGCCGGACCTATGTGCTGGCGCACCACCGCGTGGAGGATCGGATCGGAGTGCTGCAAGCGTTGTTGGAGCAGGTGGCTGCGAGCAGGTAGATCGCGAGTGTCGTTCTTCCCTCCTTGTCATTTCGAGCGCTAGTCGAGAAGGACAAGGAGGAGTTGGGGGTGGTTCAGTGAGAGTTGTTCTCCCCTCCTTCCTTCAAGGAGTGGTTGGGGGTGGTTCAGGCTTTCAACCATCCTCGTGCAAATGCACCACCCCTAGCCCCTCCTTAACCAAGGAGGGGAAACCAGTATCGAAACCAGTATCGAAGTGAGCATCGTGCCTGAGCATTGTGCCTGAGCATTGTCTCCCCTCCTTGTCATTTCGAGCGCTAGTCGAGAAAGACAAGGAGGGGTTGGTACAGACATATGACCAAGCGCGCCGGCATGCTCAGGGTCCCCTTCGGGAGACCGCTGAGCGAGCAAATTCACCCAACGCAACGGCGGCCCTACTTTCGCAGGGCCGCCGTTCTTGCGGTGGTATGATGCTGTGGCTTCGGCGCGTGTCGGGGGATCCCTTCAAAGAACCCCGGCCGCACCGGGCTACTTCACCAGGCTGTGCGCCACTTCGCTCACCGGTCCGATACCGGCGGTGCCTACGGCGCTCACCCGGAACCATGTGATACTTGCGGAAGTGAGGCCGGTCACCTTGAAGCTGGCCTTGGTGCTCGTGCCCGCCAATTGCCAGGCCGCAGCGTCAGCGGGATCGGTCCCGTTGCGGTGGATCTGGTAGGCTGCGGCATGCTGCACCGGTCTCCAG
>Ga0154020_10007344_pt1 | contig 12870 bp, 8 predicted proteins | sample Klosneuvirus_201_FD_109709 | JGI IMG/M metagenome (GOLD analysis project Ga0154020, IMG submission 109709) | Active sludge microbial communities from wastewater, Klosterneuburg, Austria - Klosneuvirus_20160825_MG | ecosystem: Engineered > WWTP > Aerobic digester > Activated sludge | place... | reverse complement strand
GAACTGGGACACACTCGATGACCCGATCGCCGAGATGGAAAGACGGTTTGCCCCACCACGGACGGCGCCACCACGGTAGCGGCGCGCGCGGTCAGAATTGCCAGCTCAACCCGATCGACGGAATGATGCTGCTCAACCCGTCGTCAAATTCCGCACGCTGCGTGCGCGAATTCCATTGCAGGCGAGTCACCTGCGTGCGGCCGAGCACGTTCTGCAGGTCGATATAGCCGATGAGCTGTTTGCCCCGAGGCTGCCAGCGGCGGTCGACGCGCAGGTCCATCTGCACAAACGCCGGGATGCGATCGCCGCCGTTGTAACGGGTGAAGTCGAGTGTTCCAGCACTCACGCCCGTAGTGACGAACGGCGTTGTGGGAATGCCACTCGACGCGCGAACGCGCGTGGCCACTTCCCACCTGCGATTCGGTCGCCAGCCGAGCAAGAGACTACTGGTGAGCGGTGTGTCATAGGTTCCGCGGCGCGCGACACCATCGAGTCCTTTGAAGCGTCCGCGACTGTAGCCCAACGCGAATACGGTGTAGAGCGGCACATCGGACAGACGTTTTTGCGCCAGCAGTTCCACGCCCACTACGCGGCCTGAGCCCGTGCTCACGAGAGGTTCGAGGCCGAACGGGATGTCGGTGGTGACGTCACTGAAACCGCCGGGCTGGAGCGCCGCCTGCGGTCGAAACACGCGCGCGGGAAAGTCGCCATACACCTTGGCGTAGGTCTCGACCTGCACCTTGAAATCGTCGCGCAGCAATCGTTGCCATCCGAGAACCACCTGATCGGCACGAAACGGCGCCAACGTGCGCCGATTGTTGGGATCACCCACCAGCCAGATGGCCGGTGGCGCCTGCCAGTAGCGACCGCCGGCCAGAGTGAGATTGGAACGGGGATCGATCGCCCACGTGAGTGAACCACGCGGGGCGACGTGCGCCGCGAACTCGCCGTACCGGTAGCCATCGGCGCGCAGTCCCACGCTGGCGCGCACGGCAGGCGACACGGTGGCGGTTCCCTGCACATACGCGCCAAAGCGCGACGCCGTGAATGAGGTGTCGATGGCGAGTGGCGCTGCGGCGCCGTTGGCATCCGTGCGCTGCGCGCCGCTGAGCGTCACCGTGTACGAGAGCGGCCATTGGACCTTGGCTTGCGCGCCCGCCTCGATCTGGATGTTCTCGCGCCATTGCCACGACACATCGGAGCGCAGCGAACTTTCGGTTTCCGTGCTCAGTGTGCGAAAGATGATTTGTGGCGGCACGGTGGCCGATCCGGTGTCCTGTTGCGTGGTGCGATACCGCGCCCAGGTTTGGCTGAGCGTGGTGGTCCACAGTCCGCGCGAGAGTGATCGTTGCCACGAGATACCGCCGATGGCCTGATCCTGCGACGGCGCGGCGAAGCGCGAATTGTCAAAGCGCTGGTCGGCACTGTCGTTGGTGAATCCGAATCGGTCGATGGCACCGATGAAGAGTGTGGAGAAGCGGTCGCGCGCATTTGGGCGGAAGACCGTCTTGAGTGTCACATCGGTATAACTCGGAATGATCGCGAGGCCGATGGCCGAGAAGAGAAAGTCGAGATAACTGCGTCGTACGCTCGCGAGGTAGGTGCCCTTCCCTCCCAACGGCCCTTCGCTGATGGCCGACGCGCCGGTAGCGGACAGATTGAGTTCGGTGGCACGCTGCTCGCGACTGCCCTCGCGCAATTCGAGCCGGGTCACGCTCGACACCTTGTCGCCGTCGCGCACGCCGAAGCCGCCCGCCGATACGCTGACATCGCGCACGAGACTCACACCCACCAGAGCCACCGCGCCCGCCGATGAACCCTGCACACCGAAATGATTGATGTTGGGCAGTTCGATGTTGTCGATCACAAAGAGATTTTCAAACGCCGCACCGCCGCGGACCACGATGTCATTGCGGCCCGGTCCAGTGCTACCGTTCACACCGGGCAGCGCCGAGAGCACATTCAACACGTCTTCCTGGGCGCCGGGCGTCCGACGAATCTCCTCGGCCGACAAACTTTGCGTGGACACCGCGCGCGAGGGGGGTGGCAGCGTGGGAAAGTACGTGGGGCGCACCGTAATTCCGGCCAGCGCCTGAGAAATCGGCGAGAGTTCGATCACCACTTCGGCCGGTTTCCCCGCGCTCACCACCACATCGGACACGATCCGCACACCGTACCCGATCGCGCGCGCTTCGAGGCGCACGATGCCAACCGGCACATCGCGAAGCGTAAAGCGTCCGTCCGGTTGAATGGCGGCACTCACGGCACGCTGACCCGCGCTGCTGTCTGCGGCGGTCGGCAGCACCCGCACCACACCAGCGGAGATGATCGCGCCAGACCCCGTGACCGCCACGCGACCGGCCACGAGTCCGGTGGCGCGCGTGCGATCGAGTGGGGGCGACTCCTGCGCGGGTGCAACCGACGATCCTGCAGCAGCCAGAGCGAGGAGAAGAAAGACGCGGAACGTGCTGGAAATGCGGAAGATCATAGGGGACGAACGGAGGACGCGGGCCGAAGGGTTCCGGCTCACTGCCGTGTTCTTCGCTGGGGACCTCGCTTTGGATGCGAAGGTCCGTCAGTCGGCCTCGCTCTGGCCACTGGGAGCGCGTCTGATCAGATTCCTCACATTGCCGCTCGTGTTGTCCAACACCAGTCAGGGTCCCGGGATTCCGATGACGCTGTGCACGACGACCTCACGATGCGCGCGACGTTATCTCGCGGCGCTGGCCGGATTCGCTGCGATATCGGCGACCGCCACCAGCGTGCTCGCGGCCCAGTCCGCTCCGATGCAGCGCGTCGAGGGCACCGCGTACGACAGCCTTGGCAAACGGCCACTCAGCGGCGTGTTTGTGGCCATTCCCGCCATCGGGCGCGTGGCCACCACCGACGATAAAGGGCGCTTTCGCATCGACAGCGTTCCGGAAGGCATGCATGAGATTCAGGCGCAGCATGCGGCGTTTGACAGTCTGGGTCTGTCCGGCGTCAGCGCGCGGATCGAGGTGAGACGCGGGACGCCCAAGGTCATGCTCGCCGTGCCCTCATTTGCGACACTGTGGCGGGCAGCATGCGGCGCCGCCCCCGCGCCCAAAGACAGCGCGCTCGTCTACGGATCGGTGCGCGATGCGAGGACACAGTCGCCGACCGCTCAGGCCCGGGTCGACGTGTCGTGGATCGACCTGATCGGCGGCGGGAAGAGTCTGACGAACATCGGTCAGCGCCGATGGAGCTTCACCGTCAGCTCCGACGAGCGTGGCGAATACGCGCTCTGCGGCGTGCCCCCCGGGGTACCGATCACACTCTCCGCGGCGCTCGATTCGGCGTTGGCGACGTCACTCGAGCTCGAGCCAAGTCTGTCGCGCGTGCGGAGACATGATGTGCTGTTGGCGCCCGTGGTGCGTGCCGCGGCAGACACATCGGCAGACATGTCGGCGACGACCAATGCCCCTGCGGCTGTAGCGGCCGGCGTGGGCGACGGGCGACCAAACGTTGGCACGAGTGGTACGGTCAGTGGTGTGGTGACCGATGCCCGTGGAATGCCCATCGCCAATGCGGTGATCGGCGTCGATACACTCATCGAAGTCCGCAGCAACGACGAAGGACGGTTTACGGTGCGCCACGTGCCTATCGGCACACGACAGGCGGCCGTGGTGTCGATCGGCATGCAGCCGCAGACGCTGACGTTCAATGTGACGCCCGGCGACACCACACACGTCACGGTGCCCATGAGCGTGGTGCAGTTGCTCGATGCGGTGCGCGTTCGGGCTAATCGCTCGACGCCCGCCGCATCACGCGTGCGCATGTTCGAGGAGCATCGCCTCGTCGGATTGGGAAGCGTCATCGATTCGACCGGCATGGTGGGGCAGCGATCGATGGTGACGGTGATGCGCACCATCCCTGGCCTGCAGGTGCTCGCCGGGCGCGGCATCAATGGGCCCTCCATCAGTTCGCCGCGTTGCGCCGGCTTCAAGCTGATGCTGGACGGGCACCCGTTCACGAACGATGAACTGGTAACGCTCGATCCTGAGACACTGGCCGGCGTCGAAGTGTACAAACGTCCGTTGATCTACCCGTCCGATATCGTCAGCGGAGGCGGTTGCAGCATCTTGCTGTGGACCAAACGCGCGTTCGCGCAGCGCCCGTGAAAGGACGTTAGGTTCGGACACCGGCCGCGCCACGTCACTTCCCGCTCCGCTCTCATGTTCCTCCCGATCTCCTCCACGCGCGCAGTTGGCGTTGCGTTCCTGCTGGGCACAGTCGCTGGCGCAACTCCGTTCGCGGAATCACCGCGCACGCCTCATCAACGCGCTGTGGCATCGGCCGAAGGAGTAGTTGCCGCTCCCGTGACCGTCGGCGCCGACCGGCTGCTTGGCGAGTATGCACATCTGATCCGCGGCAAGAAACTCGCACTCGTCTCGAATCACAGTGGACGACTTGCCGACGGCACACACTTGGCGGACGCGCTCTTCAAATTGCCCGGCGCCCCGCTGCGCGTGCTGTTTGGCATGGATCACGATATTCGCAGCAACGACTACTCGGCCACGCGTGACGAGGAGCGGGCTATCGACGCCACCACTGGCCTCCCCAAGTACAACCTTTACGGCAGCACACACCGGCCGACTCGTGACATGTTCGCCGACGCGCAGGTGGTGGTGTTCGACATTCAGGAAGTTGGCGCACGATTCTACGAACACATCAATATTCTCGCGTTCGTCATGGATGCCGCCGCGGAGTACGGGCTGGAGGTGGTCGTGCTCGACCGGCCCAATCCCATCACTGGCCGGCGCGCCGATGGCTTTGTCACCGACTCCGCGCGCCGCTATCGCTTTGGGTCGTACGCCGACGTGCCGGTGGTTCACGGCCTCACCATGGGCGAGCTTGCGCGCTTCTACAACGGAGAGCGTCTGCTTGAGAGCGGGCGCACCGTCACCCTGCACGTGGTGCCGATGCTCGGCTGGCGGCGCGACATGTGGTACGACGAAACGGGACTGCCGTGGCGCAAGCCGTCGCCCAATCTGCTCACGGCCGAATCACTGCTCGCGTACGTGGGCACCTGCCTGTTTGAAGCGCTCAATGTGTCGGAAGGCCGCGGCAGCGAGACGCCGTTCGAAGTGATCGGTGCGCCATGGCTGGACCACGTGCGCGCGGTCTCGTTGCTGAACGGGCTTGCACTGCCAGGCGTGCGCTTTGACACGCTCACCTTTACGCCGATCCAGCAGCCCTTTCACGGCCGGCCACCGGAACTCGCCGGAGAACGACTCGCCGGCATTCGTCTGCGCGTGACCGATCGCGATCTGTTTCAGCCGTATCGTGCCGGTGTGGCGTTGGTGTGGGCGGTGCATCGCCTGCATGCGGAGCGGCTGGTGTGGAACGACGAGGTCCTCGATCGACTCACCGCCACGCCCCGGCTCAAGCAGATGATTCTCGCGGGCCGAACCCCGAATGAGATCTTTGCGTCGTGGAAGCCCGAGGTGGATACGTTCACGCGGCGGAGTGCGCCGTACCGGCTCTATCCCTGATCACAATGCGCGGCGCGCGATACGGAGCGTCCGAAGGTCGGCATCGACCACAGTCGCGTATTGAGTGAGCGGCGAAGGCGCCGGACCTGCGACGTTCGTACCACTGATATCGAACTCCGATCCGTGACAGCCACAGCGCATGCGCAGTGCGGAGAATTCGTAAATCCCGCAGCCGGCGTGTGTGCAGACATTGCTGAACGCGCGATAGTCACGCGTGTTCACTCGAATCACCATCAATTGTAGTTCGCCAAACACGAGGGCCTCCCCCACCGCCGGTGGCTTGGCAACCCGTGTCAAGTCCACCACGATCTCGGTGTCGGTGACCGTGACGGCGTCAGGACTCGCGATGGGTGCCGTCGCCGCTGTCCGGTCCGACGCGCAACCGCCGAGCGCGAAGCCGGCGCACATGATGGTGGAACGGGCTACTACCGCAATGGCATCGCGCCGCGAGCATCGCGAGGGTGCGTCCGACACCGTTGCGGCGAGGCGGGAGAGATTCTCCTCGAATGCCACACGTGATTTGCGCATGCCCCCAATCTGCCAGCGATGCGCGCCATGAGTGGAAGTGTGATGCAATCGTACGCCCCCTGAGACAGAGCCGTGACGCGATGGTCGCTGAAATCGGAACGCGGCTGGTGATCCTTCCCCGCGTACGCTTTCGCACACCCCTTCACAATTCGGGCCCGCCCCGAAGGACACAACGCATGACTTGGATGACGTGGCGCACGACCGGCATGGCGTCGATCGCCCTGCTCGCACTGGCCGCCAGCTGCAGTGATGACACCCCGACCGGCACGCAGGTGACGCCGATCGCGCTGACCAACCGTTCGGTCACCCCCGCACTGCTCAAGAGCCTGATCACCGGCGTGGACATCTATAGTCTTGTCAGCAGCGACGATGTGCTGCCGCAATCGCCGGGCTACATCTTTGGCGGATCCGCCGACGGTGCCGGTCTGCTCAAAAACGCCGACGGCACGTTCACGGCGTTGGTCAACCACGAAGACAACTTCGCGGTCTCCCGCATCACGTTCGACGCCGAGTTCAAGCCCGTAAAGGGCGAATACGTGGTGAATTCGACGGCCGGAAAATACCGACTGTGCTCGGCCACCATGGTCACGCCGGAAATCCACGGCTTCGGCCCGATGTTCATTACGGCCGGCGAAAGCAGTGAAGAATCGCAGATTCTGGCCGTGTCTCCGTTTGGTGCAGCCAACACACCCAAGTACGTGACCGGTTTCGGTCGCTGGAACACCGAAAACGCCGTGCCGCTGCCTAAGACTGCCTTCGCGAATCGCACAGTCGTGATGATCGGCGATGATGACTCGGGCGCCGAGGGCGGTCAGATGGCGATGTACCTGTCCAACACCGTGGGCGATCTGGATAACGGCAAGCTCTACGTTCTGGCGCGCACGAATGACGTGACGCGTGAACGTGATATGGTGGTGGGTCAGACGTACCCGGTGGTATTCCGCGAGATTGCCAACCATACCACGCTGACGGGGCGGCAGATCAACCAGGCGACCACCACGCTCAAGACCGTGGCGTTCGGCCGGGTGGAAGACATCGACTATCGCAAGGATGGCGTTGGCCGCGAGATGTATTTCACGGTGACCGGTCAGGCCACGACCGGCGTGAACGCCGCCTACGACCGGGCCAAATACGGCCGCGTGTATAAGTTGACGCTGGATGCCGCCAACCCGCTGCAAGGCACGCTCGAAGTGATTCTTGACGGCGACGATCGGAACGGCCCGGCCAAGCTGTTCCAGAATCCCGACAATATCTACGTCGGCTCCAGCTACGTGTACGTGCAGGAAGATGACAACGGGTACGGCGACGAAACGCATGATGCCTACATCTATCAGTACAACATTGCGACGAAGGACGTGCGTCCGGTGCTACAGCTCGACCATCGTCGTACCGCCGCCGACGCGGCGCTGTACAACGCGTCGGGCGCTCGCCCTGAGGGCAAGGCAGGCTGGGAGTTCGGCGCGATGGAAGACGTGTCCACCCAGCTTGGTCAGCCAAACACGTTCATGATTTCACTGCAGCCACATTCGTGGCGCGGCGCGAAGTACCTGGGTGTTGACGGCGGAACGGTGCGCCCAACCGAAAATCAGGCCAGCATGCTGGTCTTGGTGAAGGGTCTGCCGCGCTGATGCGCTACGCGATGCTCGCAGCACTCGTGATGATGGCGTGCGCGACTCCTCCACGTCCGGTCAGTGGAGAGGGTCAGATGAGCGCCGCATCACGGGTGGTGCGGGATCGGTGGGTGGCCGACATCGACAGTCTGGCCCGCACCCTCGCCCTGCTCGATACCACGATCGCTTCGTGGATCGCGGATCCGCGCCTCGGTCCGTCGGCGGTGGTGCAGTCGCATTTCCGCAGCGCGCGGTTGGCCTTCAAGCGAATTGAAGTGCTGGCCGCGTACTACGAACCAAGCACGACCCGTTCCATCAACGGACCTGCGCTTCCGTCGGCCGACTACGAAGAAGGCCCGGAGGTGGTGAAGCCCGCGGAAGGGTTTCAAGTGATTGAAGAGCTCGTATTTGACGATGGCGCGCCCGATGCGCGCGTGCGCGCACAGCGTGAGACACAGAATGTGCGAGCGTTGATCGTGCGTCTCCGCACGGCTGCCTCCGCGCAGCGAATGACCGACGCGCATGTCTTCGACGCCGCCAAACTCGAAATCGCGCGTATCGTCGCGCTCGGTGTCACCGGGTTCGACTCGCCGGTCGCGGCGCTGTCGCTGCCTGAATCACGTGCCGCCCTGGACGGCATACACGTCGTGTTCGAGCCCTACCGGGCAGCGCTTTTGCGCACACATCCGGCCACGGTGCGCGCGCTCGATTCGCTGTTCGTTGCCGCCGATGCACGATTGGCCCGCGGCGACTTTGACCGCTTCAACCGACTGGCCTTCATCGCCGAGGCGGCGAATCCGATCGCGCAGGCGCTGGTGGCCGCACGGCAGGCGCTCGAGATCGGTACACCGACCGAGATGCGCGCGTTTCGTATGAGCGCCGTCACGCTCTTTGATAGCGCCGCTTTCGACGCAACAGCCTTTGCCGCGCCCGGTTCGGGATCGGCGACAGTCGAGGAGATCGCGCTCGGCGAGTCTCTGTTCTTCGATCCGGTGCTTTCAAACGACGGCAGCCGCTCCTGCGCTTCCTGCCACGAGCCAGCGAAGGCGTTTACCGACGGCCGAGTGCGCTCGGCCTCACGATCGGGGCATGCAGTGCTTCGGAATGCACCAACCATGCTGAATGCGGGCTTGCAGGTGGGGACGTTCTACGACCTCCGGACCACCTATCTGGAAGACCAGATTGCCGATGTGCTGCAGAATGTCGAGGAGATGCATGGTCCGGCGTCGTCGGCGGCGGAGCGGCTCGCGCGTTTGCCCGCGTATGTCGATCGATTTCGGACCGCGTATCCGTCCGCAGATTCGTCGGCGACGTCCGGCGTGAACCTACGCCGCGCGATTGCGGCGTACGTGCGGTCATTGACGTCGCTCAACTCACGTGTCGATCGCGCGTTCCGTGGCGACACCACAGCGCTTTCCGCCGTTGAACGACAGGGACTCAACCTGTTCATGGGCAAGGCGCGCTGCGCCACCTGCCACTTTGTGCCGCTGTTCAATGGCACCGTGCCGCCGGCATATCAGGAAAGCGAGGTGGAGGTGCTTGGGGTGCCTGGCACACCGGCCATCCGCGGCGCCCGCATCGACGCGGACTCCGGCCGGGCACGGGTGACCCGTTCACCGCTGCACCTCTACGCGTTCAAAACGCCCACCGTACGCAACGTGGCGCTTACCGCGCCGTACATGCACAACGGGGTCTACGCCACGCTAGAGCAGGTGGTGGACTTCTACAACCGTGGCGGAGGCGCCGGCATCGGTATCCGGCTGGCCAATCAGACGTTGCCGGCGGATTCGCTGGGGCTCACCAAGGCCGAGCAGCAGGCGGTGGTGCGGTTTCTGGGGGCGTTGACGGATACGGCGGGGGTGACGGCTCAGCCACATCCCCGAACGCCGCCCAGTTAACTCCGCACGCCGGTGGCCGATACTGTCACCGTATGCGCACCTTCTTCAGTGCCACGTCAGCCGCCCTCCTGCTGTCGGTGGCCGCCGCGGCCATGTTCTGGCCGCCAATCCTCTGGGCCTATGTGATCCTCGTGCCTCTCGTGGCGCGGGGCGTGGCCGATATGCTGCAAACCAAGCAGGCCATCAAGCGCAACTTCCCGCTGGTGGGACATGCGCGGTACCTGCTGGAAATGATCCGGCCCGAGATCAACCAGTACTTCATCGAGTCCAACAGCGACGGACGGCCGTTCAGCCGCAACGATCGCTCGCTCATTTATCAGCGGGCCAAGGGCGATCTCGATACCCTGCCCTTCGGCACACAAAAGGACGTGTACGCCACTGGCTACGAGTGGATCAACCATTCGCTCGCGCCTGTGCATCCCGACGAGCAATACGCACGCGTGCTGGTGGGCGGACCGGATTGTACGCAGCCGTACTCGGCGTCGATCTTCAACGTGTCGGGGATGAGCTACGGCTCACTCAGCAAGAACGCCGTACTCGCGCTCAACACGGGCGCCAAACTGGGCGGGTTTGCGCACAACACCGGCGAAGGCGGCCTGAGTCCGTATCACCTCGAGCCAGGCGGCGACATCTTCTGGCAGATCGGCACGGGCTACTTCAGCGCGCGCGACAAGCAGGGCCGGTTCAGTGAGACCGAGTTTGCCAAGCGTGCCACGCTGCCGAACGTGAAGATGATCGAGATCAAGCTGTCGCAGGGCGCCAAGCCAGGTCATGGCGGCATTCTGCCAGCGTCGAAACTCACTCGGGAGATTGTCGAGATCCGTGGGGTGGAGATGGGACACGACGTGGTGTCGCCGCCAGCGCACACGGCATTCACCACGCCCACCGAACTGCTGCAGTTCATCAAACGCCTGCGCGACGCGAGTGGCGGCAAGCCCATCGGCTTCAAGCTGTGTGTGGGCAAGCGCCACGAGTTTCTCGGCATCGTCAAAGCGATGATCGCCACGGGCATCACGCCTGACTTCATCACCGTGGACGGCGGCGAAGGCGGCACCGGCGCGGCGCCACTCGAATTCTCCGATTCGGTGGGCACCCCGCTCAATGAAGGATTGTCGTTTGTGCACAATGCGCTGGTCGCCTCCGAGTTGCGCGACCGCATTCGCGTCATTGCGTCGGGCAAAGTGAACACCGGCTTTTCACTCGCCACCAAGGTGGCACTGGGCGCCGACATGTGTAACGCCGCGCGCGCGATGATGTTCGCCATCGGCTGCATTCAGGCGCTCCGCTGCAACAGCAATCAGTGCCCCACCGGTGTGGCCACACAGGATCCCGCCCTGGTAGGCGGTCTGCACGTGGGCGACAAGTCGTCCCGCGTGGCGCGCTATCATCGCGAGACGGTCAGGAGCTTTTTCGAAGTCCTCGGCGCGGCGGGCCTCCAGCGTCCGCAGGATCTCAAGCCCTGGTTCATCATGAAACGCGTGAGCGCCATGGAGATCCGGAGCTACGCGGACATCTATCCGCAGCTCACCCCGGGGCAGCTCTTTTCACACCCGGAGACGACGGGAATGTCGCGGGCGTGGGAGCTGGCGAGCGCGACGCGGTTTTAGGCGGCGCGTCATTTCGCCGCCGTCGTCACGTTGAAGAAATCGCGAAGTCCGGCATGTGCTGTCGTGCTGCCAGTTCCGCGCTCAATCGCAGCGCGGTCGGCGTCGTCGCGAGCCCGCCCAATGCGGTGCAGCGATGTTCACGTGGCATGCGTTCCGCCACGCTCTTGGCCGCGCCGACCACTTCGTCGAAGAGAATCATGGCGTCGAATCCGGCCAACGCCATGTTGGCGCACGAGACCGCGTTGCTCGCGGCGATGACGTTCTTGCCAAGGCACGGAATCTCGACACGCGCGGCGACCGGATCGCAGATCAGTCCGAGCATGCTTTGCAGCGCCATCGACGCCGCGCCGGTCGCTTGCGTGAGTGTGCCGCCGGCGAGCGTCACCAGCGCCGCAGCCGCCATCGCCGCGGCCGAGCCGCCCTCGGCCTGACACCCGCCCACTTCGGCGGCGAACGTCCACGGACCGGCGATAAACACCCCGATGAGCCCCGCCGCGAGCATCGCGCGGGCCGTATCCTCTTCCCCGCACTGCATCTCCTCAGCGACCGCAATACAGGCGGCAGGAAGCGCGGCACACGCACCGGCCGTTGGCGCGGCAACGATCACGCCCATCGAACTTTTCACTTCCATCAGTGCGGTGGTGTACAAGACGGTACGATTGAGCACCCCGGCGTTGAGTAGTCCGCCACGCTCCATCATCACCGCAAATTTCCCCGACTGTGCTCCGAGCATGCGGTCGTGGAATTCGGTGCCGGAGATCCCCTGCGCGATGGAACGGCGCAGAATGCGCACGATATCGACCATCATCGAGAGCACCTGCGCGTCATCGATCGCACCACGCACGCGTTCATATTCGACCGCGTATTGCCACAATGGAATCTCACGACCCGCGTCATACGCGAGCAGTTCGTTGCACGTGGTGAACGGCAGCACGGCATTCGGCTGGGAGAGCACCGGCAACACGGGATGCAATTCGCGATCGCCGATCGTGACGTGGGCACCACCATCAATGCGCACCGGAGCGCCATCGATGGCGATCACCTGAATCATGCCACCGCCGGTACTGATCGCCATCAGCGTGTGCGATTCGCGCGCATTCGATAGTGTGAGGCGGTAGGTGTTCGGATGCGGGTCATGACAGTCGATATAGCGAATATCGACGTGCACGCCGGCCTCGCGCAGTGCCGTCGGTGACATGGGCAAACGGTCATCGGCCGCGTCCCAGCCGAGCAGTCCGCCAAAGAGCCCCATGTCCGAGCCTTGGCTTTGATGTGTGCTGGGCAGCGACCCGTTCACGTCAAACTCCACCAGCACGTGCGTGAGGTCTGCGTTCATGAGATCGCGCGCCAGTCGTCCAATGCGCAGCGCAGCCGCACAGTGCGAACTCGACGCACCACGCATCACCGGACCAATAACGTCGTTGAAGATGCTGATCATGTGACGGGCTCGTGGAGTGAGAGGTGATTCGTTGGCCGCCGCGTCGGTCAGTCGTCGCAATGAAGACGTCACGGCGGGTAACATGCACTCGCAGAGGGTACCGCGCGAGGCGAAACGATGATCGGGTTGGCCACGCGACTGCAGGTGCTGCGCAGCGCGAGGGGGCGTCGCGTCCGCGGCAACTCCTGAAGCACAGCCCTCGCGAAGTGTGGTCCGCGCACGCCATTTTCTGATCACCGCGCATCCAGCCACTTCCCGGACAGGGCCGCCCGT
>Ga0154020_10007343_pt1 | contig 12871 bp, 13 predicted proteins | sample Klosneuvirus_201_FD_109709 | JGI IMG/M metagenome (GOLD analysis project Ga0154020, IMG submission 109709) | Active sludge microbial communities from wastewater, Klosterneuburg, Austria - Klosneuvirus_20160825_MG | ecosystem: Engineered > WWTP > Aerobic digester > Activated sludge | place... | reverse complement strand
TTTTGTGGGGTTTTACCCCAGACCCCACAAGGGACTGTCGCCCCTTGACCCCGTATTGGCGAAGAGATCATCGTATTTCAAACTAACAGCGCTGTCGCTTGAAATATCGCGAACACGGGGTTTTTGGGCTACAAGCCACGCCGAATCTTGTAAGAAAAAGCCCTATCGATCTGAGATGGAGATGTGGCCCCAGCGCACAGCACCCAGCCGAGACGGAGATGCGGCCTTAGCGCACAGCATCTAGCGCACGATAAACAAAAGGAGCGACGAAGATGGCAGAACTGATGGTGTTAACGTTGACCGAAGAAGAGCGCAAACGTGGGATGTGGCTGCGAGAGTTTCGCAGTCTTTATGAAGGATTTCGATCCTCGGGTGCGGTGTTGGTCAAAGGAGCATACAACCGCGAAAAACTCGAACGTTTGCGTGCGTTATATCTGGAAAAGTATGCGGATTATCTCTATGAAGAAGAGCGCGGCGATGCTTTGGAAGTTGGAAACCGCCGTCGGATGGTGACGATCGAAGTGGCAGGGGCTTTCAACGATCCTGAGATCTACGCCAACCCCTTCTTGTTACCGCTGATCCAGTTGTTCACCGAAACAGACGCCATCCTTGGGGGATTTGGCTCGGTCGTCTCGTTGCCCGGCTCGCTCGATCAAGGCGTTCATGCCGATCACCCCCCCCTGTTCGGCGAAGATCGCTTCGATCTTCATCTCCCTTGTTTTGCTATCCTGATGATCTCTCCCCTGATCGAGATGAATGATCTTCACGGAACAACCGCAGTTTGGCCGGGTAGTCACGCAGTTCCTCGCAAAGAAGTCCAAGCACTCTGCCGTTGCGAACTCCCCATCGTCGAAGTCGGCGACGCCCTGCTCATGGACTACCGCCTCTGGCACGCGGGAACTGCCAACCGCTCCTCTGTTCCTCGGCCTGTTCTCTATTCCTATTACGCCCGCCAATGGTTCCGCGATTGCGTCAATTATTTCCAACAACACGCCCTTGAGATCTCTCCCGAAGAATTGCAGCGCGTCCCAGACTCGTTGCGTTATCTGTTTCTTTACGCGCATCTCCGTCGCTCGCTTTGAGTCTTGGGAGCGGATGGCTGGGTTTGTCTGTTTTACGGACGACTGGGTTTGTTTGTGGTGGGTTTGTTTTGGTGGTGGTGTTTGTTTGTGGTGGTGTTTGTTTTGGTGGTGGTGTTTGTTTTGGTGGGGTTCCACCCCAGACCCCGCAAGGGACCACAGGCCCCTTGACCCCGTATTGGCGAGGCGAGCAGGCGTTTTTCAGACAGACAACTCTGTCGCTTCAAGCGACGCGAACACGGGGGTTTCTTGCACAAGGTCTGCGTACAAAAAGAAACATCGAGCGAAGAGGTGGTGAGATGATGCGGCATCCTGTGGTGGGTGATTGGGAGCGGTTGTTTGGTTTGTTGAATCGGTGTTTTCGTCCGCAGGGTGGGCGGATGGAGCGGTGTTTTCCGCATTTTTTATGCGAAGAGAATGCCTCGCACCTGTGGATCGAGGAAAGCGCAGGGGAAGTGGTCGGTCATGTCGGGTACTTGCCCGATACATGGGAGACACCGCGTATGACGTGGCGTGTTGGGCGGATCGGGGCGGTGTGTACGGAAGAATCGCAACGTGGGGGAGGTGTGGGAACACGCTTGTTATCGGCGGCGATGGAGGGCGCTCGAAAAGAGGGCATCGATCTGTTTGTGTTATCGGGTGATCGGGGATTGTACGCACGACAGGGCGGTGTTCGTTGTGGAAGTGTCGAGCGTGTTGTGTTGGAGCCGTCGATGTTGGCGGCCTGTAGGGGAACGGAAGAGGGTGTAGTGGAAAGCTCGGATGGACGGGAGATTCGGGGTGTAGTGGAAAGCTCGGATGGACGGGGGATTCGGGGTGTAGTGGAAAGCTCGGATGGACGGGGGATTCGGGGTGTAGTGGAAAACTCGGATGGACGAGGGATTCGGGGCATTGTGGAAAGCTCGGATGGGCGGGGGGGTCGGGGCATTGAGGAAAGTTCGGATGGACGGGAGATTCGGGGCATTGAGGAAAGTTCGGATGGACGGGAGATTCGGGGTGTGGAGCTTTTGGTTGGAAAGGGTGAGCAGGGAGTAGAAAGAAGATTGCGAGGCTACGTTGCGGAGGATAGAGGGCGATGGATGGAGATCGGGGCGCGGGAGAGCGTGCGTTGGGGTCGGAGTGAGGCAGAGTGGCGAGTGGTGATGGGGGGAGAGATCGTGCCTTGGATGCGGGAAGCGGAGCATCGGGCGTATTCGGTGTGTGCGGGTCAGGGAGTGGTGGCAACGCTGGTGTTGTGGGAGCGTTCTACACATACCGAGGTGATCGAATGGGCGGGAGATCGGGCGGATGTGTTGGCGGGTTTTGTGGAGGTGGGGCGTCAGGATCTGTGTCGTTTTCCGCTGCGTTGGTCGGTGCCTTGGCATGAAAGGGAGATCTTGCGGTGGTTGCGTGGTCAAGGTGTGAGGGGAGAAGGAAAAGAAGGGGAGGGAGTGATCTGTGTTTTGGCTTGGGAGCGTTTAACAGAGCGGGTGCAGCGAGCGTTTCGAGTAGCGGTTGGAGGGGACGCAGCGACGGTGCGTTTGGAAGAAGAGGGAGATATCTTTTCGATGGTGTGGGGGGATGGGAGGCTGCGTTGGCAAGGGCGTGGGACGTTGGCGCGGCTGTTGTTTGGTGAGCCAGCGTTTGGGTATGTGGACGGGGTGGAGCGCTTGCCTTTGCCGGTATTTGAGGGAGCGGGTGCGTGGGGGCGTTGGGAAGAGGTCAAGCGATTGTTGCCATTTGCGAGGCCGACGTATGGTTTGAGCTACATCTAGTAGACTTTGAGAAGGCGGGTGTGGGTGAAGTAATGTTGGAGGATTTGGCGGAAGGATTGTCCGTCATTGGCGCGCCCGATGGCGCCGTATTGACAGAGTCCGACGCCGTGCCCCCATCCGCCGCCGAGGAGTTTCCACGAGGTGGGCTGACCGTTGGAGTCGGTGTATTTTTGGACGAGAAAGAGGCTACTCGATAGGTTTCCGAGGAGGCGTCGGATCTTGAGTTCACCGTGGATGCGGAGTGTGCGTTGTGAGCCGACGATGCGGAGGGCGTAGATTCGACCGCTGACACCGCGTTTTTCGGGGATGAGGTCGGTGACGTGACCGACGGGGTAGCGTTGATGGACGAGTTTGTCGATTTGTTGGGGGGTAAAGGTGCGAGTCCATCGGAATTTTTTGCGGATGGCGGGGGTTTTTCCGTGGCAGTAAGCGTCGGGGGGGTCAAGCAGCCAGCGTCGGAGGTTGAGCGGGCCGATACCGTTTTCAAAAAGGCTGGAAGGCTCGCGCAGATCGAGCTTTCCTCGGAGGGCGGGGTGCGGTAGATTCGACCAGACGAATTCGTTGTGCTCGGTGTGTCCGCCGCTGACAGCACTAAAGGGTGCGTCGGAGAGTTGTCCGTTGGGGAGGGTGAGGACAAGGCCGCGTGTGCTTTGGATGGCGCGGAGGATGCGGGCGTCGCTTTCTTGGTTTCCCGTGTAGACTTGGCAGTGGGTGTGGGCGCAAAAGAGGAAGGGGTTGGCGCGGTGGCGGGTTGCGATCTTGGCGAGAACTTCGTTGCGAGCGCAGACGGCTTGCGCTTTGAGGGCTTCGAGAGGGGCGCTTGGAGGCATCTCAGCGCGTAAGACGCCACGCAAGAAAGCATCGAGGGATATCTTTTGGACGAGAGCGAGTTTGCCGTGTCGGTCGGCGGTGAACCAGAGGGGACCGAGGAATTGGCGGGGGACGAAGCGATGCCAGCGGTCTCCACGGCCAAATTCAACACGCTCCACGCGGATGGTTCCGCGTCGTGGTTGGAGCTCGATCAGGTCGTCGGCTTCGAGCCGTCCGCCGCCATGCAGCAACATGCGGATCTGTGGGCGTCGAGCGATCTCTTCGTGAAGGCGGATCGGCAGGTGGAGTTGGTCTTCAAGCTGTGTGGCGCGTTGTGTGGCGTGTTCGCGCTTGGCGAAGACGGCGATGCTACCGAGGCGTTTGCGTGTATCAAAGAGGTGGCCTTGGAGGGCAAAGACGCCGCCTGTGATCAGCGGGTGGATGCCAAAGCCGCGTTGAGTCCATTGTTTTTCGAGGGCGTTGAAACGGGCCGTGTCGTCATAGGGGGTAGCAAAGGCGACGAGCCAATGGCGCAACCAAGCGGGCTGTGCGCGCAAAGGACGGATGCTGTAGGAGTGATAGGCTTCGAGTCCTGTTTCTTGGGGAGGCTCGTTGCGGCGATAGAGACGGGCGTTGCATCCGTGTTTGCAGGAAAATTCGATCTTGTCTTGGTTGTCCATGATCCCGACGGTGACAAGGGGTTCTCCGTTGGGCCCGATCCAAAAGCGGCCTGAATAGAGGCGTTCCATGATCGCGTCAAGAGAGGACGGAGGTATGTTGTTGGCTTGAGAGGATTCTTTGGGGAGGTAGAGGAATGCCGAAGATGCGAAGAGAAGGGCGAGATATCTCCATGCGAGGGCGCGCCGTTTGGTGTGTTGCTGCATCGTTTAGGTGTCCTTGGCGTCGGAGGGCTCGTCGTTGTTTGGGGCGGACTCATCGTTGTTTGGAAAGGGATCGTCAGCGTAGGTGATGCGTGCATCCGCGAGGAGGTATTGGTCATCAGCAAGGGATGGATCATTCGAGAGTAGGGCGGGATCATCACCGTCAGGTAGGGCAGAATCATCAGCGGATAGGGTGGAATCGTCAGCGAGGGAGAGTAGGGAGCGTTGGGGGGTATTGTGGGTATGGGTTTCTTGGATGGCGAGTCCACGGGCGAGGATGTGGGTGGCTTGTGTGATCTCGGTTTCGATCTGTTCGGCGGTTTTGAGTCCGCCCGACCACGCGATCAGCAGAGAAAACCAGATGTGTTGGAGGAGGGTGGCGAAGTTTTGCTCGGTGTGTGAGGGGGGATCTTTGAGGAGGTGGGATTCGGGGGGGATGCCTTGTCCGCGCAGGGTGTCGATGGTGAGGGCGATGATCTCGTTGTGGAAGAGGCTGACTTTTTCAGCGAGAGCGGGTTCGCCCGAAGAGACGGCCTTGATGGTGGCTTGGGAGAGTTGGGGGCGAACGCAAAGCCAGTGGGTGATGTAGCCGAGCAGATCGGTGACGCGCCAGAGATTGGTGCCGGAGGGGGGTTGTTCGGAGAGGATTTGTCGGATCTTGGTGAGTTCGAGTTGGAGGATGGCGATCAGGATATCTTCTTTGCTTTGGAAGCGTTTGTAGACGGTTCCAAGGGCGACACCGGCTTCGGCGGCGATATCGCGCAAGCGAACGGCGGAGAATCCGCCTTTTTCAGCGAGTTTGAGGGCCGTTTCAAGGATGCGCCGCGAGCGTCGTTCGATCCCTTTGAGCGGACTGTGGGCTTTTTTCTTCATGCGGACCTCGAAGGGGTGAGTTTGCATCGGATGGACAGCAGTTTGCGAGGGCTTGTGTAGCACACCTTGGGCGTGCCGCCTAGCGTGTTTTGGGTTTGGCCGCGTATACTTTGGGTAGATCGAGGGTTGGCCCCTTGCGTCGAGGGATATCTTTGACCATCTGTTAGGGATGCGCAACGGAAGGGCTTGTGTTTTGGAAAGATGAGTGGTGGCGATGGGAATCGAAGATCTCCGAGTGGAAATCGAAGCGCGGATCGAGACGCCAGAGGCGATCAAAGCGTGTTTGTTGGGGTTGCCGCATGTGCGTTATTTGCATGGCTATAACGCGATGAGTTGGTTCTTGTATGAAGACGAGCGCCATGTGATCGAGATCTTGTATTATGCGCAACATTATGTGTGTGTGCGTTTTGCGTTGTGCAGTTTCGAGGGGATCGCAGAGGTGGGTGCGGAACTGATTCAGCGGATCGCGGGGGCCACACAACAAGGCCGCATCAAGATCGCCGAACGGCATGGCGTGGGATATCCCAAAGAGTTTGAGAGAGGTGATCTGGGCGGATTATTGGAGGCAATCCTTGGTGTGTGGGAAGAAAAACGGCGGATCTGGGCGATGGATTACGGCGGAGAAGAGCGGTTGAAGGTTAGCTGTGCGGAGGCGCTGGTGCGTTTTTCTGCCCGCGCAAGGCAGCGGATCTGGGACGAAGATGACGACGAAGAAGGCGAAGAGAACGGGGTGTATGACGAACCGACGCGCTAGATCGCTGCTTTTCCTGTGTAGAATGGGGGAGCCGTTTTCAGATACGGGGTCAAGGGGCGGCAGTCTATGGCGGGGCGTGGGGTGGAACCCCACCAAACTTATTGGATCGTGTGGGTGTTGTGGGGGGCTAAAACTTATTGGATCGTGTGGGTGTTGTGGGGGGCTAAAACTTATTGGATCGTGTGGGTGTTGTGGGGGATCGCGGAGGGAGGGGTGGAGGGAGAGGCGTGGAGGCGTTTGCGGAGGGCGTCAAAGTAGGGGCGGAAAGCGGGTTCGATGTAGTCATTGTGCTTACGGCGGTCGGTGACTTCCCAGTAGGTGCTGTGTTGTACGCCATCGATTTGTTGAAAGGCATTGGAGAGCAGGTCGTGGGGGACTTTTTGAAGGGCGAGGCAGAGGGCGTCGACTTCTTCGAGAGCATCGAGAGGATAGAGGGTGGTGGCGAGTTTGATGTGGCTTTTGATGACGCCGGGTAGACGGCGCATTTGGTCTTCGTTGTCGAATTGAAGGAAGTGCTGGAAAAGTTCTTTTCGGCAGGAGGCTTGGCGTTGGTAGGCGAGAGCGGTGAGGTCGGCGAGATCGTAGGCGATGAGGTTGGCGACGAAGACCATGCCGGAGCGGACGGCTTGGTGTCCGTAATAATCGAGATAGAAGGTGATCTTGACGGTGCGCTCGGGGTTAACGAGCATGAGGGCTTCGGCGAGTTTGCGGTAGTGGAAGACGAGCATATAGATGGCGTTGGGTTGGCGCAGAGAGATGGCGGCACGTAGGTAGGTGTTAAAGTAGAGGGAAGTGGTTTCGAGGACGCGGGGGAGGTTGTGTATTTGTGCTTGCATACCGATGTAGCTCATGGTTTCGCCGAGCATACGGACGATATCGTGGAGTTTGCCAAAGGAGGCAGCGAGGATCATGGCGAATTCCTCCATGACTTCGCCTTCGAGGAAAGTGCGATTTTCTTGGAATTGGCGTCGGAGTTCGCCCGAGTGAGCGAGAAAGTCGCTGCGTTGGACTTCGAACCAATGAGGGGGCATGGTGTCTTTGAGCTTGAAATAATGGTCAAGGATGCAGCGGAGGGCGTCGATGCTAAAGGAAGCGGTGTCGCGGTCGTGGCGTTCGACGGAGCGGAGGGTGATGTTGGAGAGGTATTTGAGATCTTGGATGACGCGGTGACGGATGGCAGAGATGTGTGAGGGGTCTTGGAGAGAAGGGACACGGGACAGATCTTGGATGATGCCGCGCCCGATGTTGCAGATGATCATCTCGGGTTGAAGGTCACGAAAGACGTAGAAAGCGTAGGGGATGATCAAGAGAAAGCTGACTGTGGTAAAAAAGCCGGTGATGGCGAGCGGCCAGAGGGGAGGGCGGGCGGTTCCTGACCAGACGATCGCAAAAAGGGTAAAGACATTGGCGAAAGTAAAGAGAGCAAACATCGCTTGGTTGAGGTGGTTTTTGAGAAATAGGGAGATGAGCTTGGGGGTGTAGTTGTTGGCGGTGAGGGGGATAGCGATGGCGGTGAGGGTGAGTGTGGAGGCGAGCAAGACGCCGAGGGCGCGGTGTGCGCTACCGAGGAAGTTGAGGGTAGCTTCGGGAGTTTGGGGGAGAGGCCAGAGGGGTTGTGTGTAGGGCCAGAGCAAGGACAGCCAAACGAGGAGCGATCCAACGAAGATGGAGGTGATCGTGCGAAAGTGGAGGGGTTGGGCTTGGAGGGGTGTGGTGGTGGGTTGTTCGATGGTGGGGAGGATCTCGACGCGGTACATTCCCGAAGCAGGGCGGGAGAGGTTGGGGATATCAGGGCTGAGGTGCGCAGGAAAGCTTGGCATGGAGGGCCGAGAAGGGTTCTCGGTGTGGAGAGTGGAGGTTGGAGTGGGCGGGCGATCTTTGGGGTGAGGTGGTTTTTGGGTGTGGAGGCGGGAGTTTGGGGAGGTGGGGATCTTGGGGTGGGGTGGCTTTTTGGGATGTGTATTGCGCTTGCTCAAGGTGCGATCCTTTGGGGCAGAAAAAACGAATGGAACGCCGTTGTGGTTGCGTTCGTGGGGCGGGAGGATGCCGCGAGCAGGAGGTGTAGACAAGGGGGCATTGCGCTGTGGCGTTGTTTTCGGAAAGAATGCGAGGCGTTCGAGTATGGATGGGCGTGGTTTTTGGGTGTGGTTTCGGAAGAAAGGGAGTGGAGCGCATGGAGGATCAGATCCGTTTGAATTTTAATCCCCAGTCGTTGATGGTGCTCAACGTGATCTTGGGGTTGGTGATGTTCGGTGTATCGTTGGATTTGAAAGTGTCGGACTTTCGGGGGGTGTTTGAGCAGCCGCGAGCGATGGCGGTGGGTCTGTTGGCGCAGTTGGTGTTGCTGCCTGCGGTGACGTGGGTGTTGGTGTGGTTGTGGCGTCCTTCGCCGAGTATCGCGTTGGGGATGTTTTTGGTGGCGGCTTGTCCGGGAGGGAACGTTTCGAATTTTTTGACGCACATGGCGGGAGGGAATACGAGTTTGTCGGTGTCGATGACAGCGGTGGTTTCGTTGGTTGCGGTGATCTTGACGCCTTGGAACTTTGCGTTTTGGGCGGGGTTGTTGCCGGAGACGGCGAAGGCGATGCAAGAGGTGCATGTTGATTTTTGGCAGATGTTCCAATCGGTGCTGTGGTTGTTGTTGTTGCCGTTGGTGTTGGGGATGCTTGTGGCGGCGAGAGCGAGCCATTGGGCTGAACGGATACGCAAGCCGTTTCAGGTGTTTTCTTTGGTGGCGTTTGCGGGGTTTGTGGTGTTGGCGCTGGCGAACAATTGGAGCCATTTTCTCAAATCGCTGGAATTGATCTTTGTGTTGGTGGCGATCCACAACGGTCTGGCCTTTTTGACGGGCTATGTGAGCGGGTGGTTGGGGAGGCTGGATGTGTTGGATCGACGAGCGGTGACGATCGAAGTGGGGATACAGAACTCGGGGTTGGGGTTGGTGTTGATCTTTAATTTTTTTGATGGTAAGGGCGGGATGGCGATTATCGCAGCATGGTGGGGCGTGTGGCATTTGATTGCGGGTTCTTCGTTGGCGTTGTACTGGTCGCAAGACAAGCGCCGAGCATCGGGTGTTGCGGATCGTTCGGATGGTTCGGATGGAAGGGCGTAAACAGGTTGGGTGTTGCCAAGGAAAAATCGTCGTCGGTAGGAGAAGTGAAGATGCCATCGGCAAAGAAGGGAATTGTGGCGGCGGGTCATGTGGAGACAGCGCGTGCGGGGTTGCAGATCTTGGAGCAAGGGGGGAATGCGTTTGATGCGATGTTGGCGTCGATGCTTGCGGCTTTTGTGGCGGAGCCGTGTTTGATATCGGCGGGCGGTGGGGGATTTTTGTTGGCGCACAGCGCAGGGCGCGAAGATGTGGTGTTGGATTTTTTTGTGCAGACGCCAAAGTACAAACGCTCCGAAGCTGAGCTCGATTTTTACCCGATACACGTGGATTTTGGCGCGACGACCCAAGAGTTCCATGTGGGACTGGGATCGATTGCTGTTCCGGGCGGGATCGCGGGGATCTTTCGGCTGCACGAGCGTTTTTGTACGTTGCCATTGGCCGAATTGATGGGGCCTGCGATCCGTTTGGCGCGTGAGGGATTTGAAGTGGACGACGCGCAGTCGCTGAACTATTCGATGCTTCGGCCCATCTTGGTTCAGCACGAAGCGACGCGGGCGTTGTTTGCTCCAGAGGGACGTCTGTTGCAGAAAGGTCATTGGCAAAGGTTGCCGGACTTTGCGGAGATGTTGGAGTTTTTGCAACGTGAGGGAAAACGGGGATTTTATGAAGGCGAGATCGGACAACGCATCGTGCAAGATTGCGAGCAGCGAGGCGGTTATTTGACGATGGCGGATCTGCGGGGATATCAAGTGATCGAGCGCAAGCCGCTGCGGCGGCGTTATCGCGATCACTTCTTGCTGACCAATCCTCCGCCAAGCTCGGGGGGAGCATTGATCGCGTTCACGTTGGCGCTTTTGGAAGGCCACGATCTGAGCCGTCTTCGGGCAGGCTCGACAGCCTACGCCAAGCTGATCGGGGAAGCGATGCGAGCCACACGAGAAGCCCGACGTACGCGCCTTGATCATCATCTTTTTGATGCCGACGCGATCGAGCGATTTTTTGCCGAAGACTTTTTTTCGCAGATCCAAGAGGGGTTTCGCAGTCGTTCAGGTAGCACGTCGCACATCAGCATCGTCGACGAAGAGGGCAACGCAGCGGCAATGACGGGATCGAACGGCGAAGGATCAGGCTATGTCCCCGCAGGGACGGGGATGATGCTCAATAATATGTTGGGCGAAGAAGATCTTTCACCGCATGGCTTTCATCAATGGAAAGAGGATGTGCGGGTTTCGTCGATGATGTCCCCAACGATCCTGTTGGATGCCCAAGAGCGTTGGCGTGCTGTGATGGGAAGCGGTGGCTCCAATCGCATCCGCTCGGCGATCTTGCAGGTGATCGTCAAACTGCTGGATCTCGGTTTGGGTGTGGATGCGGCGGTCAATGGGCCAAGGATGCACTTTGAACCACACGGCCTTCATCTGGAACCGGGCTTTGAAGAAGGCGCGTATCTGCTGTCAGAGATTGCTCCTGTGGTGCGTTGGCAAGCACAGAATATGTTTTACGGAGGTGTACAGACCATCGTTCGGCGACCTGACGGGGCGTTGGATGCGGCGGGAGATCGCCGTCGCAACGGTGTGATCGCCTCAAATATCGTCGGCATTGGAGAGATCAAACCGTAGATATCGGGAAGAATCAAGGAGGAGCGAGCGGATGTCGCAAGCGAGGAAGATCCCTGTGGGCCTACCGATTGAAGCGGAGGTGGAATTGGCTCCGTTAACAACGTTGGGTGTGGGGGGGACGGCGGATTATTTGGGGCGTCCGAAAGATGTTGCTTCGTTGGTGGCTTGTGTGGATTGGGCGGAGGCCGAAGGGTTGCGGGTGTGGTGGTTGGGGGGAGGGAGCAACGTGGTGATCGCGGATCAGGGGTTGCGGGGGTTGGTGATCCAGCCGCAGATGCGGGAGATAAGCGTCATCGGCCAAGAGTCGAGTCTGGTGTGGGTGCGAGCAGAAGCGGGGTGTGTGTGGGATGATCTGGTGCAGTGGTCGGTGGAACGGGGGCTTGCGGGGATCGAGTGTTTGTCGGGGATACCGGGGCATGTGGGGGCTGCGCCGATCCAGAATATCGGTGCGTACGGCCAAGAGCTGCGAGAAGTGTTTGTGGAGAGCGAGCTTTGGGATCGAGAGGCGCGCTGCGTTGTGCGTTGGGGGGTTGGTGATTGGCGCTTTGGTTATCGTGAAAGTCGTTTGAAACAAGAAGGCGGGTCGCGCTATGCGGTGTTGGCGGTGGTGTTGGGGCTTTGGCAGGGGAAAGCTCCGTTGCTGCGTTATCGGGACGTACAGGCGTATTTTGCGGGAAGATCGGATCCATCACTACGCGAGGTGCGAGACGCGGTGTTGACGATCCGCCGTCAAAAGAGCATGGTATGGGATCTCGATGACCCAAACGCCCGAAGCGCGGGGTCTTTTTTTACCAACCCTGTGATCTTGCGTTCGGCGGTGGATGCGGTGCGTGAGCGCCTTGCACAGGGACTTGTGGATGGAGAGCAGATGCCGGTCTATCCGACAGAACAGCAAACGCACGTCAAGCTTTCGGCTGCTTGGTTGATCGAGCGTTGTGGGATGCCTAGAGGCTATGGCGACGGAACGGTCGGCATTTCGCAGCGTCATACGTTGGCGCTAATCAATCGAGGCGGAGCGTCTGCCTCCGAAGTGATGGCCTTTGCGCGGCATATCCAGCAGCGCGTGCAAGAGATGTGTGGCGTTTGTTTACAGCCAGAGCCGATCGCTCTAGGGTTTGAGGAGGGCATCTGATGGCAAACCACGCGCAGCCCCAAGGAAAGCAATCCCAAGAACAAGCCTTGGTCGGCCAAGTTCTCCAAGGGTACTTGTTGGAACAACAAGTCGGTCGTGGAGGAATGGCGTGGATCTATCGCGCCAAACAGCTTTCGACACAAGCCTATGTCGCTATCAAGATCCTCTTCCCCCATCTTGCAGAGACCCCCGAGTTTCGGAGACGTTTTCTTGAAGAAGCCTACATTCAATACGAGATCAATCACCCACACATCGTCCAAGTGTTGGACGCGATCAACCAGCCGCCTTTTTTTGGGACCGTGTTGGAATGGGCCAACCTGCGGGATCTCAAATTTTGGTTAAAGCGAGGGGGGCGCAGCTTGGACTTTCAAGGGGTGTGGTCGTTGATGGACCCGCTGTTGGACGCTCTTGCGCTGGCCCACGAACGAGGAGTGATCCACCGCGATCTCAAGCCAGACAACGTGCTGTTCCATTTTGATGGGCGACAGATCATCCCGAAGTTAGGGGACTTTGGCGTTGCGAAGTTGCTCAACGAATCGAACTCGAACACCGTGACGGGCTCGGTGCTTGGGACGCCCAAATACATGTCACCCGAGCAGATCATGGACAGCAAGAAAGTGGATCAGCGTTCGGATGTGTACAGCTTGGGGATCTTGTTGTATCGCATCGCCACAGGGACACTACCTTTTCGGCAAAAAAGCGCGCTTGCTTTGATGCGCCAGCACGAAAGTGAGCCCCCGCCTCTCCCCAGCACCTATAACCCCCGCATCGCCCCCATGCTCGAAACCATCATCCTGCGGTGTTTGGAAAAAAAACCAGAGCGGCGTTACCCTTCATGTCGTGCGCTTCAAGAGGCG
>Ga0154020_10007342_pt1 | contig 12872 bp, 1 predicted proteins | sample Klosneuvirus_201_FD_109709 | JGI IMG/M metagenome (GOLD analysis project Ga0154020, IMG submission 109709) | Active sludge microbial communities from wastewater, Klosterneuburg, Austria - Klosneuvirus_20160825_MG | ecosystem: Engineered > WWTP > Aerobic digester > Activated sludge | place... | reverse complement strand
CCCGGGAAAAACCGGTCATCTGGCAGAAGGCAGGATTGGCCTCCAAAGCAACTCCGTTGGTATCGAGCACCGAAAAACCATCCTGCATGCAACGGATCAAACTGCCGGTGAAATCAGCCGATGCGTTCAACTCCTCTTCCGCCCGCCTGCGCTTCCGGACTTTCCTCCGGCTGACAGTCATCCGATCCAGCGCCTGGGCCGCGCGTGCCTGTAGTTCCTTGGAAAGTCGAAGGCCACCCGACTCGACCACACACACCATCTGCTGTTCAGGGTGGCCGGCAATGTCCGGGACACAACGGACCAGTTCGTGCAGCCGGCGATACCGCCCATCAGCATAGCGCAGGCGATAGTTCAAGCTGGTCGTTCCGCGCCGCGCCGAGGATGCACGTGGCGATTGAAAACGAACCCGGTCTTGCGGGTGAACCAGGGATTCATAGAACCGGTTTCCACGCTTAAACTTCGCCGCGGGATAGCCAAAAAGTTTGCGCCCAGGTTTAAGAAATCTCAAATGAGCGGGACGGTCGGGGACCCGGGTTCGAATGGCACAATGGACTATCGCATGGGAAACCGGTTTGGTTTCACGCCCGCGTGCCACCTTTGCTGAAGGAAGTCTTTCCATAGCCCGCCCGAGCAATTGCCGCTGCTCCCTGCTCTGTCCTTAGGTATATGTGGGAACCCATTCCGGCACTAGTCAAAACCCAGCCACCTTGGCCTGATATCTGATTGCCGGAGGATACGGCAAAATGCTTCGCCGCATAATTATACCTTGGTATAGGGTTCAAATAAGGACCAAGCCCCCCAGCCCACCAATGGTTGACTCCCCACGAAATCAATCTGCCGTTAGTCCATTGCGCCATCCCTGCGGGAACAGCGTGGTGTCCAAAATCAGTCACCAGGCTTCTTGCCATTGCCGGCCATCATTAATCCGATGCGGCAACGGTCCAAAGGGACGGACGCTTGATCAAGCAACTCCCACCCCGCACGCAGCGCTTCGAACCCGCCTGTTGGCCACGCAACACGTTGTGAGAATCGATGTGGCGATCTTGACTTCTCCCTGTAGCCGCCGACTACCGATTTGACGCGGAGCAAGCTCGCCGTGATGCTGGACCGCCGTAACATGACAAGCGTCCCACCAAACAACGAGCCAGACCCGCCTCCCAGCAACACGTCGGTGCCGCCTGCTCCCGCAACAACACCCCGGCGCTTGTCCGAAGAACTCAGCTTCCTCATCGCCTCGTTTGCCGACCGGCCCGTCCGGTTGAAGGACGTCATCGCGGTGCTACACAGGCGGGCTTGGATCATGTTGCTCCTGGTGCTGTCGCTCCCGTTCTGCACACCCATCCCGCTGCCGGGCGTTTCGACGCCGTTCGGTTTCGTCATCGCGCTGATCGGCTTCCGGCTTTCGTTGCGGCAAAAGCCGTGGCTTCCGCAAATGCTGCTGAACCGCCAGATCCCCGCAGGCTTTTTTCCACGCCTGCTGTCCGCCGCGCGCAAAGTCGTGAAGTTTCTGGAACTGTTCCTGCGCCCGCGCCTCACCTGGCTGCTGGACACGGGCGTGCTGCATCATCTCTACGGCGGCATGATCATGGTGGCGGGCATCCTCCTGCTGCTGCCCCTGCCCGTTCCGCTGAGCAACACGCTGCCCGCCTTGACCGTGGTGTTTCTCGCCGGCGCGATGCTGGAACGGGATGGCGGTTCAGTGATCGCCGGACTGGTGATGTTTCTCGTGATGCTCGCCTTCTTCGGTGCGCTGGCCTTTGGCGGAGCGGGCGCCGTGCACTGGCTGACGCAAGGAATTGAATACCTGTTCCCGGCCGACCCGGACTAGTCGATCAGAGCCCGATCCAAATCGGCGAGTAAATCGTTACAGTGGCAAGGAAGGTTGGAAATTTGGTGGCCGTTACAGGCATTTTGCGCTTATGCTCGCCTGGTGGTGGAAGACGGTCTGACCAGTGTCGGACAAACAGGATTGGCGATTCATGCATGCCGCGAAGACTTCATCGAGAGTTTCACATTCGTTCAATCCGGCCCACCCTTTCAGCGTGCTTGCCGGACTGCTGCTGGCCGTGGCGGCCGGGCCCGTTCCCTCCGTCTTCGCGGATGTCCAAGTCCTCCCTCTGAGCACGGTGTGGAGTTACCAGCAGAACACCAATCTGGACGGCGTTGGCTGGCAGGCGGCCACGTTCGATGACACGAACTGGCCCGCGGGAAGCGCGCTGCTCCATGTGGAGAACAATGTGAGTGTGAGCCCTCGGAATACGCCGTTGACAATCGGCAGTCTCACTTACTACTTCCGGACGCATTTCAATCTGGCCTATCCGCCCACCAATGTGCTGCTGATCTTCTCGGCGCGCATCGATGACGGGGCCGTGTTCTATTTGAACGGAACGGAAGTGCAACGCGTCCGCATGGTGGCGGCTCCCGCACCGGTCTACTATACCAACTTGGCCACCGCCACGCCGCCGACGGGAGATGCGGTGATTTCCGACATCTTTACTTTGGCCGGGGCGTCCCTGTCCAATCTGGTTCAGGGAGACAATGTCCTCGCCGTGGAGGTTCATCAGAATGTCACTAACAGTGATGACATCGTCTTCGGTTCCTCGCTCACCGTCAGGTTCACCAACTCGCCGCCGGTGTTGTTGCAACAGCCGGCGAATGTGACGGTGCTGGACGGTCGTCCGGCCACGCTCGCTGCGGTCGTCGATGGCCAGCCGACCCCGCTCTTGCAGTGGTCCAAGGACGGCGCCGCGCTGTCCGGCGCGACGAATGCCCTGCTTTCCCTCCCGGCTGCAAATTCGGCCAATGCGGGCACGTATTGGCTCACCGCCAGCAACGTCAACGGCGTGGCAGTCACCACCAACGCCACGCTCACCGTCCTGGCCGACACCAACGCGCCGGTGATCCTTTCCGCCATCGCCCAGAAAACGCTGACCAATGTTTCGATCACCTTTTCCGAGCCGGTGGTTGCCGCGCTGGCGACCAATCTCGCGAATTACGAGATCTACCAGACCATCGCCCCATCCAACCGCCTCAACCTGGTGCGCGCTTCGCTGGGCAACAGCAGCAATGTGGTGCTGGTCACGGATTCACGGACTGCGGGCGCGCACTATACGCTGATGGTCACCGGCATTTGCGACCTTGCCTCAGTCAGCAACTACATCTCCCCGGGCACCATCCAGCCGCTGAGTTATCAGGTGGACTTGCTTGCGGTGGATGCGCAGACACAGTGGCGATATTTCCAAGCGGGGACATTGCCCGCGACAAACTGGACGGCGGCGGGTTTCGATGATTCCGCCTGGCCGTCAGGTGCGGCAATCTTTCACGCAGGCTCGCCCTTGCCCGGTGCCGCGGACCCTGTCCGGACGACGCTCTCGTTAACCTCCGGTTCGAATGTCGTGAACGCTTACTACTTCCGCACCGTGTTCCACCTCCCGGGTGCCATCGACACGAACAGCCTGCGGTTGCACGACATCGCGGACGATGGTGCGGTCTTTTATCTTAACGGCAGCGAGGCCTTCAGCATCGGCATGTCGGCTGCACGCCCGCTTGCTTACACCACGACTGCATTGCGCTCCGTGGGCACGGCGAATTACGAGCCTGCACTCACTAGTGCTGGTTCATCGTTCTTGGGAGCTGCGCTGCTTGGTTTAAGCAATGTTCTCGCCGCCGAAGTGCATCAATCTCCTTCGGGTTATTCCGACATCGCGTTCGCTGCGATTCTGGATGGTGTGATCAGCAACTACTATCCGGCCTTGCGTTGGAATATTCCGGCGCAGGCGGCGGAAGGGGCGGGCACGCTGACCAACCAGGCCCAGCTTTCAATTATGGAACCCCTCGCCGGGGACCTGCTGGTTCAATTGAGTTCAAGCCGCCCAGTGGAGTTGGCTGTCCCCACTTCCGTGATCATCCCCGCCGGATCCACCAACGTCAGCTTTGATGTGACGGTGACGGACGACAGTCTTTACAACGGGTCGCGCACGGTGACGCTGAAAGCGCAGGCACCCGAAGGCGGTCCGGTCACCGCGAGTTTGCAACTCGTGGACAACGACGCAAACGTCCTTTTCATCGTGGCCCCCGCGGCTGTCAGCGAAACCAACGGACCGTTTCAGGCCGAAGTCCGCGCGGCCTCCCCGGCGTCGGGCAACGTCTTGGTTGTGCTCTCCTCCAGCGACCTAACGGAGTTGACCGTCCCGGCCAGCGTGATCATTCCGGACGGCGCCACTTCGGCAGTCTTCCAAGTGACGGTGCAGAACGAGGCCCTGCTGGATGGGGCTCAATCAGTCACACTGTCGGCCTCGGTATCTGGCTGGGTGGAGGGGCAGGCCGTCGTGACGATAAACGATGACGAACCGACCAACCTCGTTATGCAACTCCCGTTGGCTGTTATTGAGGGAAGCGGAGTAGTGACCAACCAGGCGCGGGTGCAATTCAGCGGTGTTGCTGTTTCCAATCTGTTGGTGTCATTGAGTTCCAGTGCGCCGGAGCGTCTTGTTGTAAGTTCGAATGTGACCCTTCTGGCGGGGCAATCGAACGTCGTTTTCGACCTGAGTCTCGTTGACAACGCGGTTTACGAGGGGCCGCAATCCATAACCATCCTGGCCACAGCTGCCGGCTTCGCGGCAGCAAGCAACACTTTGACCGTGCTCAACGATGACGCGCACCATTTCAGGTTCACGACGATTGCTTCTCCGCAAGATACCGCCACACCATTTACGGTAACCCTGACGGCCTTGGATGAAGGCGGCTTGGTGGTTACCAACTTCAAGCAGCCGGCTGTCGGCGTTCTCGCCACCGGACTGGGTGGCAGTCTGGGTGTTGAGCCGGCCACGGTGGGGCCGTTTTCAACCGGCCAGTGGTCCGGGAACGTGCGCATCGTTTCGGCGGACCGGCTGGTCCGATTGAGCAGCCCGGTGGCGCCCGGCCAGAGCAATCCCTTCCATGTTGATCCTCCGCCTTATCGCATCCTGTCGCAACCTGCTGCCGACATCGCGTGGCACGCCGGATCCGGGGCATTGCTGGCCACAGTCCCAGCGGACGGCGGAGCTTACTCGAATAGCCTCATCGTGATTGATCCAGTCACGTTGACGGTGACCAATGCGTATGCGTTTGGACCGGACCCCAACCGGTTTGAGCTGTCACCGAATGGGCAGTTTCTGTATGGCACCGTGAGCAACCGGCTGGCGCTGCGGAAATTCAACATGGCCACCCGGATCGCCGGCCCGCCGTTCGCAATCGGAGCCTACTTTGGAGAGCCGAATGGAGTAACGGATTTCACTGTTCCAGGAGGCTTCTCCGATTCTGTCTGCGCCACGACCTACACCACTTTCGGGGCTAATTACGGTGGCACGATTCGCTTCGACGCGGGCGCGCCCGTGAATTTGACCACCTTCAGTTCTGCGGCACCGTATTGGATCGAAAGTTCGCCGGACAATCAGACGCTTTATGGATTTCAGAACAATAATCAGTTCCCGTTGATGCGGGGCGCAGCCCAGCCGGCCAGTGCATTGGTCATCAGCAACGGCGTGTTCTCGGGCTCGGCAATCACCTATCGCGACGGCGTGCTCTACGACAACGTTGGCCGGGCCGTCGTGGCGGACACCTTTTCCGTGCTGGGGAACTATCCAGGTGTCGTCGAGAAAATTGGCTCCTCCGGTCTAGTCGAAACAGATCCGGTGCTGAAGCGCACCTTCTATCTTTGCAACGGCGGTTCCGGTTCTTTGCCTTACAAGGTGAAAGCCTACGATCGCGACAGCTTTCTCCTCCTGGCCGAATTCCCGATTCCCACGGCCCAGTTGCAAGGCGGCCCCGGCCATCTGCTCCGTTGCGGCACCAACGGACTCGCGTTCAACACCGGATCACAAATCTGGTTGATCCGTTCCAGCCTCCTACAGCCGGATTATCCCCCGGCGGATTTGACCCTGACTCAGTCCGCCTCACCGTTGCCCGCCTTGCTCCAGTCCAATGTCAACTTCAGCCTCACCGTATCCAATGCGGGGCCCGGGATCGCCACCTTCATCCGCGTGACCAACGCCTTCCCCGCGAACACCGTCGTCTCCAACATCACTGCGGGCTCGGGAAGCATCACCCAGTATGCTGCAGGTTTCCTTTGGACGCTCGATCAGCTGGCCCCCGGGCAGACAGCTGAAGCGCAGATCGCCCTCAGGTTCACGACGGCGGGAGGCGGCCTGACCAACGCTGCTTTTGTGACGGCCTCCGAACCGGACCCGAACTTTACCAACAATATCTCGCGGTTGGGACTGAACGTTGAGTTGGCACCTAGCGCCGAAGGTGCGTTTCTTCTCGGCCAGGCTTCCCAAGACCTGATTTACGATCCGGTCCGCGACCGCTTGATCATTTCGGTCGGTAGTGGGTTTCAGGCCGGTCAGACCAACGGGCTCGCCATCCTCAACCATTACAACGGCACCTTGGAGTCCTTTGTCACTTTGGGGCAGAAGCCCGGCAGACTCGCCCGCTCCGATGACGGCCAATTCCTCTACGTTTCGCTGCCCGAGGTCGCGACGGTGCGGCAATTGAACCTGACGAATCTGACGCAGGTGCGCGAGTTCGCGTTGGGCAGCGAAGATATCTACGGCACACCCTATCCCGCCTACGCGGCGGACATGGCGGTAGTGCCTGGTCAGCCGGGTTCCCTGGTGGTGTGGCGCATTCGCCGTGCTGGCCCGATGGCCGACGAATACGGGCGTGGCATCGCCGCGTTCGACAACGGAGTGATGCGCTCGAATGTCACCGATATCGGAGGCGATTGGCGGGTTGAATTCAACCCCGATGACGGCACGCTCTTTGCCTACAGCAACGGTGATTTGCGTCGTTGCACGCTCAATGCAAGTGGAGTGACGTTTGCTCAAACCTACCCGGCGTTCGCCTTTGGTGCCGGAGCGGATTTCGAATATGGCAGCGGTGGCCGCTTCTTCACGGTCGCGGGCCGCGGGTTTGGCACGTCGCCGTTCAATGTGGATGCGATCTACTCGGGCAGTGAATCCGCCAGCTTGGTGGAACCGGACGCTGCAGCGGGACGGCTGCACTTCCTCACTGTGGCGGGCGCCACGGGCGTGTTGCGGACATACGACGCGTCTGGGCTTACGTTCCTGGGAAGCCTGACGGCTTCCAACCTCAGCGGGACGCCGACCAGCCTCGTTCGCTTTGGCACCAATGGCCTCGCCTTCCGCACTTCCGGCAACCAGCTCCATATCATGCGCAGTCCGCTTGTCCAGCCAGCCGCCTGCGTGGATCTGCGGACCACGTTGAACGGGCCCGCTACTCCCGTTGCGCCGGGCAGCAATGCCGTGTTCACGATGTCGGTTTCCAATCTGGGGCCAGCGACCGCCGAGGTGGTTCAAGTGACCAACAGTTTCAACCCCGCCGAATTTGTTTCCGCCGCCGTTTCGGCCGGGGTCTGGTTCACCAACTCCGGTTCGTTGCTCTGGACCGTCTCCAACTTGAACGCCGGAATTGTGGAGAATCTCACTTTAACCCTGCGCTCAACTCAGGCCGGGCTGGTCACGTTGACTTCCAGCGCCCAACCCTCCGCGCCCGACACAGTCCCGCAAGATAATGTTTCCATGGCGCTGTTGAATGTCGGACTTAATCCCCCCACTGGTCCGCAACGCATCCAGAACCTGCCCGCGGGCGACCTCGGCTGGGAGCCTTCGCTCGGCCGGTTTCTACTCACAGCAACGACGAATCTGGGAGGTGTCAATGGATTGCTGCTCTCGCTCGACCCGCAAACGCTGGAGTTGCGACGCGAATCCGCCCTCGGCCCCGGGGCTGGACGAGTGCGGTTCGCCGCGGATGGCAGTCGCTTCTATACGGCCCTGGCCTACGGCATCGAGGAACGTTCTCTGCCCACATTCGCGTTGCAACGGCGATTCCTGCTCGGGCAGAGCGGAGGCTTGCAACGCGCTGCCGACCTGGAAGTGTTGCCCGGTTTTCCCTCCGCGCTCGGCGTATTGCGCGTGGATAACTACAACGCCGCCCAGGTCGGCGTCTGGGATGCCGGCGTGGCCCGCACGAATCTGGCTGATTCAACCACGGATGCTTCGGGCGAGGTGATGGAGGTGGGAACTGATCCCGCGCGGCTTTATGTGCAGAATCTTGGCGGTGGCGGCTTCCGGCGTTACACCGTCAACGCTCAGGGCGTTGCTTTCGTGGATGCAGATACCACGCTGCTGCCGACCGGCACAGCCATGGAGATTGATTGGGGCGGAGGATTGATCTACTCGTCCGTGGGCAAGGTGATTGATCCCGAGGCGCGCAAGGTGGTCGGCACCATCGCAGGCATCCCGTCTGGCTCACGCGTCTGCTTTGACGAGGGTTCAGCCCGCGTTTTCTTCCTCACCGTCGGAACCAACATCGCCACGGTGCGCGCTTTCGACGGGCCGACGCTGCTCCCGGTTGGCACCACGAACTTCGCCGGCCCCAGCGGGGCGCCGACGAGTTTCGTGCGCTGGGGCGCTGACGGTTTCGCCTTCACCACCACGAGCAATCAGCTGTGGCTCTTCCACACGGGCCTGTTACCCACGAACCCGCCCGCCGATGTTTCGGTTACGCTGAGTTTAAGCGCGCCCCCAAATGTCGCCGGGAGCAACCTATCCGCCACGCTCCTCATTTCGAACGCCGGTCCGAATTTAGCCACCGACGTGGTTTGGAACAGCACGTTGCCTGCGGGCAGTGTGGTCACCAACGTCTCGGCTTCATCGAGCGTTTTTAACATCGCGTCCAATCTCGTTTCGGGCTCGATTCCCCTGCTCACCATGGGGCAGGCCGCCACCGTCACCGTCGGCTACTCCGTCTCCACGACCGGCATCACCACCAACCAGGCTTCCGTGCTCGCGTCATCTCGCGACCCGGATTTCGCCAACAACGCGGCGTCCCGGCTCCTGTGGATTCAATCGCCCACCGGCCTGCCGGCGACAGTGACGATCCAACTGCCTTACAAAGATCTGGCGCGCGACCCGGTGCGGCCGCTGCTTTACGCCAGCTTTGGGTCCACCGCCGGCTCGCTCGCGGATTGTGTGGTGGCCATCGATCCGTTGAACGGGGAGATTGGCGCGCCGGTGCGGGTTGGTTCGGATCCGGGTGTGATGATGGCTTCGCCGGATGGACAGTTCCTCTACGTCGGCCTGGATGGCTCGGGCACCGTGCTGAAGCTGGCGTTGCCGGGCCTCGTTCCGGTCAGCTCTTTTGCCGTGCCGCTGAACCAGAAGGTCTTGAATCTCGGCGTGTCGCCGCTCAATCCCGACGTGGTCGTGCTGCGGCGCTCTCCCTCGGGGGCCATGAGCCTGCATGTGAATGGCCAGCAACGGCCCGGCGAATTAACGGGGCAAGACCTGTTCGCGTTCTCCGAGACGAGCGGCGAGCTGTTCGGCTGCGACGGCTTCCACAGCAACGTGCAGTTGTATCGGCTCAACACCGGCACAAACGGATTGACGTTGCGGGAAGGCCAACCCGGCAAGCAAAGCTCCACCACGGACCTGAAATCCTCCGGCGGCCTTCTGTTCTTCAATCGCGGCATGGTCGTGAATCCGGACACGCGGTTGGTTCGGGCCATCATGCCGGTTTCCGTCAACTCGCTCGTCGAGCCGGACACGGCCTCCGGCCGGGTCTTCTACCTGACTCCCGCCGGCAGCGTGTGGACGTTGCGCGCGTTCGACATCGCTCAGGGAATCGAGGTGGAATCGTTGCCGACCACCGGCCTCTCGGGTTCACCCAAACGGCTGCTGCGTTGGGGTGCGAATGGTCTGGCCATTTCCACCACCAATTCGCAGATCATGATTTTCCGCGGCCTCATGGTCCCGACCATCCCGCCGGTGGATGTCGTCCTTCGCCAGTCGGTGAGCACGCTCACCGCCACGACCAACGACAGCGTCGGCATCACGTTGCTCGTGTCAAACCTCGGCCCCGTGTCCGCCTCCGGCGTTATTGTGACGCAGTCGTTCTCCCTGCCGGCCACGAACGTCTTGCTGGGCGCCAGCCAGGGTGCCGCAAGTTACACCAACGGTGCGATGACGTGGGCGGTTGGGAGTTTGCCGTCCGGCGCCGCGGCTTCGCTGAACGTGACGTTGCAGCCGCTCAAGACCGGCTCGTTAAGCATTGCGGCTGCGGCCGCCCATGGCCTGAACGATTCCTTCTGGGGCAACAACGCGGCGTTGAATGTCGTCAACATTCTCGGAACCGGCACCACCAACGTCCTGCAGCTCGCGCTGGCGACGCGTGAGCTGGTGTATGATTCTGTGCGCGACGTGCTGTATGCATCGACGCCGGCCACCAACCGCCAGTTCGGCAACCTCATCGCGATCCTCAATCCCGCGACCGGTGCCATGGACGGAGCGCTGCCCGCAGGCTCGGAGCCCAACCAGATCGCGCTGTCCGATGATGCGAGCCGCCTGCATGTTGCGCTGGACGGGACGACCGGCGTGCAACGATTCAATCTGCAGACGCGCACGGCGGAACTTGCCTTCCTGCTCGGCACGAACGACATCAATTACGCGCAGGATCTGGAAGTGCAGCCCGGTTATCCTGATCGCGTCGTGGCCTCCTTGGGTTCCTACAATTGGGCGGCGGGTTACCCCAGCACGGTGACGATGTATGACGGAGCCGGTCAGCTTCTGAAGTCCGGCGGTCCGGCGCGCGGACTCACCTTCTCCTCGGATGGTTCAGACGTGTTCGGTTACATCGCGCCCGGGTCAGGCAATGGCTTCATGCGCATGTCGGTGGACGAGAGTGGCATTGCCGCTTCGAAAAGCGTTGCTGGCTTCAGCACCAATCCCGGCGATGTGAAGTTCAGCAACGGCCGGCTTTACAGTTCGTCGGGCCAGGTCGTGGACCCGTATGCGCCCGCCTTCATCGGCAGCGTTGGTGTCTCTGGTTCGCAGGTCGTGGATTCCGAGATGGGCCGTCTCTACTTCCTTACGCAGTCCGGCACCAATTGCTCGCTGCGCGGATTTGATCTCGCCACGTTGCAGCCCACCGGCACACAGGTGGTCGCCGGCGTGCAGGGCACCGCCGCCGGGCTGGTGCGTTGCGGCGCCAACCGCCTGGCCTTCCGCACCAGCTTGAATCAAATCTTCATCGTCTCGACCGCGCTCGTGGCGACCAACCCGGTCGGGTTGGCCGACCTCGCGGTGAGCCAGCAGGCCGCACAGGACTTTTCGCTTCAGGCCGAGACCCTGCGCTACGTGATCAACGTCACCAATCGCGGCCTGGCGACGGCGAGCAACGTCCTGCTCGCGGTGAAGCCGCCGGACCTTGTGGCCTCGCTCTCCTTGCAACTCCCTCAAGGCACCAGCACCAACACGGTTGGAAGTTACTTGTGCAATCTCGGCGCCGTCGCGCCCGGACAGAGCCTGCAGGTCGTTCTCAGTGCCGTCATCACGAACACGGGGCTCTACACCAACCTGGCCACGCTTTCCTCCAGTTCTCCCGATCCGGACGTGGCGAACAACATTTCCAGTGCGAGTGCGCAGGGCCTCTTCTACCAGCGGACGGATAGCGTGCGCTCCGTGCGTGTGGGCGCTCGCGACCTTGCCTTTGATTCCAGCAGCCGCCGGTTGTTCGCAAGCTTGATCGAAACGAATGCGGAGGGGCGAGTGGCTTGGATCGATCCGGAAGTCGGTATCATCGCAGGCACGATCACCGTAGCGGCCGCCCCTCGCTTTCTTGCGATGTCGGATGACCAGCAGTTCCTCTATGTTTCATTCCTCAACACCAATCTCATTCAGCGAATCGACTTGGCTGCGGGGATGGTTGACTTCCAGTTCAACTTACCGGTGATGAATCCTGTCACTGCACTGGTGGCTCTGCCCGGCCATCCGGACACGGTGGCTGTCGCTTGTCGGGAATATGGAGGCGCGTTTGTTGGAGTTTTTGATCACGGAATCGTCCGCAGCAACACCCTCGAAAATGGTTTCTATTTGCTCGCTGCCGGAGGGGATGGGAACCGGCTATATGGGTTGGACTATGGTTCGACTGGCGGCGCTTCCCCAGACTTGTTTGAGTTGCCCGTCACTTCTGCAGGAGTGCAACTTGGTTCGTTTGGTCCATCTGACGTGCCGGGCGCGGAAACTGACATGGACTGCGTCAACGGGCGGCTCTACTTCAGTCGCGGCATGGTGTTTAATCCTGATGGATGGATCGAGGAAGCTTCTTTCCCCGACCTTTGGTCCGCTCAGCAGGTCGAAGTCAACTTGGCTGCTAGCCGGGCCGTTTTCTTGCAAGGCACATCCGTGGTGGTGTTCGACCTCGCCTCCCGGCAGCAGCTCGGTTCCGTTGTGACCGGTCGGGGTGGATCAAGCCTGACGCAGTGTGGCGCGGATCGCCTCGCCTTCTGTTCCAGCGGCGAGATTGTCCTCGTCCGCAGCTCCACCATTCCGGCCGCCGATATCCAGGTGCGGGGTTCGCTCTCTACGACCTCATGCTACGCGGGCGAAACGGTGACCGTCTCGCTCGTCGTCTCCAATGCGGGATCCCAAGCCGCTTCCGGCTTCACTCTGACCAACACGCTTCCGGACCAGACCCGGCTTCAGGGCGTGACGGCCTCGCAAGGCACGCTGGCCACCAATGGCAACCAAGTGCTCCTTTCATTCAGCACATTGAATACCGGAACCTCGGCCACCTTGACTCTGCAGTTGCAACCCACCAACGCGTCCCCCCGACTGTTCACCAACAGTGTCGAACTCGGGGCTGCTTCCGTGCCCGACCCATTCCCGGCCAACAACTCGTGGCGAGGCACCTTCCTCGCCACTCCCGATGCAGATCGCGACGGCCTCCCGGACGATTGGGAATTGTCCCGCGGCCTCAATCCGACCAACGCAGTGGATGCGGCATTGGACTCGGATTGCGACGGATCATCGAAT
>Ga0154020_10007341_pt1 | contig 12873 bp, 17 predicted proteins | sample Klosneuvirus_201_FD_109709 | JGI IMG/M metagenome (GOLD analysis project Ga0154020, IMG submission 109709) | Active sludge microbial communities from wastewater, Klosterneuburg, Austria - Klosneuvirus_20160825_MG | ecosystem: Engineered > WWTP > Aerobic digester > Activated sludge | place... | reverse complement strand
TGTTCCGTCTGCTGAAATGTCCGTACCATTACCAATTAATGTATTGTAACTGCCTGTTGGGTGCGTTAATGCAGACCCGCTGCCTATAACCACGTTATCAGACCCGGTTGTATTATATACAAACAAATCTGAACCTACAATAGTATTCCTGCTGCCGGTCGTGTTTGAATATAGTCCGCCAAAACCAAAAACAGTATTGTAAGTGCCGGTATTATTCACATTTGCAGTATTGCCAAAAGAGGTATTGGTGCTGCCTATCCTGCCGGATTCTGCATTATTTCGCTTAAACACCAAGTCTTCGCTATTCGTAGTTCCTAAAAAATCACCTGTAGTTATTGCGTTACCTGATAACCCCCAGCCGGAGCCACCACCGCCGGATGAATATTTAAAAGCCCTGCGGGTGCCAGCAATTACATAAACAATGCTGTCCTGTGTAGCGTTGGAATAGATACTATCAACAACCGCCTGAAATACAGTTCTGCCATTGATAACGTTTCTTAAAACACCACCAACAACCCCGGAGCTGGCATTTTGTAATATCAGTTCTGTTGTACCGCCCACCTTATACATTTTCACGGTATCATAACGAAGCTGCCCAACTGTTTGAGCCATACCGGTAAATGAAAATAATACCGCAATAAGAAAAAATATCTTTTTCATAAATTAAATTATTTTAAAAAGGGGCAACTTGTTAGCCGCCCCTTTTATTTACTAACTGTTCGCAACACAGGTATCAAAAATGCCTGCTGGTAAATCATAAGGACATGGCAAATCCACACCACTCCATTTTACAATTACATCCCAAACAACCTCACTGGTTGTGTCATCCTGAACAGGATTTTTAGGTATCACCTGCACAACCGTATCGCTCAAATGAATCTGAGTGCTGGTTGCATAAGCAAATTTGTACTGACGGGAGTTTTTAATTCCGTTGTAAAAGGCGCAATTGAGCCTGTAATTTGGATCCTGGTATTGAGCCTGGAAGTTATACCCGGTTAACCTGGTTGCCTGCCTGCCATAGCCTGGCGTTTCAACCTCAGCACCGCCATCAAAAGTACCCTTTGTTAAAGGGATCAAAATAATATCACCTGCAGCAAAACCGGCTTCCCATTCTGTAGGATCAGACGGATCTGTAAAAGCAAATGTATTTTTGTAAAAAGCCACGCTACTCACCCGGCCCAATTCCGGCTCCTCGCAGGTATCGCAGTAGTGCGCTGGTACAAGGGCATCACAGCCCGTTGGATAATATACTGACATTTTAATTAGTTTTACATTGTGAAAAATCTTCAGGACATAAATCAAAGCAACCGCTTTTAAAAGTTACTTCAATCGTGTAATTCATTTGCGTTAGGCTCATGGATTCCGGTAGCCGGAACTCATTACCTCTGTATTCTGCTGCAAAAACAGCCTGTGTATTCAGGATAAAACTTACAGGCGTAATTGAAACTGAACTTATATTTATACCGGCTATTAAGGATTGGATGATCATTGCCACCTCATCCTGTTTTAACCCGGTTCTTTTATCATTGTTGAAAATAAACATTGACATACTAAAGGTGTTGATTGTATTATCATTCCTGCCAACTCCCGGCTTGTATGTAACCTGTATGCTGTTTATTTTATGGTAAGCCTGCAATGAATAATCATCGTCATAACTTACAGGCATTTCATCTGATACCGGCTGCACTTTCTTTTCCTTTTCAGTAGATACCGCCACGCCATAAAACTTACTGCCAGGGAACACCGGGCTTAAAGCATTATTGATTTGACAGATTGTGCTACGAATTGATTGCGCCATTTACCAGTTCTTGTATTCTTTCTCTGATGTATTGCTTTTCAGATTCGGAAAGATTAAAAATTATTTTACTTTTGTTTTCCTCAACCCAACGGGCTTTATCTTTATTAAACGGGTTGTTAAAACCGATTCCGTACCCTGTATTTGTTGCCAGTACCGACCAATCATTCTCAAGCTGCCTGGTAAGTGATACAATTATTTTAGTGTCTTTACCTCGCTTGTTTTTCTCCCGCACCTTCATATAGCCATTGCTGTAAGTACCTATCTGGCTGTTATCTGTTGCATGGCCTTCTTTATGTATTCGTTCTTTCATATTCGGGATAGTTTCAACAGCCAGGGGCCGGAGAAAATATTCCTTATCTTTCAACAGATCAAACGAAGTTGCCATGTTTTTTAGAACCTGGTCAATATTCGTAGTTATGGTTATGGCAGCCATGTTACAATTTCAGGGTTGCCGCCACAGCATAATTCACAACTTGAAATATCCATGCAAAGAACAGATTGCTTTAAAAACTTATCGTACTCAGCCTGGTAATAATCTTTCAACTCTTTTGCCTGGGTAATATCCAGTGTTGTAAATCTGTTGAGCCGGCTTGAATTAATACGAAATATCAGCACCCAAATACCGAGTAAATATTTCCAGCTTTGTGTCAGCACCTCCAAGTTTTCACAAATCAGTGCTTCATAATCGCAATCACAATTTAACTGGTAACATTTCTGCATTTCTGCAATAACATCAACCTTAAACTGCTGCACTGCATTTGTTTGCACATCATCCCAAACACCGAGGTAATTGATCTGTTCCTGGTTTGCAACCTTATCAATGCTTTCAATGCTGAGGCCGGGTAATGAATTCAAATAGATACCGCTGGCAGGGGCATCGTAAGCCCCTGCACATAGCGATAATCCAATATAATCAATAAAGCAGTTCATTATAAATTGGTTATTTCATAACGTAATGCTCCATTTGTACCGGCCAACGGATCTGTTACACGGTATGCATCATCAGGCTGTACCCAAAGTGAGTAGTCTTTGCTGATGATAAACTGCCATCCCCTGTTTACAGTTTGGGCAGTTCCGTTAACTGATACCGATGTAGGGCAATCAATGTACTTCATCTGTACATCAAATACCAGGTCATCCAGGCACTCAGGAGCGCAACCAAACTCTGCTGTTGGGAGCCTCATGGTAAAGAACATGCTGTTACCTTTTTCGCCAGCGTACGGGCCAACGTATTTATTACGGCTGATGAACTTCACTGATCCCGGTGCAAATACCCCAATCTCATTTGAACCCCAAATGCTTTGACTGTCTTTGTCAAAGAAGAAACGAGGCATACCAATACGGCTGTAATCAAACCCGGCATTGTTGCAACAAGCCATCATTAGCGATTTGTCGAAAGCTGAGAACAGGCCACCACCAACGATGCAAGGATCACCGCAAATCTCATTTTCCTGAAAATCCTGCATCAACTGAATGATACCGGCTGACAGGTCAAGTGATGGGGTTTTTGCAATGTTGATTGCTTTTGCAGCATTTGAACCGGTTGTTACGTTGGTACCAAATTCAGTTGAAGCGAGTGTAACAAGATCCTGGTTGATTGCACGAAGTACAATATTTGCACCTTCCAAAATACGATCATAATGCTCACGCATTACACGGGTTGCCGGGGCACCAACGCCAACAGATGCAGCGAATTCAGAGCAATACTTGCTGATTGTTTCATCAGAAACAAAGAAGCTGTATTGCTTATGACGCATTGCGCCCAAATCCCACTCTGATTTAGTTGGGATATTGTTCACATCGCAATCATCCTCATCCTGCACCTGTGTTAAAATTGGCCGCTGTGTGTAGCTAACCGTTAAAGTTCTTTGTTGGCCATCCGCACTAAACCCATCATTGATAGGCGAAACGCTGCTGTTTTGGCAACAAAAAGTCATTGCCAAAAATCCTGCAACGTGCAGTTTACGGGATGGCGCATTTTCGCCTGCAATGCTTTCAATAGAACGCAATAGCGCAGGGCAATATCCATTTGCCATTTTTATAATTTTTAAGAGTGTGAAAAACTGATCACATCAAAGATGCCTTTGGTGCTGCCATGTCTGCCAGTACCTGCTCTGTGTGCGACCTTATCTGTCCTACAGTTGCCTCTGCTTTTTCATCAGCCGCTGGGGTTGGTGTAGCTGTTGGCCGGGGTGTTGCGTTTGGCTTTGGTGGGCCACTTACTTTGAGAATTGGAGCGAAAGACTGATCTAAAAAGCTTTGCGGAGTAAGTTGAACATGATTGCTCCCGAAAACATTGCTACCGTCTTTTGACAGTAAAACAAGGTTCCCATTATCATCAACTGTTAATTCCGCATTCTTATCCTGAAGTGCTGTATTAATGAGTGCTTCCATTGTGGCGGTTTTAATGCCAGCCGGAAGTTCATCGTAAATAGTTTTATAGTTACCGAAAACGGCCTTTATTGCCGCTGCCCGGTGAATGTTTTTAATTTTACCCTCATACTCTGTTTTCACGGCTGCGACTTCATCCTTTGCAGCTTTAGCGGCTGCGTGGGCGGCTTGTAGTTCCTGATTGATAGCATCTTTATCAGCACCTTTTGCGGTTGCCTTTGCAGCTTTCAGTTTACTAATAACCAGTTCATATTTCTTACTGGTTGACTGCTCTTTTTTAATTTCATCCAAATCGGCAGCATCAAATGTATCTGAACCCAAAAGATTGATTAAATGAGTGTCCATGCCATTGTATGCATCAGCAACATACTTCTTTTTAATTTCCGGGTGGTTGTTCTTTGCCGCTTCAATAGATAGCAAACCATTATTAATAGTAGTGTTCAACGTTTCAGGCACTTGTACTGTTGCCAGTTCAGGAGATGCCAGTAATGATTTTAATTCATCATTATCGGCTGCAATACCTGCTTTCAGTGCTAAATTGTTGATTAGTTCTCCTATTGTTGGCATAAATTACTTTTTTGGTTTTGGTTTTGTTCCTGTCGGCCTGCCGCAGCAGTTTATGTTTGTTCCCTGTTTCATGGTTTTGTTTCAGGTTTTGTTGGTTTTTTTGGTGGTGCTTCGGGGTTCTCAACGATTGCGGCCGGTTCTTTCATTGCCGGGTCAACACGTACTGTTACGGTTTCTGCCGGTATATCAGTAATAACTTTCTTCAAATGCGTTGGGAGTTTTGCGTTTATCTTTTCCAGTACCGGCTTTGCGGCTTCATTCAATATGGTTTCTTTGTAAACAATTTTACCCTCAGCCGACATAATCGGATCACGGCCATTTGAAGTAACAGGAGATTTTACTAATATTTTTGCCATGACATAAAATTAATTTTGTTATTTCATTTTTTCTCTTAAATTTGTACAACTTGTACATAATAAATTTATGGCTTCAATAAACTTCAACGGAATAGATAAGAAAACAATGGCCGTTATTCTTAAAGAGCAAACGAGGCTAAAAGAACTTACAGGCCGCAATCAGTTTTCCCTTTCACAAACACTAATTAAAATTGTCAACTCATGGAACAACAAATGCAGGCCGGAGGCGTAGATAAGCGAGTTACCTGCATCCTGACATCGTGCGGCAGGCAGGATTTATTGGAGGTTACGCTGTCAAGTTTCTTCAAACACAATACTTACAATATTACTGAATTCTATATCTATGAAGATTCCGGTGTTACCGGTATCAATGACCAATTAAAAGAACTTTACCCGTTCATTAAATGGATTGAACCTAAATTCAGAACCGGGCAAATTATTGCATTGGATACACTTTGGCAACAGGTGAAAACTCCTTATGCTTTTACGATGGAAGATGATTGGGAAACTTACCGCCCCGGATTTATTGAGGACAGCATGGCTATACTTGAAACCGATGCAAAGATCATGCAGGTATGGCTCCGTGAAAAAGAAGATACTAACCAGCACCCTATTATTTTTCAGGCAGGTAAAAATTACGGTATCATGGCCAGCAATAACGGGTTGTGGGCGGGTACTTGTTTTAACCCATCATTAAAACGAAAAGCAGACTATGACTTAATAAAGTCATACGGTAAGCATACACAATTTAGCTTCAAACAACCCTGGAAAGCTGAGGCTGCTATTTCACAACTTTACAACCGCTTAGGTTACAAAGCAGCGATATTGCTGCAAGGGTATATTAAACATATTGGCTGGGATCGCCATGTTGGGGTATGACATTACATGAATGGGGTATATTTCACGGCTCAGATAAAGCCTATGCCCATAACTACCTGAATTTTTATGAGGCTAAAATAGGTATGCCGCATTCTATTTTAGAGTTTGGCGTTTTGAATGGTGCCAGCCTTAAAATGTGGCGAGATAAATACAATGCCTTTGTGATCGGTTTGGATATTGAAAAGAAGCAACCAATTAACGGCATTACGGTTTTACAAATGGATGCAACCGATGAAAAAACAGCTACCCACCTTTCAAACCTTTACAATAATTTTGACCTGATTATTGATGATGCCAGCCATATGGTTGCAGATCAGATAAAATCTTTTCAACTATTTTGGCCGTTTGTAAATAAAGGGGGTTGCTATATTATTGAAGATTGCCACACCATGCATTACGATCAATACAACCCCGACAAAATAGATTTTAAAGCATGGGTTAAAAGTTTAAATATTGAACATGAATACTTTTGGCGAGTGCCAGGGGATGAAAGCGATTCGATGACTTTAATATTTTGGAAATGAGTATTTTTAGCACACTTAGTTTAACAGAGAATGAATTAAAGCAAGAGATATTAAAGCGTATCACTGATTTAAATACCATGTCTAAAGATAGACTAATAGAAATACTTGAATCAATGTGTCAATACAGAGATTACGATAACAGGCATGAAACAGATGAATTAGCTTACAATAATTTTTGGAGACTATGACCATTTACACCCGTTCATACAACAATGAACTTTACTACATGATGAAAGAGTTTATACCGGATGATGTGCAGGTAAAAAAGATGCAAGGGTATAACGGATGGGAAGATGCTTTGCGTTTTATCGTGGATGTTATCAAAGACTGTAACGGGTGGGCTGTTATCATGGATGAGGATATGTTTACTTACAGATTTGAGGCAATACCGGCAATGATTGAGCACATGCAGGCAAATGGATTTACTCATGCAGGTATGCCGGATAGGGGTGTAAGCCCTCACAGAACTTTGCAATGGACAACATTAAACCCGTTTTTTAATATTATCAATTGCCCCGCTATTCGTGCTGCCGGTGGTTTAGATAAGATTGATAAACCTGCTTTCATGGGTTGCCCTACATTTGAGATATTCGATGATCTTTATTTGCAAATGTGGAAAGTTGGCAAACCTTTATACCTGAATGCTGCCACAACAGCGGACGGTTACACAACCCATTTGAAAGATCACAACGGAGCCTATTTTGCCCTTCATAGTTGGATGTCAAGGGAGTGGGCGCATGGAGAAAAAACAAGGATTAAAAAAGTATATGATGATGCAAGATATTACTATGAAACTCGCAATAATAGTTCCTTACCGGGATAGGTTGCTGCACTTAAACAAGTTCATAGCCTACATGCGCCCACGATTTAAATCGGATGTTATTGTAGTTGAGCAATTAACTGGTAAACCATTCAACAGGGGCAAGCTGCTTAATATTGGCGTAATTGAAAGCCCTGGTTATGATTACTATGCTTTGCATGATGTTGATATGTTACCTGTAAAATCAAATTACACTTACCCCGAATGCCCTACACTACTGGCAACTAATGTGCAGCAGTTTGGTTATAAGATGCCGTTTACTGAATACTTTGGCGGTGTTGTACTCATCAGCCGGGAAGATATGCTGAAATGCAACGGGTACCATAACGAGTTTTGGGGCTGGGGTGGCGAAGATGATTTGTTCCGGGATCGTATTTTAGCATCAGGTTTACAGGTAAGCAGCCGGGAATGTATCTTTAATTCATTACCACATCCACGAAATATTGATCCTGTATTGCATAAGAAAAATGTTCATCTTTGGAAAGCAGGCCCACAACTTGAAAACGGTATCAGTAACTGTGAATATAAAATAATCAGCCGGGAGGCAAACCATATAATTGTTGAGATATGAAAAAAATAGAAATGGTTTTTTATAAAACCAACCCATCAGAAAAAAACACGGGGTTGAAATATGTGTTGTGGGAAATAAACGATGGCACTGCTATTACCCATGATTGGGGTTTTGCTTCATGGGATGGCAAAGAATGGGAGGCAATAGATGTTCCCAACGGTTACACGGCTGAAGTTATTTGGTGGGCAAATACAGTTAACCCTGAATTACTTTTGAAAGAACCGAGTAAAATAATATCTTTGAGGTAGAGCAGGGTTTTCAGTTGCGATTTTTCTCGTTCTTAAACAAATAAATATTTCGGAAAAATCGCAACTTGCTTTCACTGTATTTATAATAAATAGAACAATTATAAAAAAGCCTATAATGGAGTGCGTTATGTTAAATAGGTTAGCCGTAAGCGTTAGGAATGTTTTTAAAAAATTTTTTAGCTGCGGAGCATGTATTAATTTGAATAAAAAAAGGAGCGAAGCTCCTTAAAAAATAGGTAAGAGTACCAGTTTTTAACCAACGGCCTTGAGTATTGCTAAAGCAAACATCAGCATGGCCGCTGATAACATTACCATAGCAAAAGCCTCTAAGGCCTTTATTATGTTTTTCATATCTTTTTAGATTGAAAAATGAAGTAATGCGAAGTTAGCCTTTAAGCGAATGAGTGGCTCAACCGTAAATGAAGTGTTCTCATCAACACTTTCAAGATTTGAAGCATCATAGTTAGAACCTATGATGCTTTTTGCATTTAGTGTGGCTCAGGAAAAATTTTTTAAAGACATTACGCCTATTTACACATAACGCTAATTATAGGCTTTTTATAATTTCCTTTGAAAGCATTGATTATGAGCGTAGGATTATTTAGCGTTACGGAGGCGGTCCCACCTCTTATAATCAGCAGTAGAATACAAAGCTTCACGGATTGCAACAGGCACCTGCCTTTCTGCAACGGGCTGTATTGAGTGCCCACAATTCCATCCACCGGCACGGATAAAGAAGTTTTCAGGATTGGTACCATCAATTAACCCGTATGGCAGTTTTGTTTTAGCGTAAATATCGCAGCCTAACCCTTTTAATATCGTTGGCACCTCTGAAATATGGAAATAATCTTTATCAGTCATTTTATCACAAAAGCAGCGGGTTGTTTCAATATCGCTGTTCATGTACCGGAACCAAACATAACCCAAATCAGATGAAACGATTTGAGTGTACTGCCGGGAAAACTGATTGATAGAATCCTTTGCAATAGTCTTAACATACCGGTCTAAAATACCCTTGCTTTCCGGTGTATTGGTAAGTGATTGTTGCAACTGCTTTGCAAGGTCGCTGTAGCTGCCACCGCTGGTTATATTTGTGCGAAGGATATTTATAATAGCATCAGAAACATTTGCACTGATACCTTGCGTTGTAAGTTGCTGCACCGTGTCAGTAATTGCCTGGTTACGGATGGCCTTTAATAAAGGTTTTGGTTTAAATGTTTTCTCTATACTTTTCCAGTATTCAAATTGTAAACCGTAAACAGCATTAAAACTTTTTACAAACTCTTTTATTTCGCCTTTATATTCAGGGTTTAGTATAATATTATTCAGCTTGTTTTTTATACTGGCAAGGATGGATAAGTTTTTAACCGTTACTGCAATACGATCACCTTTTAAATCTAACCGTTTAATCTGCACAATCATTTCCTTATACAGCTTAGATTGCAGCATAGGTATTGACTTGTCAAACTTTGACAGTGCTTTGGTTATCTCTTTTAGTATGTCATTCATTATTCAGGTATGTCAACAATGTTAGCCGTTTCAGCGGTAAGTTGAGCAGCGGCCATTGTTTCAATGATTCCCCTTTGCTTTGTAATATCCATTTCAACAAAACCTTTGTTGGCTTCCACAGCCATATCAACAAACTTGTTTATGTTGCTGCTTATGATATAATCAGTCTTTGTGATACCGCCGTTGCTTAACCGGCTCATTTTATCATCTTCAGTGATACCGGAAAGCGGATCTAATTTCAATATTAAGCCAACGTGAGCTGCTACCTGCAAATCATTGTTGAATGCCTTTGTTGCATAACTTACTTCCATTGCATTTAAGATAGCCGGGTTCAGTTTGTTTTTAATGGCTGATGTTAACTGCTCATCAAAATATTTAGTTGAAAGAATATCAAACTTTTCAGGAACTGAAATCGTTGGGAGCATCTCATAAATCTGCTCCAGTGTGTATTGAACTGAATACCTGTAAAGCGCAATCAGGTAATAAACAGTGTCCAATATTCTTACCAAATCCTCAGCAATAGCATGAACAGTATTATTAAGTTCATCCTTATCCACTTCTTTTGCAGTACCAGATTGATTGAGCGGTGTTGTTGCCAGGAACTCAAAGTTTATAGCAGCCAAAGCATTGTAAATGTGCGCTTCAATACTTGTTTCCTGAACCTTAATAATTTCAACGTCCTTTTCAACGAATCCGGCAGGGGGTGTTGGTAGTTGTAACTGGTCTGCACTGGCAGGCCGGATAAGCATTTTACTATATGGGCCGGTAGCGATATAGCCAACTCCCTGGCAGGTAACACATGTAACGTTACAAGCATTGCCATCTACTTTCTCAATCCTTTGCCCAGTACCCTTACACATTGTGCATTCGTTCTGTGTGTATTCCCAACGCTCAGGGTACATGTGCAAAACCTTTGCTGCCTGCAAATCGCTATACTCCCGTAAAGATTCATTAAATTCAGGCAATATGCCACTGATACGGCTTTCATAAAGCGAATGATTGCCGTACATATCAATCACAATACCGCCTAATTTAAAGGCTGGTAATTCACCTAACCCATGCTCATAATAAAACGCTTCTGCAAACTGCTTTTTATCGTTTATTTGGTCATGCCTTGCAATGTATTGTGTGGTTACAATGTAGAAACTTTCGCCCTGCTTTGCCCGGCCACGATCAATATACACAGCTCCCACTTTATTTTGCAACACAACATAATCACCTTCAGCAAAATCAACCACCTCAGAACTGTTGAATATTGTTGCAACAGGTTTTAACATTACATTTTCCTCAGTTGGGTATTCAATAGGCGCAACCAGACAAATAGCATTTGCATCAATCAGGTAGTTGCGGAGCAAAAGAGAAAACAGCCAGTTTGTAAGACTGGTAAAACCAGGGTAATGATACTCAGCATAATCATTCATTTTCTCACCTTCCACAATCTTATCAAAAGAAACATCAGGATATTTTATACTCCAGTCTGATGACCTGCGTATCTTTTGCAGTGTGCTTTCAATCTTATTGAAATACGGCTTTGTTTTGGCAATGAATATGCTTTTGCGATAGGTAAGTACTGTTTCAGGCTCGTTTGGCCTGCGTTCATTGATCAGTTTTTCAGGGAAAGTGCCATCAGCATGAACCCTCATATCTTTTTCAAGTTCACGGGATTTTGCAGCATAGTAGTATTCTTTCTTTCTGCTGAAATACATCTTTAATTCATCAGGGGTAAATTCTATTTTTGGCATTGTGTTAAATTTTAAGACGGCCCGGTGCCCATTCTTTTTTAGACTTTAATTTGAACAGATATGGCAATCCTAATTTTCTAACAGCAACAGTCATTACATTGTCGTAAGTTCTTTTCATTATTGAACTTACCATGTTGCTGCCAAAACTAAGCAGGTAATATTGTTTGTAAAGTACGGATAAATTCGGCATTATTTCACCATGCAATCGTGCCCAATAAGCAGGCATGAAATGCGGCATATCAATTTTTAAAATAGCCGTTGCAATATTAAAGTAAAGTTCATCAGGAATATTTTCGCCAAACATCCTGATTGTTTTAAGTTTTTTTTCCGGTTTTAGCTCCCTGGCCTTACTGAAAACCTTTGTGCCTTTTTCAAAGTACATAACCTCAGAACGGATTTGCCAAACTTTGTCAACTTTATAGGCTGTTTTTATTTCATCATAATCAGCCCAAAAATAATATTTGTTATTTATGTTATCGCTGCTGCCTTCAGTTATTGCTGTGAACTGTACCCCTTCCAACTCTGCAAATAATTCAGCTGGCTTTTTACCGAGCCAAAGCATATCAGCATCCAGGCACAAAGTTTTTTCAAACGGTGTAAGCTGATCTAAATGCAGCTTTGTACCAAAACCTGACCGGAAATCAACAGGCAGTTCAATCATAAAGTCAAATATACTTTGCTGCTGTTTACTGAGGTACTTTATACCGGCACCATCATAAATCACAGCTATTTGCACGGGCTCAACAGCCTTTATACTGATGGCTAAGTTGTAAGCCAGCGTTCCGTAACCTGGGTGCCCGGTGGCAATTATTATTATTCCGTTGTTTAGCATGTTCCTTCGTATGATATTGATATTCCTGCACTCGATTGAAAAAGTACCGGGGTAATTGTTCCTGTATGACATAATATGCACCTAACAGCACTTCCTGATACCGGGAAATCAACGTGTTCAACATTGCCGTTGCAACCTACAAAATCAGCATAGCCGTTGAGCCCGAAAAAAGTAATCCTGAACCTCACACAATCTTCGCCGCCCGTTGTGGGTGTTGTAAATTGAACTGTTTGGTAAACTGATAAATCACCTTCACCGCAAACAGATGCTATTGAAACTATATAGCAATCTCCCGGCGTTAATCCGGTTAAATCCAACTGATCACCGGCAATATTGCCTGAATCCAACACGGTGTAAATATCATCACATGAATACAAAGCCCAATCGTAACCACCAGCCGGGGCCGGGGATGGTTCAATCCAGGTTATAGTTTGAACAGTCCCATTATCAGGATCCTCAGTTGCCAGTAATCCTGATGGCGGCACACAGCCGGGATCTGTTCCGTTTATGTTCCCGTAAACATTCGCCTCATCATAACCGCCGTTTTCACAGGTTACCCGGTAAGTGGCAATCAGCACGTTATTTAAAATAGGCACTGAAGCCGCAACAACCGCGGTCAGAACTCCATTTGCATCT
>Ga0154020_10007339_pt1 | contig 12875 bp, 8 predicted proteins | sample Klosneuvirus_201_FD_109709 | JGI IMG/M metagenome (GOLD analysis project Ga0154020, IMG submission 109709) | Active sludge microbial communities from wastewater, Klosterneuburg, Austria - Klosneuvirus_20160825_MG | ecosystem: Engineered > WWTP > Aerobic digester > Activated sludge | place... | reverse complement strand
TGCGCGACCTCGGCATCGCGATCCCGATCGTGCTCGTCGCTGCGCCGAACGAAGCGCTACCGCTCGCGAGCGACGACATGGTGCGCATCACCGAGAGCGCGACGGCGGAGTCCGTCGTGAGCGAGATCGCGCAGCGCGCGTGGCGCGTCGAGCCTCGCGGTCGGCCTCCCGGTAACGCGATGGCGAGTTAGTCGTCCTCGCCGGGAACCGGATCTTCGAGATACGACTTGATGGGACGATCGTTCACGAAGTCGTTGACCCACTGCGCGAGCGTCATGTTCTGCCCTTCGACATCGGAGTCGACGAAGTTGAACAGCGTCGTGCAGTGGCTGTCGTTGATCGGCCGGTAGTACGGGATGAAGTAGTAGAGGTTGTCGCGCGTCTCGAACTCGTCGACGAGCAGCTCCGTGTCGCTGTTCCACTTCGACAGGATCTCTTCTTTGTCCGTACGCTCGTCGAGGTTGTAGAACCGTTCGTAGGAGTACAGCGAGAAGTTGTAGTCGCGACGGAAGTACGTGGTGCCGAGGCGATCGTTCGGGAACTCGTCGGCGAGCGCCGTGTTGATCGTGCCCATGTCGTCGAGCGTGAAGCCCGCGGGCATCTCGGGCGTGAGCGCATCGAGGTTCCACGACGAGCGGATCTTCTCGTGCAGTGGCTTGGAGAATCCGCTCGACGGGAAGATCGGACCCGAGTCATTGATCAGGTACGCCTTCTGGACGGAGCGGATGCCGTTGCGGAGGAAGCGGTAGTTAACGACGGAGCCGACGCCACCGGCGGAGCAGCCCGTGGAGAGCAGCTTCGGCATGTGCGGGAAGTTGCCGTCGATCCACTTCACGACTTCCTGCACCGCCGCGTGGCCGTCGTGGTGGAACTCGAGATCGGGATCGCTGTCGGTGCTCGGGTACGTGATCGTCGTGGCGCCCGTGTGCACGTCGCCCGTGCAGTACGGCACCCAGACGTAGTTCCAGTTCATCGACGGGCTCGTGTCGTCGACACGCGACATGAACGGCGAGATGAACGACGCGATGTCGTAGTGCGTGTCCTTCACGCCGTCGGGATTGGCCGCACCGCGGATGCCGTTCTTGCCGGCGCAAGAGTCGTAGTCCCAGCACGCGCCGCCAGGCTCGAACACCACGGCGAGGTTGTCGCTCTTGTCCGAGAAGTTGACGAAGAACTTGTACGGCGTGTTGTTGCCGCACACGACGCCCGGCGGCTCGATCTTGATCCACGTGTCGTACGCCGAGCGCACGGGATTGATGACGCGTGTGTCTTCGTCCTCGAGATTGTCACCACACGCCGCGAACACCACCAGTACGACGAGCCCCGCTCGGATCATGCAGCCGACGCTACGCGGATATCGGGGGTCGGGCCAAGCTGAAAAAACCTTCACATTCTAGTGTGCTGGATTCACTTAGCCGGACCGAATGGCTCACTGCGTCGGGTCGTCGCGATTCGAACCGCGACCACCGCCGTATCGATCCCAGACGTTCACGCCGCCGTTGGTCGGAGAGCCGCTGCCTTCGCGACCGCCGGTGGGGGGACGTCCCGTACCCGTCGGAGTCGGGTCGGTGCCTTTGGCCGCCGCGATCTCCAGGGCAAACTCGCGCGGCGGTCCGTCGAGCGTCTGCACTTTGAAGCGCAACGTGCCGCCGCGTGCGGTGACCGCTGCGTGCTCGTCTGTCGCGAGCTTCGCGAACGCCGGTGCGTCGGTGACATCGCGGCCGGAGATCGCGAGCACGATGTACTGCGTGGCGACGCCGAGCTTCTGCAGCGGGCCCGCGTCGAGCTTCGTGAGGATCGCGCCCGACTCGAGCTTGGGATATCGCCAGCCGACGAGCGGAAACAGCCCGACCGTCGTCGCACCGAGCGCGGTGTCTTGCTTCGCGTAGGCCGCGGCGAGCTTCGCGAGCTCGGTCGCGCCGAGTGACACCTGCGCGAACGCGACGACGCGCTTGCCATCGGGGCTCGCGTATTCCTCCCAGTAACGACCGGTCGGCGCCGGCGGCACCGCGCCCGCACTCGTCGCGCGAAGGATACGGCCGACGGCATTGCGAGCTTCGCGAACGTCGCGACGCGCGCTCGTGTTCGAGGAGTCACGGTCGAATGCCGCGAGCTTTGCATCGCGCGCAGCCTGATAGATCGGCACGACCGCGCGCTTCCACGTGGCGTCATCGATGCGCACGGCGATCGCATTCGCGGTCGCGTCGAGCGCGGAGTCGAACGCTTCATCTTCGGCATCGTCTTGCCGCGACGACATCGACGACACGCCGACACACGAGATGCCCTTCGCGGCCGTCTCCGTACACGTCACGCTGTTCGGTGCGTCCGCGACGATCCAAGCCGGCCGCGTCTGCGCGCTCTTGCCCGTGACCTTGCCGAACGCTGTCTCGGTGCCGTCCTTGGCGGTGACGCGCTGATACGCGAGGTAGCCACCGGCGGCGAGGACCACGGCGATCAGCGCCGCGAGCACCGGGACGAGCAGGCTGGACCGCGGCTGCTCGACGGGAATCTGCGGCGACGACGCGACCTGCTTCGCGCTCGGCTTGCGCTCGCGATGCGCCTGCAGCGCGCGCTCGCGGAGGATGCCGATCGATTTGACGAGCTCGCTCGATGCCGTGGGCTTCGGCAACAGCGGCAACAGTGTCATCAAGGTCTCGCCCGCCTGACACGCCATCGCGTGACGGCACGTCTGGCAACGCAGCTCGGGCGCTGTCGCGAACTTGAGGACCTCGAAGTGATCCGCGACCTCGATCAGCTCGCCCGTCGTGGTGCCGCACGTGGTGCACGCGTAGGGCAGCGTGAGCGTGACGACCTGCCCCTTCGGAGCGAGATCCTCGGGGCTGCACAGCTTCTCGAGGAACGCCGGCGGAACGCTCGCGAGGTACAGCGCGTCGACGAGCGGCGCGACCATCTTCACGAACCCGCGCCACTCCGCTGCGCCCGCGGGCTCGACGCGACCGATCGACGACAGGTCGACGATCACGCCGCCCTCGAGACCCTCGGCCAGCTTCTCGCGCGGGAACGTGCGATCGAGATCGCCGGCCAGCTTCAGGTACGTGGTGCGGCCCTCGATGATCTTGTCGACGCGCAGCTTGCGATTGAGATCGCTGACCGCGTAGTTGAGCTTCGTCGCGAGAAAGCCCGCGACCTCCGGCTCGAGCTCGAACTTCGCCTGACTGATCAGGTACGAGAAGAACGTGGCGCCGTCCTCGTCGAAGTACATCGCTTCTTTGCACGACGGGCACGGACGCTCCGCCAGCTTCATCGTCTTGATCGTCTCGAAGTCCTTGTCGACCTGGAGGAGGACGCGGTGCTCGGAGTCGCAGTAGTCGCACTTGAACGGTGCGTAGAAGCTGAACACGCGGCCGCCGCCGGTGAAGTTCGCGACCATGTTGAGCTGGTCGACGACCTTCGGTGTGCACTCGATCAAGATCATCGAGCGGACTTGCTTGCCGGCGGTCGTGACGAAGTCGACCCACTCGCGAATCCCGAACGACGAGATCTTCTTCACGCCACCGAGATCGAGGACGAGCGTATCGCAGCCCGCCGTCGCGCCGAGCTTCTTGCCATCGAAGCTCTCGTCGATCGTTCCGGAGAACTTCAGGCACGCGATCGCGCCATCGGCGAACTTCTCGATCGCGAGCTTCTGTGCACCTTCAGCGGGGACCATCGGTTGAGACTGACGATGCGATACAGCTTGCATCTAGTGACTCCAGAAGTGCAGCGACTTCGCCTGCGTGCGGAACTCTCGGAGGTTCATATCGAGCTCGAACAATGCAGTGACCTCCGTGTGCTTACCTGCGGCGACGTCGAACATCATCGCCGACGAAGCATTGTGACAGACCATCATCCCCAACCCCGCGCCGCCGTGCGTTTGATCCATCTCTCCACCCGCGAGTCCACGCGCCATGCCGTCGACGACGTGCCAGCGCTCGAGCCGACCGAACGGATCGCGAACTTGTAGAACCAGGCGCGTGCCGTCGGTGCCGAACCGCACCGTCGGTCGCTCGTGAGCATCGAGCACGATGTCCGCTTTGCGATCACCGGCATACTTCGGTCGGCCGTGCAGATCGACGGGTGCGTCGTACATCGCGTTCATCAGTAGCTCGTGCGCGAGCTCGCCGAACATCTCGCTGATCCGCTTCGGTACGCCGAGACCGCCGATCAGCTCGCCCAGCCGTGCGACCGCGAGATCGCGATCCGACGTCGTGCGTACGTCGAGCTCGACGGCGGCGAACCCCCAATCGAGGAACGCCGAGAGCGGCGGCGGCGATGCCGACGGTGCCGCCAGGCGGCGCGCGATCATCAAGACCTCCCACGGACGAGGCGTGGACTCGAAGTCCTTGCGACCGAGCACGTGATCGATCGCGGTGGATTCGATCATGTATTTCAGCGAGCGCCGCAGTGGCTCCGCCGTCCACAACACGCCGCGCATGCTCGGTCTGCCGCGCAGCTGCTCCGCGACGAGATCCGCATCGAACGTGTCCGCGCAGATCACGTCGGCCTTCTCGATCGCAGACGCGACCTGCGCCGGTTCGTCGATCGCTTCGGCGCTCGCACCACTCGCGAGGAACATGCGCGCGACCCGGCGGGCAACCAGCTTGTTGCGATCGAAGATGACGGCGTGCATCGATTCGGTGTTCGCGTCGGGCCCCGGCGAACCTCTACACGGTACCACGGAGATTCCGACGGGAAACCCGCATGTTGCGCCGAGCGACCCGGACCGTCCAGCACGTCGTAATGACCGTGCGCCGTCCTACTTTGCGAGTCGGTGCGTGTGTGGTGACCTGAGCGCCGCGCACCCGAGACGAAGACGGTGCGAGCTCACTCGCCGCACACGTACGACTGCGCGAGCACGGCCGCGACCACTGGTGTCCGCGATCCCTTCTCCACCGTCACCGCGACGATCAGGTCCGCCCCCTGACCAACACACGCCGTGTGCCGTGTCACCAACGTGGCCGTCCGCTCGAGCTGCGCGATGCGCGACATGTCCATTCCGGCAAGGGGGCCTTTCAGTCTCCGCCGCGATGCCTTCTTCCATGCACCGAGCGACTCGGCGTCGAGGTGTTGGCTCGCGAGACACGCGAGGAGCGCGGACCGTGCAGATGGTGTCGTGGCGGTGGTTGCACCGCAGCGTGGCGCGGGCTCCGCGTCGTCGCGAACCACCGCAAAGAACCGGCTCGCAGTCATCGGTGCCGCGCCACCCTCCTCGATCGTCGCGAGTGATTCGAGGAACGCCGTCGCAGTGGCGAGCGCCTGCGCTGAGGTCGGACGCTGCGCGGCCGCGGGCGAGGTCGCCACGAAAACGCCGATGATGACGCCGATGGGAAGAGCTCGAGTGTTTGGTGTTACGGGCACGAAGATCCTCGCAAGGTGATGGGCCATGTCACAGTAGCCAGCGCGTGAGCTCGGACGTCGACACTCTCCCAGCCGGCGATCCGCGGGCGATGACGACGACCCACCACGGCCGCTACCGGGTTCGCGGAGTTCTCGGATCCGGCGGGATGGGCATCGTCCTCGACGCGTTCGATCCGGATCTCGATCGAGCGGTCGCGCTCAAGCTCCTGCACCCCGAGGCCTCGCGAGGCAGCGAAGGAGTCGAGGCCGCGGATCGACTGACCCGCGAGGCGCGCGCGATGGCCAAGGTCTCGCACCCGAACGTGCTCACGGTCTACGAGGTGGGTTGGTCGAGCGGCCAGATCTTCCTCGCGATGGAGCGCGTCGAGGGCATGACGCTGCGTGCGTGGCTCGGTCTGTCGACCGCAACGCGGGCGGCGCGTCCGCACCGGACCTGGCGCCAGGTGACGAGCATGTTCGTCGCGGCGGGACGTGGCCTCGCTGCGGCGCATCGCGAGGGTCTCGTGCACCGCGACTTCAAGCCCGACAACGTGCTCATCGGAAAGGACGGCCGGCCACGCGTCGCGGACTTCGGGCTCGTCACCACGCGTGCGCTCGAAGCAAGCGGCGCCGAATCCGGTGACATCACCGGCACGCCCGCGTACATGGCCCCGGAGCAGTGGAACCACGCCGAGCTCGGCCCCGCGACCGACCAGTTCGCGTTCTGTGTCGCGCTCTGGGAGGGTCTGTCCGGCGAGCGGCCGATCCGCGGATCGACACCCATGGAGCTCCGCGAGTCCGCGTGCGCGCGCGAGCGACCGCCGCGCCATCGCGACATTCCGTCGTGGCTCGACTCCGCGCTGCGGCGTGGGCTCGCTGTCGATCCGACCGATCGGTGGCCCACGCTCGACGCGTTGCTCGATCTCCTGGAGCGCCGCCTGCGGCGCCGAGGCAGGCTTCTCGCGGTGGCGGGCCTCGCTGGAGTCGGCGCATCGCTCGCGACGGCCCTCGTGCTGTGGCCGATGATCGCCGAGCGCGAGACGTGTCCGCGTCCCGAGGATCGCATCGTCGGTCTGTGGGGCAGCGCTCGTCGCACGGCACTCGTCGCCCACGCGGCTCCGCGTGGAGCTGCCGTCCTCGCTGCGCGCGCCTCGGAGCATGTCGAGCAAGAGCTCGCGTCGTGGGCTGTGGTGCACCAAGAGGCGTGCCGCGCGACCCGCATTGCGGGGACGCAGTCGGACTCGCTGCTCGACGCTCGCATGCATTGCCTCGATGCGTGGGCCGCGGAGCTCGACGACACGGTGGCCCTCGCGCTGCGCGTCTCGGCCCCCGACCAGCTGGAGCACGCGCTCGATGCGCTGTTCGAGCTGGCACCCCTCGCGCGCTGCAGCGACACCGAGGCGTTGACCCGAATGCTCGCCGTGGCGGCGCCGGCGGGAATGCGCACCGAGATCACGGCGCTCGAGACTTCGCTCCGCGGCGTCGAGATCGATCGTCGCGCCGAACGCTTCACCGGCTTGCTCGATCGCGCGCGTACCGTCCTCGTCGCGGCGCAGGCGATCGGATACCCGCCGATCGAGGTCGCGGCGCTCGATGCCAAGAGCGAGATCGAGCTCAGCCTCGATCAGTATGCCGATGGCGCCGAGACTCTGCGTACCCTGATCCAGCGAGCGGCAGCCGCGCGCGACGATCGGGCAGAGACCAGCGCGTGGAACCGGCTGATCTACGTGCTCGGATACCACCGCGGCGAAGTCGAAGCCGCGCTCGCTCTCGAGCCTGCCGCCACCGCCGCGCTCGCCCGTGCGGGTTCGCCGATCGAGCTGGCGGTCGGTCACGAGCTGGCCGTTGCACAGGTGCTGGACCAAGGACCGCGCGCGGCCGAGGCGATCGAGCGGCTCGTCGCGGCACGCTCCTCCATCGCGACCGCACGGCCCCACTCCGCCCGGCTCGCGGAGCTGGACGTGGATCTGCTCGCCGAGCTCGCGAACGCGTACTCGGTCATCGGCGACGACGCCGCATCGGAGGCGGCGCTGCGCGAGGCACGCGACGGATACCGCGAGCTCTTCGGGCCCGGAACGCTCGACGAGTCGATGGTGCTCACCAACCTCGGCGATAGTCTGCGGAGGCAGGGCAAGTACGCCGAGGCTCTCGATGTCCTGCGCGAGGCCGCACGTATCGTGGAGGCCAAGACCGGGGCGTCGGCGCGTCTCGCGGTCAACGTGATCCAGCTGTCGTACGTGCTGGGAGAGCTCGATCGCTGGCCCGAGTCGCTGCACCAGGCAGAGCGCGCCGTCGAGATCGGACGCGAGCGACTCGGTCCGGACGACCCGATGCTCGCGACATACCTCGCCGGTCACGCGTCGGCGTTGCAGAACGTCGGCCGGCGCGACGACGCGCTCGCTCAGTTCGGAGCCGCGATCGCACTCTACGAGCGAAGCGCGCATGACATCGGCCTCCCGATCGCGCTGTTCAACCGCGGCGAGATCGCGTTCGATCTCCGTCGCCTCGACGACGCGGCACGAGACTATCGCCGCGCGATCGAGCTGTTCGAGCAGCTTCGCCCCGGCACGGCGATGCGGCTGTACCCACTCGTGGGCCTGGGGCGAATCCTCGTCGTGCAGCGCCGGTTCGTGGACGCCCGCGACGCACTCGAGCGCGCGGTCGGCATCGAGCCGGACGGCGCCGATCTCGCGATTGCCACCGCCGCACGGGCGTGGCTCGCGCATGCTCTCGTCGCCGGGCGGCTCGACGTCGCTCGCGGCACCGAGCTCGAGCGTACGGCGGGTGCCGAGCTCGCCGTGCTCGCCGCGCGCGATCCCGTCGCTCGCCGCGAGCGCACGCTCCTCGATGCGCGCTGACCCCATCACTTCACCGGAATGCCAGCGACGTACGCGGGGACCTTCGCGCCTTTGGTGAAGGCGAGGACGATCACCTGCTCCACGTTGGTGACGAACATTCCCGGCTTGAGACCCGTCGCGTAACGCGGATCGATCGTCTGCGGAGGCGCGGGAGGCTCGGCGTACGTCTCGGTTCGTTCCTCGAGGCAGACGTACTCGTAGACGATGGTGTCGCTGCGGATCTGCGCGATGCGGCTCGTGTAGTGACCGCGCACGCAGCGCTGCTGTGTCCCCTTGATCTTCGCGTACGACAGGATCAGCCGATCGCCCTGCGGCTTGACGGACTCCACCGTCCCCGTACCGCCACCGCCGCTATAAGCGGGGCTCACCTGGAGCCACGAGCGATCGACGTCGGGCGCGTCGAGCTTGCGATCGCGATCGTCGAACTGGATCCCCGCCGCGAGCGCCAGCGTATGCGCCGCGGTTCGCGAGCCGCGATACCCCGGCCACCTCTCGAGCATGTTTCCGAGCGTGCGCACGAGATAGTCGTTCTTGCCTTCGAGCGCCGCGCACACCGTGAAGGCGAGCGACGCGAGGTATCCGTCGGGCGTCGCGATGACCTTCGCGAACGCCTGGCCGAGGATCGGATTCGTGATGCTGGCCTCGAGCCCCGTGAACTGCTTCGCCGGTATTGCGGAGACGACACCGGACAGTGCCGTCCACGCCTTGTCGAGGCAGCCGTCGGTCGCGCGGCGCGAGCGCGTGGCGCGCGCGTCGTCGAGCGCCGTGACCATGGCGACCAGGCTCGGCGATGCCTTCGCGAATGTCTGACTCGCGGTCTTGGCCACCGCGAACAGTTGCGCGTAGCCCGGATCCTTTTCGACGACCTCGCGGACTCGCTTCGCGTGCGCGACCAGCTCGGTGGCGAGCTCGAATGCGTCGATGCGCAGGCGCGTCCGCTGATATCCGTCGAGGCGCGTCTCGCCGCGCACGTCGGCCGACAGCTTCGCGGCATCGAACGCGGCGATGTCGGGCGCGCACATCGCCCACGCGAGGGGTGGGCCCTTGAGGCAGCGCAGGATGTAGCCCATGCGCCCGGCCTGGGTGAGGCGGTCGCCGAGCAGATCTGCGAAGTACGCGGGATCGGAGTCGCGCTCCATGCGCTCGAACTGCTCGCTGGACGAGTACGCCGTGAACGCGTGTTTGTCATCGGCGCGCGTGAACGAGCTGTCCATCCGCAGCTCGCGGGACGACGTCGCCCACTGCGCGACGTCGGCCCAGTCGGCGTCGATCAGGTGGAGCTTCTGCGACCACGCGGCACGGAGCTTGTCGACCCACGCCGCGTTGGCGCTCGCCTCGCTGTTGGGAACGCAGGTCGCCGCGACGAGATCGTACAGCGCGCGGTGTGCAACCGGCTCGCGCGCGACCGAGGCGAGAGCGTTGTCCATCGAGAGCTTCTCGACACCGGGGGTGGAGCACCATTCACGCGGAGCTGCCTCGGCAGCGGTCGTGGTAACGGCGGCGAAGAGCGTGACGGTAGTGACGAGGGTGAGACGCGATGACATGACGGACTCCTAGAGGTCAACGGGCGGGCGGGAGGGTGACGTCGGCGGCGCGAACCGCGAGGTCGTCGCGAGCGCGATCGCCGACGATGGCGACCTTGGTGCCGGGGCGCCACGACAGGACGGCGACGCGCGTGCCCGCGATCGAATACACGCGATCGGGTTGCCCGACGAAGAACACGAGCCCGAGCTCCCAATCGACGCTCTCGACGACGCCGACGTACCACGGGCGCTCGAACACCTCGGCGCCGCGATCGATCGTAGGCTTGTCGAACGACAGCGCCACGACGATCGCCTTTGGCGCGAGGTTGTTTCGGGTGGCGGGCACGGTGCGGTACGCCGTGAACGGCTCGCTCGGTAGGCCTGCCGACGTGCGAGCGTTGAATGGCCGCGTCACGCCCTCGGGACCGAAGCCGATCACGTAGCCGGAGCGAATCGCGGCACGCCGTGCCGACGCGTCTTCTTCGACGAACCACGCCTCCGGAATGAAGCAGTGATCGACCGCCGCGGTGCAGGCGTGGTCGTTACTTCGCACGACCCACATCTCGTTCGGCGGAACTTCGATGCGTCGTGGCTGATCGCTGGCCACGCCGACCCATGGATCCTGCGGCGCGGTCGGGTATCGCGGAAGCTTCTCGTAGCGGCGCGTGAGCACGCCATTCTCGGTTTCCGTCGCGGGCGAGCTCTGGGTGGACGACGTGTCTGGTGGTGGCGGCGAGGTCGAGGTCGTTCGCGCACCACCTCCGAACGAGGAGGCGGTGTGGAGCGTGCAACTCGCGATGAGGGCGAGCGCGGTCGAGGCAACGAGCGGATGCATGGTGGTTCCTATTGGCAAGTCGCGAAGTCGAAGATCGCGGTGACGGTCATGTCGGCGGTGAGGTTCACGCTGCAGCTCGGGCTCGAGCCCGAGCACGCGCCCACCCAACGAACGAACGAAGAGCACTCGTTCGTAGCGGTGAGGTTTACGACTGCGCCGACGAGGTCGTAGTTGCAGATCTGCGTCGCCATTCCCTCCCCACCACAGGTCTCGTTCGGCGGCGAGACGGTCACGGAGCCGAGCGCGATCGACGGCCCCGCGGGATCTGCGTTCTGCACGGTGAGCCGGAGCGTCGGGATATCGGCAAACGACGCGTTGGCGGTGATCGCCCCGGCGGCGATGGGCACGTTGCACGTGACCGTGGTGCCGCACGCGGAGGCCGCGGCGCCCCACCCCACGAAGCGCGCACCCGAGGCGGCGATCGCCTGGACCTGCACGGGCGTGCTCGTCGTGCGCGTCTCGCAATCAACACCGCAATCGAGCCCCGGACCGACGACGGTACCCGGACCGGTACGCGCGATCGTCAGGGTGCTGCCGCCACTGCCGGCGAGCTGCGCCGTTGCCATCGCTCCATTCACACTCGCGACGAGGCTCGACGACCGCGCACCCGGTGCCGCCGGCGAGAAGCGCACGATTGCACTACAGCTGTCGCCGGGTGCGAGCGCGCTCGCGCAGTCACTCGACAACACGTGAAACGCAGCGTCGGCGACCTCGAACGTCGGAGCGGCGAACGACGCCGTGCCGGTGTTATTCACCGTGAACGCGCGGTCCATCGAGGTGCCGAGCGTGACGTCACCGAAGCTCTGGATCGACGGTGTCAGAGACACCGCCGACATGACCCCTGTCCCGGTCAACATCAGCGATGCGAGGAGCGTCGCGCTCGAGGTTTCCTCGGCGACGAGCTGCGCGGCGTGATCACCGACAGACGTCGGAGCCATCGCGACGCGCACTTCGCATCGTGCAGCGCGCGGCAACGAGCTTCCGCAGCTCGAGTCCACGATCACGAATTGATCGGCTGCACGCCCGGAGAGTCGAACGGTGAACGCGGGAGAGTCGCTCTCCGCGCGTAGCTCGAACACTTCGATAGCGCTCGCCGAGCCCAGCCCGACGTTGCCGAACGCAAACACCGCTCGTGTGAACTCGAGCCCACCAGTAGCGGCGTCCTCGTCGAGCGGCATCGCGTCGATCGCCGGTGCCTTCACCTCACCGCAGGCAACGAGCAACGCGCATGCGACGACACGGTTCATCATGACCGGGGCGAGGAGCAACCGGCGTACCGCCGTGCAACCTGCGAGAACGTGGCGCTGCCCGCTCGTTCACCGCACAACCTGTGCGGGCAGGTTGTACAGCGGCACTCGGGAGGCGGTCGTGTAAGCTGACGCTCTCGGAGCGACGAATGAACACCACGGTGCCACGCCAGGACGAGGAACCGACGCTGCGCAAAGGCGATCTGCTTCTCGCGATCGGCAATGGGTTGTTCCTCTCCCATCCGATCGTCGAGGACGAGATCGTGGTCGGCCGTGATGCGAGCTGCGACTTCGTGATCGATCACGCCTCGCTATCGCGGCGCCACGCCATCGTTCGAATCGCGACACCGCCTACAGTGCAGGATCTGGGGTCGACCAACGGCACGCTCGTTCGCGGCACCCTCGTACGCAGCGGAGATCCGGTCCCGCTCGTCGATCAGGTCGGGTTCCAGATCGGTCCGTTCTCGTTCGTCGTTGTCTCGCGGACGGGCTCGGCGAATCCGAGCGTGTCGGGGCGCAATGCGCTCCGGATCGAGGACCCGACACCAGCGGGTGTTCCGAGCCTGGTTCGCGACTTCGCCAAGAGCAACGCGTGCGTGCTCGTCGTTGGCGAGACGGGTGTCGGAAAGGAGGTCCTCGCCTCCACCGTACATGCGCTGTCGGAACGCACCGGTGACTTCGTCCAGGTGAATTGTGCCGCGCTCACCGAGACCCTCCTCGAGAGCGAGCTGTTCGGTCACGAGCGCGGCGCGTTCACTGGAGCCGTCGCGCAGAAGATCGGCCTGATCGAGGCCGCGGCCGGTGGCACCGTGTTCCTCGACGAGATCGGCGAGGTTCCGCTGACGGTTCAGGCGAAGCTGCTCCGCGCGATCGAGCGCCGCGAGGTGCTCCGTCTCGGTTCGACGCGTCCGATCCAGATCGACGTGCGCTTCGTCGCTGCGACCAACCGCGATCTCGCGGTCGAGGTCGGTGCCGGGCGGTTCCGCGCAGATCTGTTCTATCGCCTCGACGGCGTGACGCTGCTGATCCCGCCGCTTCGCGAACGCCGCGGTGCGATCGGTCCACTCGCGATGAC
>Ga0154020_10007338_pt1 | contig 12877 bp, 11 predicted proteins | sample Klosneuvirus_201_FD_109709 | JGI IMG/M metagenome (GOLD analysis project Ga0154020, IMG submission 109709) | Active sludge microbial communities from wastewater, Klosterneuburg, Austria - Klosneuvirus_20160825_MG | ecosystem: Engineered > WWTP > Aerobic digester > Activated sludge | place... | reverse complement strand
GTCATACCGTCTTGCCTTTGTGTGGATCTTTCTGGCCGCGTGCGTGAGCGAAATCCTCTACCTGGCAGTGCCGATCACCACGCGGTACATGATCGATGGCGTGATGATGCAGGCGTCGGTGCCGGTTGCCGACCGCCACGCGAAACTGTTACAGATTGGTGCATTGCTGCTTCTGACGTTGATTGCCGGCCAGGGCATCGATTTCTGGCGGCGTATTTACACGGTACTGGTGAATGGCCGCTTTGTGCGTTCATTGCGGCTGCGCCTTTTCACCCACCTGATGAATTTGCCGCTCGGGAAAATCCATGAACTGAAAACCGGAGGTATCGTCTCGCGGCTGACCAGCGACGCAGAGAACCTGACAGGCATTCTGCAGATGGCACTGATTTCTCCCGGTGTGGCCTTTCTGCGGATTGCCATCACTTTTGTCATTCTGATCCAGTGGCACCTGCCGCTGGCACTCGTCGCTTCGGGTTTCATACCTCCGCTTGTCTATATCAGTCTCATCTATATACTGAAGATCAGGCCGATCTACAGGTCAGTGAGCAATGACCGCTCGACGCAAGATGCCCGCACAAGCGAAGTTTTTGGCGGCATTCGTGCGATCAAAGCGTATGAATTGCAGCCCATAGAAAAACGCAGATACAACTTGGCACAGGCGCTGATGTTCCGCAAGAACATCTTTGCCGCAATGAAAGAATCGGGCGTCGATGCGATCTGGAATTTTTTGATCCCGGTCACGTCGCTGCTGATCATGGTTTTCGGGGGCATCTACTATCTGCGCGGCGAAACCACGATCGGCGATCTGGTCGCATTCCAAATGTACAGCGGTATGCTGCTCTATCCCGTCTGGCGTATGGTTTTTTCTCTCAGCCAGATACAAAAGTCGCTCGCGTCGCTCGACCGTGTCGTCGAAATGCTCGCGCTGGAACGCGAAGAAAATTCGGGGTCAATCCGCCCTCCGGAAAAAATAGGCGATCTTGTCGTAAAGAATCTGTCTTTTGCCTACCGGGAAGGACAGCCGGTTTTGAACAATATTTCGCTGAACATGCGGCCCTCGCGCATTTACGCCATTGTGGGAGAAAGCGGTATCGGCAAAACAACACTCATCGACCTGCTCTGCCGCTTCTACACACCGCAAGAAGGCATGATACTGCTGAATGGCCGCGGTGTGCGCGAGTACGACCTCGATCAGTACCGGCGAATGATTGCAATTGTGACGCAGGATGCGATACTGTTCGACGGTACAGTCAGGGAAAACCTATTCGCCGGGGATACAGGCGCCTCTGACCGGGAGCTCAAACGGATATTAACGGCCGCCGATGCCGCTGATTTCATCGACGAATTGCCGCAGGGACTCGATACACTCATCGGCGAACGCGGGTTTCGGCTATCAGGCGGCCAGAAAACACGGCTGACTCTAGCCCGTGCGTTGGCACGCGGGGCGCCGATTCTCGTGCTCGACGAGGCGACTGCGCATCTCGATACTTTGAGCGAACAACGGATACGAGGCCATCTGAAAGAATTGAAAAAGAATCGCATTGTCATTATCATCACGCACCGCCTCACGACAGTCACCCATGCTGATGAAATACTGGTGCTGAAACAAGGTGGAATCGAAGCCAGAGGTAACCACCGGAGTCTATTGGTGAAATCCCCCACGTACCGACGACTGTGGCGCGCACAATGAATTTCTGCTTGATGCAATCAAAAAAAATCCGTTATTGGCACGGGGTCATCCCCGTCACCGGTTGAATTTGAATGTCACGTATTAAAGGCAGTTGGTTAAATTTCTGGCGAGAACCCGACCAGCGCTACGAATTTATTTTCGCGTCGGTGGTGCTCACCATCGTGATGTTGAGTTCTGTGCCTTTTTTGACCCAGATTGAACACCGCCCCGGCGTGCAGCTGCAAGATCCCATTTTTAATTATCTGCCCGCGCACGACCTGAGCAGTCCGATATTTTATATTTTGTATTCTGCACTACTGATGGGTGTTATTTTTCTACTGCCTTCACCTGAACGGCTGGTGATTGGCTTTGAAGCATATGCATTGTTTGTGATTCTGCGCATGACCACCATGTCGCTGGTTCCCCTGGAACCGCCGCATGGTCTGATACCGCTGGTTGATCCTGTGCTCAGTTTCATGTACACCGGAAAACAGGTGAATAAAGATCTGTTTTTCTCGGGACACACTGCCACTATGTACCTGCTGTACCTGATGCTGCCTCCCGGCATCTACCGTAAACTGGCGTTCATTGGCGCACTGGTGATGGCAGCCTGCCTGCTGTTCCAGAGAGTGCATTACACTGTGGATGTCATTGTCGCACCGTTCTTCGCCTATGGCGCCTTACGTATCGTAATTCGCCTGCGCGCAGCCGTCGGCCTGCGCAACGGCAATGCTCACCTCATCGATTAAGGAAGTTCTGCAAAAGGAGAAATTAGGAGCGCAGGCGTCATCGCTTGCGCGCATTCTCTCGCGAGGCCTGGGCCGAGCATGACTTTTGCAAAACTTCCTTAAGCTTTTCAGCGCTTTGATTTGAAAAAATCATGCAGCCACTCGGCGAGATGTTCTGCGTCGTACTGCTTGAGAGAAGGCTCGGCCGCGAGCACGTTGAGCGCCCCTTCGGTCAATTGAGCGCTTGAGATAATATAAGTCTTGTCGGCCTTCAGCGCCTGCATCTTGGTCTGCAGATTGCGTATCGAAATGTCGCTGATATGTGCACCGGTGCGCAGGCGGTAAAAGGCAAACAGTGCGCGTATGGATTTGCTTTTCGACGAGATTGCCGAAAACAAAACCAGATCTTTCTCGCCCGAGGCTTCTTTGACCGGTTCGTTATACTCAAGGTTGGTGATGATAAAAAGCACGAACCTCTGGAAGTCTTCGGGCATCATCTGCATAAAAAGATCCGCGCCCTTTTCGGGGGTCATCACATCGTATTCGATGCGCAACGCCGGTTTACCACCCGATGTGTCAAAATATTTGCCGATGTCGATGCCGCGATTTTTGCGAAACCCCGAGATGGCAAACGTGAGATCAGAAATCAGCAGCGGTTCAAAGTTATCCTTGAGAATCTGCTTGAACGGCTTCAGATTTTCCGCGTGCGGATTGAGATCGATCTGGTCAATGAACACCTTGAGGTGTTTCAAATCCCGATAGGTTTGCTCCCCGTCGTCGAGCTCGCGGTAGAGCCTTGAGGCCTCGAGAAACATTTCGTCGTTCAAGTACAATATCAGCAGCAGGTATTGATACTCTTTCTTTTTTTCCGTGGGCAGCGTGTTTCCTTCGTGGTGGCGCTTTAGAAAATCGAGCGCTTCACGCAATGTTTTACCCTGGTAACATTGAAAAAGAAAAATATTGAACAGCAGCTGCCGAATGCTCTGGTCGGTGTTCTGTTCGATCAGCTTCAAGACGACCTGTTTTCCCCGTGAAAGATGCGGGGCATAGGTCGCCATGGTAGCATAAAGCAGATTATGCGTCGGCTCTGCATCGTTTTCAGCCAGCATTTTTTCCATCACTGACATCGCGGCTTCACGTTCGCCGAGTTGCCACTGCGTCACGGCGTACGCCAGCACCAGCTGGGGTTCGTCGCTCGCCTGCATCGCTGTCTTAAGGTACATCTCGGCGATGGAAAAATGGCTGTCTCCCAATGCAATCAAGCCGACTTCCTGATTGGCCAGTTCGTCGCTCGGGTTAAGGCGCAGAATTTCAAGACAGGTTTCAAAGAAACCCTCGATATCACCTTCAGAACGGTAGATTTCACTGATTTTTTTGAAAATTTCAATTTCGCGATCTTTGTCGTCGAAGGCCCCGGCGTCGATGGCCTTGCGGTAGCAGGTGCGCGCCAGCTCGCGGGCGCCCAGCTGCTCATGGCATTCAGCGAGATAGACGTAAGAACGGGGTGCGAGATCGATGTCTTCGCTCATGGCGGTCAATTTAAGTACCGCGTCGTCGTATCTTCCCTCATCCATCAGTTTTTGCACCAAATGGAAAGGATTGCTCTTTCTGAGCGTGAGTAGCCACGCAAGCAGACCGGCGAGGACAAAAATACTGAGTACAATAAGGTAGAGCATGTCCTTCTTTATAATATCGGCCGAAAATCCCCGGCGTAAAGCATAACATTTGTGGGAACTTGAGCCTTGGCGGCCGGCTGCTGGCGCAGAGGCCCGAAATTAATTGATTTTATCCGGCCGGTTAGTTACCTTGTCCTCAAGATGGCGATGGCTTCATTACTGCGCAGTGCACCGGCCGCGGAAGGGCAGACGATCAATACGCTGCTCGCGCACATGCCATCGTACGTCACGCGCGCGCAAAAGGCGCTGGTCAAGAAGGCCTTCATTCTTGCAGAAGATGCGCATAAATTCCAGAAGCGCCTTTCGGGTGAGCCTTACATCATCCATCCGCTGGCAGTGGCACACACGCTGGCAGATCTGGGCCTCGACCATGAAGTCATCTGCGCCGGGCTGCTGCATGATGTGCTCGAAGATACCGCCATCAAGCCGGAGTACATGCGCCAGGAATTCGGCGAAACCATCACCTATCTTGTCGAATCGGTCACCAAAATTTCTGTTCTGAAAACGCAAACCGCTGAGAACAAACAGGCAATCAACATCCGCAAGATGATTATGGCAACGATCCGCGACAGTCGTGTCATTCTCATCAAACTCGCCGACAAATTGCATAACATGCGCACGCTGGGTTTTCATTCCACGAATAAAGGGATGCAGATCGCCCGCGAAGTGCTCGAAATTTATGCGCCGCTCGCCGGCCGTCTCGGTATCTATAAAATCAAGTCTGAGCTCGAAGATCTCGCGCTCTATCATCTCGACCGCACCACCTATGCGATGATCAAAGACAAGGTCGCTGAAAAAAAGGGGCAGCGTGACGGCCGTGTGGCGATGGTGATGTCGCAGCTCAGCCAGCATCTGAAAGATTCAAAAATTAAAGCCACCGTCGAAGGCCGCTCAAAACATTTCTTCTCGATCTACAACAAGATGCAGGAACAGAAGAAATCCTTCGAAGATATCTACGATCTCACGGGCGTTCGGGTGCTGGTCAATGAAGTGTCGGATTGTTACACTGTACTCGGTCTCGTGCACACTCTGTGGACGCCGTTTCCGGGCCGTTTCAAAGACTATATCTCAGTGCCGAAATCCAACGGCTACCAGAGTCTGCACACCACCGTGATCGGTCCCGGCGGCCAGCCCGTCGAAGTGCAGATCCGCACATTTCAGATGCACCGCGTCTCCGAATTCGGCATCGCTTCACACTGGTCATACAAAGAGAAACCCGGCAGCAGCAAGACATTTGAAACACAGTTTCTCGATCTGCAAAATATGGCGATCTCTGACGAAGAGGCCGATTCGGGCGAATTCTATCAGGAATTGGTTTCGAATCTCAGCCAGGCGAACGAAGTTTATGTGATCTCGCCCAAAGGCAAAATTTTTACCATGCCTGAAAATTCGACCGTACTCGATTTTGCCTTCCGCATCCACACCGATATCGGCTTGCGCTGTGCGGGAGCCAAGATCGGCGACCGCCTCGTCAGTATTCGCACCCCGCTCAAGAACGGCGACCAGATCGAAATTATCACGAACAGCAGCGTGAAGCCATCCCTCAACTGGCTCAACTTTCTGCGCACCCCGCATGCCCGGGCCAAACTCAAGGGCTTCTTCCGCAAGCAAGACACCACAATCGCCGAGAAGCTGGTCGAAAGCGAGAAGAAAGGTACACCTGACGCGAAGCAGCCGCGGCCCGCCAAGGCCGAAAAATTGGGCACTACCGTCACGGCGCAGCCGGGGTTGCGCAAAATTGAATGGCAGGGCGAAACACAGATGGAGGTCAAGTATGCACAATGCTGCGACCCGACTCCGCCTGACAGTATTGCCGGGTTTATTTCACGCCTCGGTGTTGTTTCGGTGCATAAGAAGGGTTGTCCCTCACTCTCTGACCTCAGTGAACACCCCGACCAGGCAGAGAGACTGATCCCGCTCAAATGGGTGGGACACAACACCGGCCGGCAGGCAACGATTGTCATTCAGGGTCTCGACCGGCCGCAGATCTATCTCGACATCGTCAAACAGCTCGCGCAGAGCGGTGCGAATATCATCGAAGCTTCTGCGACGACCTCAGAAGGCGGCCACATTCGCGACAAATTCGTCATCGAAGTCGATTCTGACGATCACCTCGACAATATTCTCAAAGAGATGATGACTGTCGAAGGCGTTGAAGAAGCGGAAGAAGTGGCGTTGTGATGATTGTCCAGCCCAGGGCTACCTGTGGTGAGTAGCCCGTCAGGGCGTATCGAACCATAGCCGTGGGCGAGGGGTTAAGATGCGATGGGCGTCTTCGGCTCTTCTTCTGGCCACTGGCTGTCTGTGACCAGAAACTCCGACAACTCATCTGCCGACTCAAAATGATACACCCGCGGTTTGAGCAACGGCCACTCGGGCAGATCGCGCAAGTACTGTGTCAGAAACTTCCGCATCAGCACCCCGGCAAGCCGGTCGCCATAGAACAGCTTCATATCCTGTATGTGCCGTAGAATCACCGGCAGCCTTTCTTTGAGCCCCAAAGACGCCTTATCGATCTTGCTGAAAATCCAAGGATTGCCGATCGCACCACGCCCGATATAGACGCCGGCCACGCCATATTTGGCAATTTTCTCTTCGGCATCGGCCGGGGTCGTGACATCGCCGTTACCAAAAATGGGAATCTTGCGCGCACGCGCAATCTCGCCGATGCGCTCCCAATCCGCCTTACCTGTATAGGCCATCTTTCGCGTGCGCCCATGCACAGCAATAGCCCACACACCTTCGGCCTCGAGCATCTCAGTCATCTCCATGTAGTTGAGCGATTCATGGTCCCAGCCAAGGCGGATTTTCGCTGAAATGGGCAGGCCTGTTTCAGAGATCAGCCGGCGTATGATTGTCTGCGCCTTATCGGGACAGCGCAAAAGTCCGGCGCCAGAACCTTTGCCCGAAACATTTTTCACAGAGCAGCCCATATTGAGATCAATGCCATCGGGTTTCAGGTGCAGCACGCGCGCAACGCCGCGCACAATAATCTCCGGATCATTGCCGAAAATCTGGAACACAACGGGCCGTTCGGCTTCATCGTACCGGAAAAGTTTGATCGCCCCCGGATGCGAGATGAACAGATGCGCGGTCGAAACGAATTCGGTGATGCTGATCGCTGAACCCATTTCGCGGCAGAGTTTGCGGAACGGCGAATCAGAGATGCCCGCCATCGGCGAGAGTACCAGTTTTGACGGGCCGATGCGGTCAATCAGCGTGCGCATGTCATTTTTTGCTCTGGTGCGCCGCTTCGATTTCAGTCAGAATAGCCCGTGCCGCGGCTGCAGGGTCTGCAGCACCCGTGATCGGACGGCCAACAACCAGATTGGTCGCTCCCGCCGCAATCGCCTGCGCTGGAGTGACAATACGCACCTGGTCGTTCTTATCGGCCGTCGCGGGGCGAATTCCCGGGTTCACCAGAATAGCGCCTGTACCGAATGCCTCGCGCAGGCCGGCGGTTTCATGCCCTGAACAGATCAGACCGTCAGCGCCAGCATCGAGCGAGAGCGCTGCCCGCGCCTTAACCTGTTCAAACGTGCTGGCTTCGCTCGTGAGCACAGTGACATTGAGCAGTTTCAGGTCGCTGCCGCGTTCCTGAATCACAGCACGTGCAGCCTTAATCTGTGCCGGCTGCGTGAAGAGTGTGAGGTATTGCACTCCCAGCGTCACCACAGAGCCCAACGCTTTCGCAACGGTTTCAGGAATGTCGTTGATTTTCAGATCGAGGAAGATTTTCTTCTTGCGCGACTGCAGTTCACGAATAAACGCATTGCCTTCGGCAAAGTACAATTGCATGCCGACTTTATAAAAGGTGACGCTCTCACCCAATGCATCCACAATCTGTAGGGCGCGTTCGGCACCATCAACGTCGAGCGCGACGATCAACTGGTCAGAATATGCTGACATTAGTACAATACCGTGGCTTTGAACATCGGTGTGAAATCATGGTATGAATACGAGCGCAAAGCATGGCTCACGCGAATGTAATCATAGTGCAGCGAAACGGAAAATAAAAAGGATTGTGGTTCAGGCCGGCGCACCTTGCCTTTGAAATCGAACACGATATTAAATTCCGTGTGCAAAAACCGAAAGTCGCTGGTCGCTGACTGATAAAAAGCAATCGGTAGCGTGACGACCGCCTGTGTCGCGAGGTAATCCCACCAAAAAATGAAACCCTGCGCACGCAACCGGCCGGTGATCGCATGCGCGGATTTTTCGGCTCCGGAAACGAGAAACCCCTGATGCGCCAGACCGCCACCCAAGCCTGCAGACCATGCCTTGCCCTTCCAGGAGACATAGTCGACATCGAGCAAGCCATAGTTATACAAATAGAGACCTTTGTTTTTTACGAACGAGTTATCACCGGAAAAGTATTCACTGGTATGTGCGATATCCGACAAAATCAGCAGTCGTGTTGTGATTTCACGTTCGGCAGAACCGCCTGTGAAAAATAACGGTGCACGCCAATAGCTCGAATTGGGTGAGGTGTTGTAACCGCCGCTGGCTTCGATGCCCAGATAACCGTCATCGGCCGCTTCGTCGGCCGGGGTTTCGTCGACGGCGTGCAGCGCTGTCAGGCACACCGAGGCGCAGAGCATAAAAAGCAGAATGCGTTTTTTCATTTTGATCCAATAGCCTGCAGGTCTTTTTCTGTAACGATGGCTTCTGTCAGCTCAATTTCCGCAACAGTGACATATTCCACGGGTGGCTCGTTCACCTGGGCCATACCCGTAGGTTGAATCTCGGCTGCGCCTTCCGCCTGTGTCGTCTTCATGCTGAGAGCGCGAAAATCCGGCGATTCCAAAATTTGCTGTAACACCGTGCCTGATTTCTCGAATTTTTTTGCCAGCTCGCGTTCCCGGCCCAGTTCAGTCTGCAGCGCATCGATTGACTGCTGCATCGTCTTGCGCACGCGCTCGACGTCTTCACGCGTGGTGCGGTCTTCTTCGAGCACGCGCAGGTAAGGCCGCGGCAAGGGAACGTCGGGTATGCGCGATTCGCTCATAGGGTTACTTTGATATAGTGGCAGGGTTGGGGCTTTCCTGCCCTTCCGTCTGCGCCAAGATGCACCTCGTGTGCAGCGCAGACCTTGAACATCCCTGTTCTACAGTCAATAAATTTCCCCTGCCGCAGAATTCTGAGCTTGCCGCGGTTGCCGGTGATAACACCTGCAAATTCAAGGTAGACTCGGCGGTGGGGTGGGGCGGCAGAAAAGCGCCTGACCCGCGCTGCCGTTCCGCGCTCCTTTTTTCCAAAGCAGCGCCATGTTTCGAGGGGGGATTCACCGTCGACATCGAGAAATAATTCGAGGTGGTTACGGGCATCATTTTGCCGGAAAAAATGGTACGAGAGTGTATATTGCCCCCCCATGAGCGGTGCGCTCAGGCACGGCCGGCCGAGCGCAGTGCCACGAGGCGTTCAAAGCGCACAGTGCCCCAATCGATGATCTTTTTCGTGATTTCGGCGCCGCTTTCCCCCGCTGCCTGAAACAGTTGCGGGAACATACTGATCGGCGTAAAACCGGGCAGCGTGTTGATTTCGTTCAGAAACAGTGCGCCGGTCTTTTTATCGAGGAAAAAATCGATGCGCGCAAAACCGTCACCGCGCACGGCGGCGAACGCTTCTGTGGCGAGTTGCCTGATCGATCGTTCGAGCTCTTCGGGTATCGGAGCTTTCAAGAACAACGACGCCCCGTTCGGGTCGAGATATTTGGCTTCGTAAGAATAGAATTCATGGTTCACTTGGATTTCACCGACACCCGAGGTAATATAGTCGGGAAAGTTGCCCGCAATGGCAATTTCGAGTTCGCGCACTTCGAGGCCCTGTTCGCACAGCAGATGGTCGTCGAAGCGCGCTGCATCCGTAATCGCGGCTGAAAGGTCTTTGGCCGATGAGACCTTGTGCACACCGACCGAGCTACCCATGTTGCAGGGTTTGACGAACACTGGATAACCAAATCCACCGCGGATTCGCCCGTCGATCTGCGCAATGTCTTTGGTCTCAGAACCCGAAATCACAAAGTAGCGTACCTGCGGAATGCCGTTCACAGCAAACATCGCGCGCATCAGCGCTTTATCCATGCACACGGCCGACGTCGCAACGCCGGCGCCCGCATAGGGTAAACCCATTACTTCAAAATAGCCCTGCAGCGAACCGTCTTCACCCGCCGTGCCGTGCACGATTGGGAAAGCAAAATCGATCTTCACGGCATTCGTGGCCGAGCGCAGCAGCACACCGGTTGGGGTGCGTTCAAAAGCAGACGGATTGATTGCGTTATCTGCAGGCAATTTGCCGACATTTTTCTGCCAGTGCCAGATACCGTCGCGGGCGACATAGACAGGCACAGGGGTAAATCCGGCGGCGGCGATCGTTTGTTCCAGATAGGTCGCCGAAACACAGGAAACTTCATGTTCCCCGGATTGTCCGCCGTAAATCAAAGCTACAGTTTTCATGGAATCATTTCCCCGGAAAAGAAAACAGCCCGGGCTGCGCCGCAATTATTGCGGCAGCTGGGCTTCGGTTTCGTAAATTTTGAAAAATTGGTCGAGAGTGGCCAGTTTCAGGATATTGAGCACATCTTCTGTTAGGCCCAACAGGCCAAATTTGCCGCCCTGCGTCTTCATCTTCTTCTGGGCAGCGACCAGAGTACCGACTCCCGAAGAGTCGATATAATTGACCGCACTCATGTCGATGATCAGCGACTCGAGCTCGCCTTCGTCGATGAGTTCAAACACAGAACGCTTGAGATCCCCCACGTTATAGAGATCCACGTCACCCATGACCTTTACGACCTTGTGGCTGCCGATGTCTGCGAATGCTATGTCCATATGCGCTTAGACGAACTATTCAGCTTTTACGGTCAAATCACCACCGACTTTCACTTCGCCTTTTTCGTTAGCGGCAGTCAGCGAGACCAGGATGAGCTTTTCGCCATTTTCCTCTTTCTTCTTCTTGATTTTTCCGGTGAGTACCATCGTCTCGCCCGGCAGGCTCATGCCTTTGAATTTTACGCCGAAGTATTTTACCTGCTGCGGTGGCGCCCAGTTCGTCACGAGACGGCCCATCAGCGCCATGATATACATGCCATGCGCGATCGTGCCCGGCAGGCCCGCAGACTTGGCAAATTCATTATCGTTGTGGATCGGGTTGAAGTCTCCCGACGCACCTGCGTAGCGCACGAGATCCATCTGGGTAATTGGGCCGACGCGCAGTTCAGGAATGTCCTGACCTTCGTTCCATGCTGAGAATTGAATCTTGCTCATATCACATACCCTCCGGACGGATGACGATTGCCATCTCTGCTTCGATGAAGTTTTTACCCTTCCCGTCGCTGTACGTATTCTTGAAAGTCACCATATTCATTTTGCCGACTTTCACGTCGATGACCTCAACCTGGCAGGTGACTGTTGTGCCGGGGTAAATCGGTTCGAGGTATGTGTATTCCTCTTTCATGTGCAACAGGCGTTTGGTGTCGATGCCGAATGATTCGATATCGGTCCAGAATTTGTCGCCATAGCCCCAGAAGGTGAAAGCCGTCTGGAATGTCAGCGGAATCGGGGTATCGCTGTAGCCTGCCGCTTTCGCTGCGTTCACGTCATGATAGATCGGGTTGGTTTCACCGATCGCCTTGAGAAATTCTTTGACCTTGCCCCGCTCTACAGTGAATGTAAAGGGATCCATTTTGCGGCCAACAATGTCTTTGCTGAGTTCAGCCATACGCTGGAATCAGGATTCAAAAGTGGCCGTCAAGCGCATACCGGCTGGTATGCGCTATTTGCTTTCGACCCGATTGCGGCCCGCGTGCTTCGCGGCATAGAGCGCCTGGTCGGTGCGCTCAATGAGGTGCTTGTTGTCCGCATCGGTTTTCGGATCAAAAACCGCCACGCCGACAGAAACCGTGACTTTGAGTATTTTATCCCCTTTGTCACTGGGGTTTTTGACCGACAGTTTTTCGATGCGCTCGCGGTATTTTTCGGCGATTGCCAGGGCCGTGTCGAGATCGCGTCCCGGCGCAATGAGGGAAAATTCTTCACCGCCATAGCGTGCCGCAAGGTCTTTTCCCCGCGCAATATTGATGAGCACCTTGGCAACCTCTTTGAGAACGAGATCGCCGATCTGGTGTCCGTAAGTGTCATTAAATTTCTTGAAATGATCGATGTCGGTGAGCAGCAGGGCCAGCGGCTGGCCGGTTTCACGCGCTAACTCCATCTCTTCCCGCAGACGGGTCTGAAAGAAATGATGGATCTTGAGCTTCGTCATCATGTCGACGGTGGCCAGTTCATAGAGGCGCGCGTTTTCCACTGCAATCGCAGCGAGCGAAGCAAGGTCTGAAAGAAATGCCTTCTCTTCAGCCAGATAGGCTTCGCCGTCCGATTTAGGCCCCATGACCAGAATGCCATTGATACGGCCTTTGGCTTTGAGCGGAACCAGCAGCAGACCTTCGTTCAGCTTGGATAACTGTTTAATGGCATCACGATAACTGACCTGCGCGAGGCTCGAATGGTCGGTAGCTGCGGCAATATTCTTCAGCTCTGCGAGCGTCAGTAGTGTCGGGTACTCTGACAGCAGTTTGACAATGTCACTTTTATAGGGGATGACAAAATTCGCCGGGTCATTGATTTCAAAACCAACGACATTTTCGTTGAGCACGAGGTCGTGATGGTCAATTTCAGGGACGAGGTAGATGCCCGCCTGCAGACAGCGACTCTGCGCAATGCTGACGTTCAGAATTGAATCAATGAGGGAGCGCAGATCGAGGTTTGAGTTGAGAGCTTTGGAAAGCTCAATCAGCTGTTTCTGGC
>Ga0154020_10007337_pt1 | contig 12882 bp, 17 predicted proteins | sample Klosneuvirus_201_FD_109709 | JGI IMG/M metagenome (GOLD analysis project Ga0154020, IMG submission 109709) | Active sludge microbial communities from wastewater, Klosterneuburg, Austria - Klosneuvirus_20160825_MG | ecosystem: Engineered > WWTP > Aerobic digester > Activated sludge | place... | reverse complement strand
GAGGGATTTGGGACAAATGGAAAGCTTGACCCTTTAGACGAGAAGTACATTGAACAAAGAAGAAAGAGCAAAAAGCTAAGCCCTAAAACATCGCCAGAAAAATCAAACGCTACTGCTACGGGTCAAATGATTGACGCTCTTAAGGGTTCGTCTAGTGGTAATACGGCAAAAGTTGTTATTAAGGATTCGAGCAGAAGAAAAGAACTTAACGGTGGTAAATCTAGCTTAACAAATAATGAAGTAAGACAATTTTTTGAAGACAATGGCAGGGAGTTTTTGAAACTATCACCAGATGAAAAAAAAGAAATGGTTGATGTTGCTACTAAGCTAATTAAGGAACGATTAAGAGACTTGTTGTAAATAATTTGACAAGTAAATTTTTTAGGAGAAAAATAACATGAGCGATCAAAATGTGGGCAGTGCCCAAACTCAAGAATCCAGTGGATCAACTGAGCAAACTAATCAAGACAAAGTGGCCTATGAAACTTACAAGCGAGTTTTATCAGAAGCAAAGAAACTGAAAGATCAGGTTCGAGCATTTGAAGAAGAGCGCAGCAAGGGACAGGAGAACAAGCTTAAAGAGCAGAACGAGTGGAAAGCACTTGCTGATTCTTACAAGACTCAGCTAGATGAGAAAGCAAAGAATCTAAGTGAGCTTAATGAGCAAGTTGTAAATGGTTTAAAGTTTGGTGAGTTTGAAAAACATTTAGGTGGAAGACTCAGAGATAAAGACTACGCGACTTTTATTGATTTCGACAGGATTGTATTAAATCCAGAAACGAAAAGAGTTGATGATGAGTCGGTTAAGGGTGTTGTTTCAGACTTTGTTAAGAAGCACTCAAACCTTGTTGATTTCGACAATGGCAAGAGACTTCCAAACGAGGCAGCAAATGGAAGCAATAACTTTAGCGCAGGAAAGAAAGTAGATGATATGACAGCTAGAGAGCTTGAAGAATATATCAAGTCTCAATATAAAGCTGGATTGTTAAAATAAAAATAAACTTCTCAAGGAGAGAATAAATGGCCGACGCAATTGCAGGGAACACCGAACTAGGTTCTACAAAACAAGCTCTAATTACTTCACTAGTTCAAAAAGAACTAGCTTTCAACGCTATCCTTAAGAACACAATCTTAGACGTTTCTACGTTTGCTGTTCCAGGTGCTTTATCAATTGCTTTTCCTAAGCTAAGCTCTTTCACTGTTGTTAACCGTTCTGAGGGTGCTCAAGGTGATGCAACAGCTCTAACAGCTACTCTTGATACAATGTCGCTTAACGTGAAAGCATATGTTGCCTACATCATTGATGCAGTAACTAAGAAGCAAGCTAACATTAACGTTGAAATGGAATACGCTAAATTTGCAGCAGCTGCTCAAGGTCGTTACGTTGATTCTCAAATCATCGCAGCTCTTGCATCTGGTGCGGCTTCTTTCATTAACGTTGGTGCAGAAGTAGATGTTACTTACGCAAACCTTCTTACTATGAGAAAGAACTTGATGAAAGCTGATGCTGTAATGGCTAACTGCTCAATCGTTGCTTCTCCTGCTCAGGAAGCTGTGTTGTTTGGTCTTGACGAGTTCAAGCGTGCTGACGTTTACGGTCAAGGTAACATTCCAACAGGTGTTATTGGTTCAATTCTTGGTATGCCTGTTTATGTTCACAACGGACTTGCTGATAAAGAGCTTTATATGTTTGAGAAGTCTGGTCTTGCGATCGGTTTCCAATCAGCTCCAGCGATGGCAGCTCAAGGTGCTAACGAGTACGGTGTTGGTGCCGAGCGTGTAGCTATCGATCAATTGTTTGGGATTAAAGCTCTTCAGACTGGCCTTAAAGGTGCAGCTGCTGGTAAGTCTCCATTGATTCAAGGTCTTAACGATTAATTAAATTAGGGGAGGGGAAACTCTCCCCTATATTTTTATGCAACAGTTACCAAGTTACGTAAAAGCTAAAACAGCAGAGGGATTAAAAACACTCTGTATGCAAAACAGCATCAAGAAAGATCGTTACTTTAAGTATCAGATTGTCTTCGATGGAAAGTTCTGGTTTGCATGGTACGAGGAAGATGCCTCTGATTCTCTACAGGCAGACATTAAAGCAAGAGAGATTTTAGATGGCACTAACAAGCAGTAAAATAGATAGAGATTTCAATAAATACAGAGACGCTGGTGGTACTAATACCAAGATTGCCGTAACTGTAGAGCAAGACACATCAACTCCGCTAGAAACATCAAGTAAATCATACAAAACAATCATTGACGAGGTTAGTAAGAGCCTTTCATACGTTGGTGACGCACTACCGTCAACGGCAACTTCTGTTGCATTGTGGAAAATTAGAAGAATACAAACAATTGGAACAGTGACAACCGTGGCGTATGCTGATGGTAATTCATTGTTTGACAATATATGGGATGATAGACTTTCATTAACTTATTCTTAAAAAAGGATTTATATGTCTAAGGGAAATACTACTGAAAACGACTTAATGGAATACATCTTTAAGGGCACAGCAATTTCATGGGCAGCTGCTACGGATTGGTATCTTTCATTGCATACAGCAGATCCTGGAGAAGGTGGAAATCAGACAACTTTTGAGACCGCATACACTGGTTATACTCGCGTTTTAGTTAACAGATCAGGAACAGGATGGACTGTTACGGCCAACCAAGCGATTAATGCTACACTATTACAATTCCCTCAATGCACAGCTGGATCGTCTGTTGTTACTCATGTATCAGTAGGAACAGCCGCATCTGGCGCGGGGCAAATTCTTTACTCTGGTGCTTTATCAGCTTCATTGAGTATTTCTTCTGGTATTCAGCCTCAAATCTCGGCCAGTGCACTAGTGATTGAAGAAGATTAATGGGGTTTAAATCTCAATCTGAACTATTTACTCAGCTTGTAGATGTTGGTGATTTTCACTACGCCTACGCCTACAAGCCTTCACTCCCTAACGGTGGTGGTACGCTTGGACCATGGTATGACACTTCAGTAGCGTCTGGTATTCCTAAGTATAATGCTTATCCGGGCGCTCCTTTAGTAGCTACAACTTTAACTGGAGCTGCAAACTCTTCTATATATGCTGGAACTTACCCATCAGACACTAAGAATTTAGTTACTTGGGGTGGAAGAGTTACACTTGGTCCAGCTACGATGATGCTTTGTGATTATTTGATGTTCTACCCATTGGTAGATATTGAAGACACAAGTCAACAGGACATGGATAATACAAATACTCTTACTAGATATACAGACGGTAAAGATGTTAGGGCAATGTTTGTTTCTATTACCCCTAACACATCACCAGTAACAGGGTCTCTTCAATACGTTGATAGTAATGATGCTACCCAGACTTGCTTATTTGGTATTTATGATGCCAATGCTGCAAGTTATGTTATCAATACAGCAGGTGATACTGTAAATGCTAACGCCTACTCTCCGTTTCTTTCGACTCCGGGGGGTATTAAGAGAGTTTTATCTGTAACATTAAATTCTTCTGGGAGTGGTTTTGCTGCTCTTGTGTTAGTTAAACCTATTACTAGCTTAACGTGTAATGAAGCTAACACATGGTCGGAAGTTTCTTTAATTGCGGATAAATTTACTGTTCCTAAAATAGAGCAAGGTGCTTTTTTACAAATATTATTAAAGTCACAGCCAGTCGGAGTTAATGCTTTTACTAGCACTCTGTTGTTTGTGAATAAATGAGGTTATATGGGCTTTAGTTCAATGGATGATTTAATCAGTGAGATCACTAACGGTAAGTTTATAAGAACTGACTGGCAGAAAATCACAGGTGCAGCGGCTTATACTGCTGGTAGATGGTATGACTTCAGTAAGTTAAACGGGTTTCCAATTGCTAACGCTCATGCAGGAACTTCATTAACATGGACTCCATGTAATGAAACAACAGGTAATGGAACTCAAATTTTTGGTCTTCCTACTAGCGGAGATGTTACTCCAGATACTAAGCACGTTGTAAACGTCTCGGCAATTACGGCAGTGGCTACTGGTGTTCCTTCTCAGTTGATGCTTATTGATCTTCAAGGGTACTGGCCAAACATTTCTACAACATCTGCTGTGGCCCAGACACTAAGTGGAACTCCTACAATGAGATATACAAACGGAGCAGGGTGCAGAGCTTTCTTTGTTACTACTACCAACTCAGGAGCAACGGCTCACAACATCAACATCAGTTATACAAACCAAGCAGGAACAGCAGGAAGAACACTTCCTGTAACTGTAGCCATGACAGCATCAGCTATTACTCCACATATTGCACACACTGGAACTGCAGCAAACAACTATGGCCCATTTCTTCCAATGGCAAGTGGCGACTCTGGCATTAGAAACGTAGCATCTGTTACATTCTCAGCGTCATCTGGTGCTGGTGCAGGGGCTTTATGCATTGGCAGAACTTTATTAACATTACCTCTAAGTGTTGCTGGTATTGCAGCAGAACGTGACCTAGTAAACCAACTTCCAAGTTTGCCAGAAATTAAACCGGGTGCTTGTTTGGTTTGGTTATATTTTTCTGGAGCTGCAACAGTAGCGAACACTAACTTTTATGGATCAATTGAAGCTGGATGGGGTTAATAGATGGGTCTTAAGCAAAATGGTAGACTTATTCATCAAATGCCTCTTAGACATAGAGGTTTAGCAGGGTTTGAGTATGCAGATACTAACAAATCTCAGAATAGGAATATCTTTGCAGGTGACGCTGGATTTAACCCTGTATCAGGAACACCAAACGGACACAGAAGCCCTTCCTCATGGGTGTTGCCTCAGAAGAATGGTGGGATATCATCTTACACAGGTCTTCGATGTGTAGGATCACTCAACGCAAATGGCGCAATGGGTGTTAACCTAGAGTCATTAATAAATGACAACGACGGTAGTCTTATAGCTGTAGGGTCATTGCTCGCATCTATATCGTTAAGCATGAATGGATCGGGGGCACTAAATTCTGGGTTGCTTGCATTGTTAAATATGACAGCAACATTACAAGCTAGTGGTGATATTAATGGCGCATTAGGAGCCTTGGCCTCAGTTATTTCGACATTGACTGGTGATGGTTATTTAAACCTAATACCATATTCGACCGGTAATCTAGCTGCAACAATAACAACAGCAACAGAGCTCTCCCCAAAATCATTGTCAGAGGCCGTATGGTCAGCAATAGCCACAGAGAACAATGTTCTTGGAACAATGGGCGAGAAGCTAAACTCAGCAGGTGGGTCTAATAGTCCAACAGATATTGCAAACGCAATATGGGATTCTTTGAGAACTGACTATAATGACCCAGACTCCATGGGATTATTAATGAAAGAGATAGCAGCAGAAATTGATAAGAGACTTAAAAAAACAGAGTTCATAGCTTTAAAGTAGGTTTAAATGAGAATTTTTCATAAATCAGGTTCTATAATCACAGAGTTTAGCGACAATGTGAAAAAGTTCTCAGAAGAGTCAAAGAACGTAACGATACTAAGCGGAGAGTCACTCTACATTGCTACGGACTTTCCTTTTAATCATTTATATTTCAATTTCGGCGAAAACGTTAACGCTCAACCAGTGAATTTATCGATTAAATACCACTCAAATAATGACTGGGTGCCTGTCGCTTACTCAACTGATGGGACGCTTGGATTTTCTCAAAGCGGATTTATCGAATTTACACCAGACAAAGATGAATCATGGGATAAAGAGTCTACCAATTACGGTGGCGATATAATTCACGATCTTTCAACTATAAAAGTTTATGATATGTACTGGGTTAAAATTACTTTCGACGCTGATATGGATGACGTTGATTTTAATTGGATTGGTAACTTGTTTTCTAATGACACTGATCTTTATTCAGAGTTTCCGATATTCGCAGACCAAACATTTTTAACAGCTTTTTCAGCTGGTAAATTAGACTGGAAAGAACAACACGTAAAAGCCTCTGAGTTAATCATTCAGGAGCTTAAAAGAAAAAATATTATCTTCGGTGCTGAACAGATATTAGACAGGGATATTTTAATGCCAGCATCTGTTTCAAAGGTTGCGGAGATCATCTACAACGCATTTGGTCGAGACTATAACGACAACAGAGACAACGCTAGAAAAGAGTATGATAAACGCATGGATCTATCTAGGTACGTAATTGATACGAACGATAACGCGATTAAAGAGCCGTATGAAATTAAATCATCTCAAGGCTGGTTATCACGATGAGCAATATATCTATCGCGTACGATGCGATCATAACAAAATGCACAGAGCTTTTCCCTTTGAAGATTCGTCTTCACAACCCTTATTCACTGCTTCAAAACCCTGAGATAGTCAGAAAAGACTCGTGGGGCGTGTCAGTAAATGGAGCAAAAAGAGAGGAAACAGAGTTTTGTAACGTCTCAATCAACAGAAGCTTTACGTTTAAGACCATTAGACAATACGTTTCACTAGCTGGGAAAGAAGATGGTTTTGACGCTATTTCTAAGGCTATTTTAGAGGACCAACAGTTATTTATTAACGCTTTCTTTTCACCCGATCAAATTAGTCAAGGTGGTTCAATCGAGAGAATAGATTTTTCAGACATTTCAGGAATACAGCTGTTAGAGGATGATGAGAAAAAGTATCTTTTTAGTGAAGTAACATTTAACATATTAATCAGTGAAGCAATAATCTAAGGAGCCAAAATGGCCGGTCTAATTCGTTCATCAATTTTTTCAGTAAAAGCAGAATCAACAGAAGGCGTTTATGCTCCACCTGTTGCAGGGTCAGATTTTGTTCCTCTTCGCCCTGGTAATACTTCTAACTTTGAGCCAGAGCTACTAGATAGCGATGAGCTTTTAAATGATATTGGTGCATCTAAGGGATCAGTCGGAAAGGAAGCTGTTTCAGGGTCTCACCCAGCATACTTAAAGCACTCGGGTGTTGAGGGTCAAGAGCCAGAAGTTGGGATTCTTTACGAGTCTTTATTTGGTTCTAAAGTTGTAAATGCAACTGAATATGACACCGCTGTTGGATCTACAGTTTCTGTAATTAAAGTTGGCGTTGGTGAGGGTGCTTTATTTTCACAAGGACAGGCACTTTTAATTAAAGACTCGGTTGGGTATTCAATTCGTAACGTTGCGTCTATTACCGGTGATGATTTGACGCTTAACTTTAACGTAACATCTGCCCCAGCGGTTGGAATCAATCTTGGTAAGGCAGTTCTTTACTCTCCAGTTGCTCAAGGCCATAAATCATTTTCAACAACTAAATATCTTGGAAATGGGCACGCCGTAGAAGTATCAGCAGGAAATCAAACTTCTGAAATGTCTATTACAGCAGACGCTAACGGATTTGGTGAAGTTGAATTTTCTTACTCTGGTACAAAATACTTTTTCAACCCTATCACCATTACGGCTTCAACTAAGTTTTTAGACTTCGAAGATGATGGCGGTAACTTGTCAGTATCAATTGCTGAGAAGATTTACAAAACACCAATTGAGCTTGCTGCTGCAATTGAATCTGCTATGAATGTTGCAAGCGCAGAGGATTACACGGTTGTTTATTCTAACGTAACTGGAAAGTTCGTTATCGCTACAGCTACATCTGCTGTGTTTAAGCTTGAGTTCCTTACTGGTGTAAACACTGCAAACTCTGTCGCTACTAAGATTGGATTCGCCGTAGCTGACTATACAGGAGCTTTGACTTATACTTCTCCAAATGCTCAGATTTTAACAGCTTCTTATACTCCATCTTATGACTCTGCTGAGAACATCATTGTTAAAGGTGCTCAATTATTTATCGGTTCACAAGCTGATAATCTTTGTGTTTGCGCTCAATCGGTATCAATCACGGTATCTAAAGAGCTTGAGGATGAAGACTGTATTTGCGAAGATGGAGGTATTGCTTCTAAAATTCCAACATCAAGATCAGTTGAGATGAGCGTAACAGCAACTCTTAATAAGTATGATGCTTCTTTGCTTGATGCTTTACTTCAAAACAAATCAGTTTCTGCAATGTTTAACGCTGGCCCTAAGGTTGGTGGTAACTACGTAGCAGGAAAATGCTTTAACTTTTATATGCAGACAGCTACAGTTAGTGCATACACAACTACTGGAGAGAGCTTTATTCAAGCTGAATTTACTCTTAAAGGTTATGTGACAACTAACACGAAAGACGGTTATCTGAATTTCGTATAAGGCGTAAATGAACGAAATAAAAACATCGCGTGGGATTCTTAAATATAGGAATCCCACAATTATTGAAGCTATCGCACTTGTTAGATTATTAAGAGACTACTTTGCTATTGATGACACTGTAGGTGCGAAGCTGACAATAATGGAGAACATCAAAGACCTTTTTGATTATTCACAGATGGATGGAATTAAGTCATTCGATGATATGAATAACAACGGTGAAGAGATGATTGGTATCTTGTACTCTATAAGTGACGAGATACTTACTAAAGTGGTTGGTGCTTTCGCAAAAAAAGCCTAATCCCTGATGCTTTAAATGCTTATAATAGCAATCTATCCAAGAATGATTTAATTAATCTTATTGGTGATGATGATAAAGTTTCAGGAATAGTTAATTTGATGGAAGTCATTTACGACTACACACATTTTAGAAGTATTATTGACTTAGGTTTCCAGATACATCATTCCGAGTTCGATTTTGAGAAGATTATGGTTTTCTCTTGGATAAAAGAAGGAATCGAAAGTGGCAGAAAAAATTGAGTTTCAATTAACAGTAGGTAGAGACGAATTAAACTCAGCTCTTTCATCTGCCACAAAAGAAGCTGAAAAAACAAACAAATCAGTTTTAAAATTATCAGACGCTTTCTCTAGTGCTGGCCGAGAAATATCTAACATAAAAGCATCTTTTATAGGAAACCTTGGGGCAAACGTTGTTAGTGGTGCATTTGGGTTATTAAAAAGTGCTATTGGCTCAACCATTGATGAGGCAAGAAGCTTTTCAAGATCTATTGCAGAAGTTAATTCAATCCTTCCAAAAACATCTAAACTAACAGATGAGCAAGCTAAGGCTTTTATTGCTCTTTCTTCTCAGTATGGGAAGACTCCACAATCTCAGGCTAAGGCGTTTTATGAGATTGTATCAGGCGGAGTAGAGGACACGGCAACAGCTTTTAAGATATTAAAACAATCTAACGAAGCTGCAGCTGCTGGATTAACCGAAGTAAACGTTTCAGCTAAAGTTTTAACATCTACATTTAATGCTTTTGCTCAGCAGGGAACTTCTGTAAATCAAATAACAGACTCTTTGTTCCAGGCAGTTAAAGATGGTCAAACAACTTTTGAAGAACTATCTGGAACTCTTGGCCGTGTTGCTCCGATTGCATCATCTGTTGGGGTTGGTATTGACGAGGTTGCTGGGTCTATTGCTTTCTTGACTAAATCAGGGATACAGACAGACCAAGCGGTAACAGGATTAAGGGCTACTTTATCGTCAATAATTAAACCATCTCAAGAGGCTAAAGAAGAGGCCAATAGACTTGGGTTGGCTTTTAGTGTTAATGGTATTAAGGCGGCCGGTGGTTTTGCAGAATTTCTTGAAAAGGTAAAAACAGCAACCAATGGAAGCTCGGCTTCAATAGCCAAACTATTTGGTGATGTTAACGCAATAAACACTGTTATTGCTATTGCTAATGGTAACTTTACAGACTTTAGAAAAACCCTTGATTCTAATAAAAACAGTATTGGAGCGACAGCTTTAGCGGCCAGAGAGCTTAAAGACTCTTTTGACTTCAAAGCTGGACAAGCAGAACAATCTATTAAGAATCTTGCAACGACTTTCTCTGTTTTCTTATTACCAGCACTTCAGACAACATTGACAGGACTAAAGGCTTTAGCAGGATTAGGTTCAAACAATTTAGAACTAGATGAGAATAGAAAAAAACTTAAAGATCTAGCTATCCAATACAATGATGTTACTGACGCAATAGCTATTTACAAGAAAGGATTAGGTGCTACAGCGCAAGAAACTTTGTTTGCTGTTAAAGTAATTAAGTCCCAGGCAGATGGTGAAAGACAATTAAACGAGATACTTAAAGAGCGTCAAGCAATCAGAGCAGGGACAAAATCACCTGTAGATGGTTCCGTAACACCAAAGACAGATTCATTAATTGATCCAATACAAGAAGCAGAATCATTAAAATTAAGAAGAGACACATTTAATCAGCTTGCAGTTGCTCAGGCAGAATATGATACCGCCGCACAAGAAAGAAAGCTTTTACTAATAGAGCAGGGAACGATTGAAGGGCAGGCAGAGCTAGACGCTTTAATTGAGCTAGAAAGAAAAAAAGTAGACGCTAAGTTCCTTGCTGAGGAAGAGAAAAATAAAGTTATTGCTGATTCTGTTGCTAAAGAGCAGGCAATCAAGGCAACACAGCTAAAAAAAGATACTGAGATAGCGAATAAACAAGCATCAATAACAAAAATAAAAACAGATGCACAAAACAAACTAGAACAACAATCATTAACAACTCGTCTCGGTTATATTCAAGCATTTGGTAACTTGGCTTCTGCCGTGGCTACTGATGGGTCTAATACGCAATTCTTAATTCAAAAAGCTGCTGCAATAGCATCATCAGTGGTTGCCACACAACTTGCCGCTGCGCAAGCGTTAGCGGTTCCACCTGCTCCAAACGTTGGTCTTGCTACAACAGCTAAAATAATGGGTGGTATTAATACGGCGGCAATTGCAGCGACAGCTATTAAGGGATTCGCTAATGGTGGTATTATCGGAGCAACACAAGGGCCTGATAACCAACTTGCAACAGTCAGAAGTGGCGAGATGGTTTTAAATGCTGACCAACAAGGAAAGCTTTTTGATGCTATCAATAAAGGCAATCTAGGCGGTGGTGATATTATCGTACAAGTTGACGGGCGTGAAATTGCTCGGGCCGTTAGAGATCAGTCCAAACAAGGATTTAAATTTTGAGCTTAAAAATATTTACTGGAAATCTTATTGATAACGCTACATTTACAGCCTCAAGCCAGAACTTAAACTTTCCACCATCTAACTTGAAAGATCCGAGACGAACTAAGGTATTTAGAACTTTAACAAACACTGATACGCTGATTTTAGACTTTCAAGAGACATCAGAAATTGACTCAATATTTATAGTTGATGAGCCTAGAAACGGCTTTGGTATATCAACACTTGCGCTAGATTTAAACGCTACATCAAACTTCACAAGCCCTGCTTACTCAGACACATTGACATTTTCAACAGTTCACGGAGTAGGATTTAAATCATTTGTACAACAAGATTACAGATTTGCTAGACTTTCACTAACATCAACACTTGGTTATTGCGAACTATCAAAGATATTCATAGGCAAAGAACTTGCTCTAGGTAAAGGACCAAACTTCAACTGGTCTTATCAAGATAAAGATCTATCAATAGTCAAAGAAAACAGATATGGGCAGCGTTTCGTTGATGTTATTACCCGTCAAAAACAGATTAATATAAGTCTATCGCTTCTAAATAAAGACCAGATGGATAAAATCTTCAAGATTTACGACGAATACAGCAACACAAAGCCATTCTTTGTCTCGGTTGGTTGCGTTAACATGATAAACGATCCTAACCGATTCTCTGGAATGGTTTACCTTAACTCAGTTCCGACCATTACCAATACCAGCTTTGGTAGATATTCACTGTCTATGACGTTCGAGGAAGCTCTGTGACGCAATTACTTGTCGAGCCTTTAGCAATTGATGAGCTAGTACAGGAAGTGCGTTTAAAGCGTTCTGAGCGTTACCAGATAGGTGCATTTATCCCATATATTTATTTACACAATGCACCGACCGGAAGTTTCAATTTCATTGTTGAAAAAGACAGCGTGATTTTGTTTCAGAAGTCATTCACTTCAGCAGACGTTAAAGCATCACTAGGGACGACTAGCGATTACCTGCATTGCTTTTATCCTATTATTCCGACTAATCCGATTCAGTTAGAGTCAGGTCTTTATAAGTTAAAATTAACATCAACGGGATACTCTAACTCTTCCACATCGTTCATCGGTTGGATTAGACAATTTGAAGACTTAAACAATATACTTGATTATGTACCGTTAGACGACGATCATAATCCGCTAGCAATTCGTCTAAAGATTTACGACAGAGGCACAAGATGAGTACAAGAATAACTGCCTTCGCTGATGGCTTCACAAGCGCTTCAGAACCTTCAGTGAGTGGGGCAGTTCAAGAGAACTACACACTTTTAAACAATCAATCATTAACAAATATCGTTGGGCTTCAGTTCGATAGCGCAAACATTAAATCAGTTTTCTTTAAATATGAACTTGAAAGAGTTGGGTCTACATCTAAAAAGCAAGCTGGCACATTTCAACTTGTTTACAATACGTCTTGGGAATTAACTTTTGGAAACTATCAAGGTGACTCAATTATAGAAGATGTTTTAACGGAAGAATACGGCGTAACTTTATCCGTTACTTCTTTAGGTCAAATGCAATATTCATCAAATAACTTTATCGGTCACGTTTCATCTGAAATAAGACTCTACATTGTGAGAATTTTAACATGATTAAGACTTCGCTAATTATATTCGTTTTGTTTTATATGGTTTCGGCGCATTCACAACAAACGATTGATAAATTAAACGCTAAAAAATTAACAGTATTGTCTGAGTTAATAGTAAACGATGAAGTTAATAATTCTCATCCTTGCCCATCTAAGACTGATGCCAAAATACTTGCAATTGTTTCACCAGTTGACGGAAGTTGCGTCCATAATACAACTTTAGATAGTTGGCTGAGATATAGCAGTACTTTAGCTTCATGGGAAGAAATGGGCGGCGGCGGTGGTATTAGTCTATGGTTGACTGGTATCGGATACAAAGTTGATGATGTTGTTATTGAATCAAATAATATT
>Ga0154020_10007336_pt1 | contig 12883 bp, 5 predicted proteins | sample Klosneuvirus_201_FD_109709 | JGI IMG/M metagenome (GOLD analysis project Ga0154020, IMG submission 109709) | Active sludge microbial communities from wastewater, Klosterneuburg, Austria - Klosneuvirus_20160825_MG | ecosystem: Engineered > WWTP > Aerobic digester > Activated sludge | place... | reverse complement strand
TCCTTGTTTAGTGGTTTCTCCCCGAAGGGATTGGGAACGTGAAGAGCAGCCGGTGAAGCAGGGCGTTGTCATGCCCAACACGGGAGCGAAGCGAATGGAGCGGGCCGGGTATTGACTGCCCTGCGCGGCTGCTACGTTTCCAAAATTCCAAGTGAGAAACCCCAAGGAGGCCATGAAGAACCGCCCACAAGAACGGGGGCAGGAACCTGATGGACTGACTTGTCGCAAAACCTTTACCGCCGTGTGTAGCTTCCATGCGAGGATGCAAACCATCATTCACTTTGAACCTGTCGTCTGGCGCATCGCGCCTCCCTGCTCAGTGTTCAGAAAGCGGACGGAACCGAGCCGGGGCAATGAACGGTGATCCGCAGGAGGGCGAAGGCGGGCGGAGGAAATCACCGGCTTGCCTGGCGGAGGTTTGGTCCAAGAGGTGGACGGGAAGCAAGCTGGCCGTTTGGCGGTGAACGGAGGGCTTGTCCCGACTGAGTCGACCAATGGCGGGATTGCTCGTGGTGGCGGTGTTGCCTGGTGTGGATGCTTGAGGGCGTTACGGGACACCTCCCGTTGGAATGGGTAGCGCCGCACATTGTAGGCGCGAGGGAAAGGCTTTTCCCGACAGATGAAACTGAACTCAGAGAATCAGGGATTAGCGGAGAAAGCCCGCCCAAGTTGCCTTGGGCGGGCAGGCTGCCCTGCTAGTATTCGCTGGGCAGCATCAGCACGTTGTCTGTGAAGTAGAGGCAATCTCATCGAGAGGGAAATCGGTGAACTCGATCCACTTGGAGAAGCGGATGTTCGAGTTGCCATCGTCGCATTCGAGGGTGGCGGTATGGTCAGGATTGACCTTGAGCTTCCAGACTTGGAAGACTTCGGCTGCGACTTCGCGGATGGATTGGGCGAAGGCGATTTCATCGAGGAGCCAGTAGGCTCCGCCGCTTTCAGCGACGTGTTGTGCGCCTCACGGCCAGCATTCGGTCTGACGTTATTATGGAGTGGAACACGCTCATGCGGCAGACCTTTGCCGCAGAAGGATCAACCGCCACGCCGCCGAGCAATTCGCGGACCATGGGAATGATGGGCGGGGCGATGTTTGACGCGGTGAACTCCATCAACCGCAACTACACGGGTACAACGGTTATTTTAATCCGGTGACAGCGGGTTCAGGCATCGATGTCAATGCAGCTGCTGCCACCGCCGCCTACAATGTGCTGGTATCGAACTACAACGATTACTGCGGCAGCGGTAATCCCTGCATCTCGAGTTTTACCAACAAATACAACACGCAGATGGCTGGCATCGCCGATGGTGAGGCCAAAACCCGTGGCATGGAGGTTGGATTGGCCGCAGCTCAGGCCATGGTGACCTCACGTGCGGGTGATGGCTGGAATGCCGCCACCACTTATAGTCCACAGCCATTTGGCACGGTCGGTTACTGGCTGGCGGGAAGCACGGCCGGTGCGTGGGGTGCTTCCTCTGGCACATTCCTCAAGTCGCAATGGGGTAATGTGACGCCGTTCACCATGAGCAGTGGTAGCCAATTTCGTCCTGCGGGGCCTGATGGTCTCGTCGCCACTGGCCCGGGTGGCACTTTGACCACGACTGATTATGCCAAATGGGTCCAAAGCTCGGCCTACACCGCTGAATTCAATCAGGTCAAAAGTATCGGTGTTGCCACAGGTTCGACTCGCACAGCTGACCAGACCGTCATCGCTTACTTCTGGGTGGATGGCCCAGGAACGGCCTCACCGCCTGGTCACTGGAACCGCATCGCACAAACCGTGTCCACGGCTGCCAACAGTGGTGCGGGATTAAGCGTGGAGGACAATGCCCGCCTTTTTGCCTTGTTGAACATCGCCGAGGCGGACACCGGCATTGCCTCCTGGGAGGCCAAGGTCTATTTCGACAACTGGCGCCCCATGCTCGCCATCAACACGGCGGACACGGATGGCAATCCCGCTACCATTGGCGATGCTGCATGGACGCCGCTGATTCCCACACCTTCATTCGGTGCCTACACCAGTGGTCAGACGTCGCCAACAACGTCTTCAACAATTTCTTCCTGCCTGTGCCAGAACCCGGCAGCGCAGTGCTGATTTTTAGCGCAGGGCTAGCCTTCATGCGGCGGCGCCGCTCACGCCACGCGTGATCCCACTGCGGCTGAGGCGATCTCGACGCTCACCTGGGCGCTCGTGTCCATCGTGCCGATGACTTTCGCGCCGGGGCTGCATTTTACGGCGGCGTCGGCCTGTTCAGGCGAGACGATGGCCACCCAGCCGAGGCCCATGTTGAAGGTGTCGATGACGTCCTTCGGGTCTGCGTGACGCAGCACCTTCTGCACGGCGTCGTTCTGACAGAATGGGATGCGTAGGTTCGCGCCGAGGCCGCGCTTCAGGAACATACGGCCGAGATTTTCCGGCAGACCACCGCCGGTGATGTGAGCCATGGCCTTCGGCTTGATGCCGGCGGCTTTGAGCGCCTCCCGGCAGTTCTGGCGCGAGGTGTCTCAGAGTGAGCTGGCCGCCGCCAGGGAGCAGCCCGACGCAGCCGAGGCACGCTTCGGCCGCCACAAGCCCACGATGGAGGAGTTCCTCAAGCTCTTCCCCACCAGCTTCAAGAAGGAGCCGCGCGAGGCGCTGCTCTCCGGCGATCAAGTGAAGGCGGCGTTCCTGAGCTTGGGATGGCACCGGGACCTCTACAAGGGCATGTCTGACAAAGCCGAGGCGGACGGGATCATCCGACGTGTGAGCGGCGAGGGACGCGGCGGACAGATTCTGCGCGGGCTGCCCGAGATCTTGGCCGCCTACACTGCCCGCCGTGAAGAGAAGGGCTCGATGATGGAAGACGTGCCGCTGAAGGTCACTGCAAAACGCCGCAAGCCCCCAAAACGGCGCTGGAACGCGAACTCGGGAAACTCGGGCGCGGGACGAGAAAGAAAAGCGCCGCGCACGAACTCGGGAAACTCGTCCCCCCCTTTAGGTCCTCAGCATCACCCAGATTCCAGAATTTGCCGTGTCCTAGACGATGAATGGGTTCTGATTGCGACCGGAGGCTAAAAGCTGGGCGCACGCAAGCAAGGTTTGGCGCAGTAACTGAGTCGTGCATGAATATCAATTGTGAATACTCTCTCATTAAAGATAATTAACCAAGAGTAACTAAATTACTTGAATTATATCATGTTTACCATAATTTCCATACCATTCTGGGGCATAAGTCCAGCAATCACTTTTTTCTCAAATGAATTTATCGTCTCACCATCTTCCTATACCAAGCGGTGTCTCCAAAACCCATTGGAGCGCTCGTGGTTGGCTGGCACACATCAGCTTTCTATTGACCCTTTTATTCGGGGGCTCGCTAATGGCTGCCGTGGAGATCACTGAGGTCAAAGTCGTGGGGGGCAGCGCGAGTGTGCCGATCGGGGAGATTCGCTGCGTTGACATCAAATACCGCAATGCGTCCACTACACAGAACGCTCTCAACGCTCAGATCAATGTTCCGATTCCGCTGCCTCTGGCAGGAGGCATGGTGGGTGATGTGCAGCTTTTCGGGTCGGCTCATACAACCGCGACTGTTTACAATCCGGGGACACGGACGGCGACGTTCACGTTTATTGACCCATTGGGCGCTGGTTCGACCGGCACCTTGCGTCTATGTGTTCGCTTCCCTGCGGGTACGACTCCAAACGGGCAAACGGTGGCTATCACGCCGGTGTTCACCGCGACCGGTGATCCTCCCAGTTCGAAGACAACGAACCTTACGTCGGTGGCCGCACCGAATTTGACCACGACCAAAACGATCGTCGCAGGCGGAGCCTATGACGGGGAAGTGGTCTATCGTGTGACGGCCAGCAATGGATCAGCCACTGGCACTCTGAACATCAATACAGCGACCCTTACTGACACACTCCCCGCAAATGCCGTTCTGGTTGAGATGATCCCGGCGGGGTCGGGGACTTACAATAGCGGGCCAAACACCGTGGTCTGGAATCTCGGCACTCTCAATGCCGGACAGTCCATCAGTTATCTCCTCCGTGTGGCTTATCCCGCAGCAAGCTTCCCGCTCGGGGACACTGTGACAAATCAGGTGACTGCCGCAGGCACGCCGGTGGGACTGCCACCCATGTCAGTGAATGCATCTGTTCCGCTGACCTTGAACGCGGGTGCCGGGGGCATGTCATCTAGCAAGAGTCTTTTCTCCAGCACCCCGGCGCTGAATTTCAGCCCAACGTACTACAATCTGAATGTGGCAAACACCGGCACATCGGCTCTGAGCAATGTGGTGGTTGAGGACGTGCTTCCTCCTGAGTTTTTCCCTTCGAGCATCGAGACCGGCTACGACACGGCCTATGGTGGAGCCACGAATGTCAAAGTGGAAATCGCCACGATGAACAACCCATCTTACGCAGAGGTGACCGGCTCACCCTTCGCTGTGACGTCGAGTTCAGCAGTCGTGAATCTTGTTCCGCCGCTGGTCGCTGTGCTGGATGTTGTGACCAAGGTTCGACTGACCTACAGCACGGTTGGCGTGGGTTTTGCCAACGATGCCATCCGCCTCTACGGCCAGTTCAAATCGCCCGATCGCAACGGTGTTAGCTACACGATTTCAGACAACGGGATCATCACTTACCAGACTCCAGATGACACCGTTCAAAGCCATGCCATTACGAACAACGGCACGGTTAGTTATGTGTTCAATGGCAACCCGACCAGTACACCGATCTCTTCCGTCAATACGATCCGCGAGACGCGTCCACGTCCTTCGCTCGTCAAGACGGTGAGCAGCGGTGCACCGAAGCCGACGGACATCCTGACCTATACGATCAATATCAACAACGGCGCAGGTGCGACGGAAGTTTTCACCAATCCCGAAGTCATCGATCTGCTTCCAAGCACGGTCTCTTTCATCCCCGGCTCGATCACGCTGACGAGCGCTCCAGGTGGCTTCACGATGGCGCCGCCTGTCATCACCCCCAATTTTCTTCCTGGCCAAACCAAGATTAAACTCAATTTCACCGGCTCCATTCCCGTCGCGGGATCGGCAGTCGTGACATTGCAGGCCCAAGTCAATCCAGGGGTGGCCTCGGGCACGATCGGCGTGAACACGGTGGTCCTGTCAGATTTCTCCAATGGTCCGATGCACCCGGACGATGGCACCCCAATCACAGACACACTCGATCTCGATGGCGACACCAACACGACCGAGGTCTTCGTCGGCTCAACAGCCACTTACACAGTCACGGAGCTGGCGGGTCTCGACTCGAAAAAGCAAGTGAAGGGCTACTTGGACACGATCTATTCGGTTTTCCCTGACAAGAGCAAGACCCTGCCGCTAGGCACGGCGGATTATCGCCACTATATTTTCAACCCGGGCAACCAGCCGGCCAATGCGCTGGTCGTCTATGACATCCTCCCCTACATCGGCGACACCGGCGTCCTGACCACCGGAGAAGGCCGCGGATCGCAGTACACCGTGAATCTCGAGGGGGCACTGCCGACTACAGCGACGGTTCGACGCTGGAATACGGGGACTCAATCATACGATCCTCCAACAACAGCAGCCATCACCATCACTTACAGCACTTCGTCGAATCCCGAGCGGCCAGAGCTGTTCCCGGAGATTCTTTCCGGTCCTGCACCGGTCGGAAGTGACACGCCTAACTGGACGGCGGCAGGCGCAGTGGCCGACTGGAGCCTGATTCGCTCGATCCGTTTCGACTTCGGGGCTCTTGTGATCAATCCATTGGATGATCTTGAGTTTAACACCCCGGTCCGCGTGGCAAATGATGCTGACGCTGGCGAGGTGTCCTGGAATAGCTTTGCCTTCGCCGCAAAAAACGCCAACGATAACGAAGTCATCTCGCCTTCGGAGCCCATCAAAGCGGGCATCGAAATTCGCGCATCCAGTCTTGGTAATTATGTCTGGATCGACAGCACGCTGGGCTCGCCTGTGACGACTGGAAATGGCATCCAGGACGGAATCGAAACCCGCTTCCTGGTTCAACGGTTGAGCTTTTCAAAGCGGATGGCGTTACTGCTGTCACAAATGCTTATGGCGTAGTCGTCTCACCGCAGATCACTGGAGCAAATGGCCGCTACGAGTTCGCCGGCCTGATGCCAAGCAATCTGAGCAATACCCTTCCCGGCGGACTCGTCGTCACGGGTACGGATTATGTTGTGAAGGTCACGCCTCCGTCCAACTACAAACCGACCACCGTGAATGGCGGAGATCCAGACAACAACATCGCCAATGACAACAATGGCGTCATCGACGGCGCGGGGCCGGCTTCCAAGAGTGCAGCGATCACACTCACACTCGACAGCGAAACCACGAGCGACGGCCAGACCCTAGGCATCGACTTGGATGGCAACATGACCAATGACTTCGGCTTCGTGCCGATTGCTGCAAACGTCGCCACGCTCGGCAATTACGTGTGGTTTGACCGCAACGGCAATGGCACCCAAGACGTCGGCGAGCCTGCGATCACTGGCGCGGTCGTCAGTCTGAAGAATATTGATGGCTCACCCGTCATTGATGCTCACCGTAACCCAGTGGCCAATGTCACCACGACAGCGACCGGCCTCTACACCTTCCTCGATCTCCTGCCGGGCGACTACTACGTGGTGGTCACACCACCAACGGGGCATAATATCACTGCCGTAAACGGTGGTGACCCTGATACGAATCCGAGCGACACCGACAACAATGGCGCCCTCGTCTCGGGCGTGATCCGGAGTGCGAATGTGACGCTCTCTGCAGGCGAAAACAATGCAACGGTGGACTTCGGTCTCATCCGTCCCGTTTCGGTCGGCAACTACATCTGGATCGACAAACGTGACGCTCTCGGCAACCCGAACGGCGTTCAGAACGTCGGCGAAAACGGTCTGCCTGGTGCTGTGGTCACCCTTTACCTGGCGGACGGCACAACTCGCGCCAACGACATCAACGGCACCCAGGTCGCCACGATCACCACGCCAAACTCCGGTAAGTATGAGTTCACCAATCTGCCTCCGGGTGATTATGTGGTGGGCGTAGCACCGCCGCCGTATTACATCCTCACCACGCCGACCGGCAATGATCCCGACGACGATGTCGTGGGTGACAGCAACGGCTATTACCCAACGCCAGGCGTGGTCAAGACATTGCCCGTCACGCTTCACTCCAGCCTCGAACCGACCGGTGACAATCAGACTCCCGGTGCCGGCGCTGGCACTGACAACGATGGCAACATGACGGTGGACATTGGCTTCGTGCCAAACCTCCCTGATCTCGTGTCGGTGGGTAGTTTGGTTTGGTTTGATCTCGATAAAGACGGTCAGCAGGACGGCGGTGAGCCCGGTATCTCCGGTGCTACCCTGACTCTTCGCTATGACGGCGGCGCAACCACCGCACTCAATGCCTATCGCGACACCGTGGCGGTGCAGACCACCGTGGCCAGCGGTCAATATGAGTTCATCAACCTGCTCCCACGCGACTACAATATCTCGGTAACGGTTCCTTCAGGCCAGGGATTCATCACCTCGCCTGGCGGACTTGATCCCGATGCCGACAGCAGCAACACCGACAGCAACGGCATTGTCGTCCGTAGCAATACGACGACCAGCCAGCGCTTCACTTTGGCTCCAGACACCGAACCGACCGGAGAAGACAGCCTTGGCACGCCGGACGGACTCAATGTCGATGACAACAATGGCAATCTCTCCGTGGACTTCGGTTTCATCAAACCCATCGCTGTCGGCAATGTGATCTTCAATGACCTGAACAACGACGGCAACCACGACCTCGGTGAAGGCGTCAACGGCGTCAGCGTGAAGCTCTTCGCTACGGGTTCCAATCCGCTCGTGGACCCTGCGGTGGCCACCACGACCACGGCTCCAGATGGCACCTATCTCTTCAGCAATCTCAATCCTGGGACCTACTTTGTCTTCATCCCGCCGACCAACTTCAACGCAGCCCAACCGCTTGAAAACCTGATCAACATCGGTGGCACACCGGGTTACCTGCGTGATGATGACAACGGCGACGACGGCCTCGACAGCATCACCTACACCACAAGCGGCATCCGCAGTGATGACGTCGTGCTCGCACTCGCCGGTCAGCCACAGGATTCAGGTTATGAAGTCGGTTTCCTCAATACTTCCGACAATCCGTATGACTCGGATGTGAACCTCACCATCGACTTCGGTTTCTGGAATGACGCCGTGCTCGTCGGTATCGGCAACGTGGTCTTCATCGATGCCAACGGAAACGGCAAATACACTTCAGGCGAAGGCATCGACGGCGTCACGGTCGAGTTGTTCCAGCAAGGTCAATCCCTTGCCACCCGCCCCATAGCCACCACCACCACCGCAACCGTCAGCACGGTGAAGGGCATCTACGGATTCCCGAATCTGACTCCTGGAACTTATGTGGTGCGCATCCCCGCTTCGCAGTTCATTAGCGGCGGCCCCCTGTTCGGCTACTTCTCGCTTCCTGGCGTCAACGGCGCAGGCGTCGATGACAACGCGGGTGAGAAGGGCGTGGACAATACCGCTCCTGGCACCAACGGCATCCTCGCGAATGTGACCGTCAATGTCGGCACAGCGCCCATTGATGCGGGCACCGAAATCGGTGTGCTCGCCAGCAGCGACAATGTATCTGGTGACTCGAAGACCGACCTCACGGTGGACTTTGGTTTTGCCCAGCCGGTGAGCGTGGGGGATCAGGTCTGGATCGACAGCACTTACAATGGCATCAAGGACCCTGCCGAACTTGGCCTCGCAGGCGTCACCGTCACTCTTTACGACGCGACAGGGACCACGCCAGTGACGACCAATCTACTGGGTGGAGCCATCACTCCGTTTGTCACCACCTCGACCGGTCTTTACAACTTCACCAATCTGCCGCAGGGCCAATACACGGTGAAGTTCACACCGCCGTCCGGCTATGCACCGACGCTGGTGAACGCCCCCGGCAGCACCACGGCCAATGACAGCAATGGACTCAGCGCTCAAAGCAGCGTGCTCGCTAGTGGTCAGTCGGATATCACGCTCGACAGCGGCTTTGTGCAGCCTGTAACCGTCGGCAACTTTGTCTGGCAGGACATGAACGGCAACGGTATCCAGGAAGGCGGCGACAACGGCCTCGCAGGTGCAACCGTGACGCTCTACAACGCTACTGGCACCACTCAGATCACCACCGACATCAATGGCGCGGCCATCGCGCCTGTGGTCACTACAAGCACCGGTCTCTACACGTTCACCAATCTGCCTCCTGGCCAATACACCGTCCGCTTCGTCGCGCCCGCGGGATGGAATCCGACGCTGGTCAATGCCTCCGGCAGCACCACGGCGAATGACAGCAATGGCCTCTCCGCGCAAAGTTCCGTGCTCGCAGGTGGCGGCAGTGATCTCACGCTCGACAGCGGCTTTGTGCAGCCTGCTTCACTCGGCAACTTCGTCTGGAAGGATATCGACCGTGATGGTGTGCAGGATTTCAATGAACCCGGTATCGAGAACGTCGTCGTTACTCTTTACAATAGCGGTGGCACCGCCATCGGAACCACCACCACAAACGCGGTCGGCTTCTATAGCTTCACGGGTCTCGTGCCAGGAACCTACAGCGTTGGCTTCCCGACCACGCTGATTCCAACCGGCGTGCTCAGCACGGCTGATGTCGGCTCCGATCTCACCGACAGCGATGCGAATGTAGGCACGGGCCGCACGCCGAACGTGACGCTCGTCTCGGGCGAAAACAACACCACGCTCGATGCAGGTTACAACTCACCGAAGGCCTCACTCGGCGACTTCGTTTGGAAGGATCTGAATCGTGATGGCATCCAGCAAGTCGGCGAACCCGGCATCGAGAACGTCATCGTAACTCTCTACAATAGCGGTGGCACGGCGATCGGCATCACGACGACTAACGCCGTCGGCTTCTACAACTTCTGGGACCTCGACCCAGGCTCCTATTTTGTGGGCGTCCCAACAACCTTGCCCGATGGTCTCATCCTCGGTGCCGCCGATCAGGTCGGCACGGATGCAACCGACAGCGATGGCAACATCAGCACCGGGCGCAGTCCGTCGATCACACTCGTGGCGGGTGAGTACAACTCCACCATCGACTTTGGTTTCATGAGTGACAAAGCCAGCCTCGGCGATTTCGTCTGGCTGGATCTCGACGGTGATGGCCAGCAGGATCTGAATGAACCCGGCATCGAAGGCGTGATCGTCACCCTTTACAACAGCGGCGGCACAGCCATCGGCACCACCACCACGAATGGCGCGGGCTGGTATCAGTTCACCGATCTCACTGCTGGCACTTACGGCGTCGGCTTCCCAATCACACTGCCAAACGGCAACGTGCTGACCACCGCATTGCAAGGTGTCACGGCCACCGACAGCAATCCAAACACAGGCACCGGTCTCACAGCCAACGTCACCCTCACGGCGGGTCAGCATGATGGAACGATTGATGCGGGCTACAAGTCCACGAAGGCCAGCCTCGGTGACTTTGTGTGGAAGGACCTTGATCGCAATGGTCGCCAGGATGCAGGTGAACCCGGCATCGAAGGCGTAGCCGTCACGCTTTATGATAACACTGGCGTTGCCATCGGCAGCACCACCACGAACAGCCTCGGCTACTACAGCTTCACCGAGCTAGCTCCTGGCACGTATGGCGTTGGTTTCCCGACCATCATCGGCCAGGGCATGGTCTTGACCACCGCAGACAATGCACTGGACGCCCTCGATAGCGATGCCAGCACGAGCACCGGACTCACCATCACCACCGTGCTCAGCGCAGGTGAAAATGATCCGACCTGGGATGCTGGCTACGTTTCATCGTTCGCCTCCTTGGGCGACTTTGTTTGGAGCGATCTCGATGAAGACGGCATCCAGGATGCGGGCGAGCCCGGCATCCAGGGCGTGACCGTCACCTTGCTCAACAGCAGCGGTGTCGCCATCGGCAGCACCACCACGAATGGCGTGGGCTACTACAACTTTACCGATCTCCAGCCCGGCACTTACGCCGTGCAGTTCCCGACTACGCTCGGCACCACGGCTGCGCTCACACAAGCCGGACAGGGCACGCAGGCCACTGGCAGCGACGCGAATACTGGCACAGGCAACACCGTAAATGTCACGCTCAGCGCAGGACAGAACTACCCAGACCTCGATGCGGGATATGTCACGCCGCAGCTTGCATCCATTGGCAACTTTGTCTGGAGCGACCTCGATCGCGATGGCGTTCAAGATGCTGGCGAACCCGGCATCCAAGGCATCACCGTCACCTTGCTCGATAGCGGCGGTAGCGCCGTCGGCACCACCACGACCGATGCCACCGGCTACTACGCCTTCACGGATCTGCAGCCCGGCACCTACGCCGTGCAGTTCCCGCTGACCGCTGGTGCCAGCTCCGTCCTGACCAGCATTGATCTCGGTGGCGATGACACGCTTGATAGCGATGCCAGCACGACCACAGGCAAGACGATCAACGTCACGCTCGCCGCCGGTGACAGCAACACCACACTCGACGCTGGTTACAGCTCACCGCTCGCCAGCCTCGGTAACTACGTCTGGAAGGATCTGAACCGAGATGGCACCCAAGACTCCGGCGAACCCGGCATCGCCGGTGTCGTCGTCACCTTGCTCGACAGCAGCGGAATGGCCATCGGCAGCACCGCGACGGATGCCACGGGCTTCTACACCTTCACCGGACTCCAGCCCGGCACTTACTCGGTCGATTTCCCTGTCACGGTCGGCAGCCTTGCCCTCTCGCCGCTGGATGCCAGTGGCAATGATGCCACCGACAGCGATGCAAACCTCACCACCGGCCAAACAGCCGACGTTGTGCTCGCCGCTGGCGACAACAACACGACGCTCGACGCGGGCTACTTCGATCCGCTTGCCTCGCTCGGCAACTACGTCTGGCGTGACCAAGATCGCGACGGCGTGCAAGATGCTGGCGAACCCGGCATCGAGGGCGTGCTTGTCACTCTTTACGACAGCGGTGGCACGGCCATCGGCACCACGACGACCAATGCACTTGGCTATTACACGTTCACCGGTTTGCAGCCGGGCGACTACAGCGTCGGTTTCCCCACCTCGATCAATCCTGATCTGATCCTGACTCTTCCCGGTATCGGCACTGAAGCAGAGGACAGTGATGCCAATGTCAGCACTGGTCGCACCGCTGCGGTGACACTCGCCGCAGGTGATAACTACCCCGACCTCGACACGGGCTATTCAAGTCCGAAAGCCTCGCTGGGTAACTTCGTCTGGTTCGATCTGGATCGTGACGGCGTGCAGGACATCGGTGAACCCGGGATCGAAAATGCGGTGGTCACGCTCTACAACAGCAGCGGCACCGCCATCGGCACCACCACCACCAACGCCGTGGGTTACTACAGCTTCTGGGATCTCGATCCCGGCACTTACAGTGTCGGAGTGCCTCCGACGCTGGCGGATGGCAAACTCCTTGGTGCAGCTGATCAACTCGGCACTGACGCCACCGACAGCGACGGCAATCCAACTACCGGTATCACTGCCGACATCATCCTCGCTGCCGGTGAGAACAACATCACCGTGGACTTCGGCTTCTTCAGCAACAAGGCCAGCCTCGGCGACTTCGTGTGGATGGATCTGAACAAGAACTTCCAGCAAGATGCGAACGAGCCAGGCGTCCAAGGCGTTCTCGTCACCCTTTACGACAGCGGTGGCACGGCGATTGGCACGACGACAACGAATGGCGTGGGTTGGTATCAGTTCACCAACCTCGACGCAGGCACTTATAGCGTTGGCTTCCCCGTTTCGTTGAGCAATGGCGCTGTTCTCACCGCTTCGCTGCAAGATGCAGCCGCCACCGATAGCGATCCAGTTGTCGCGACTGGACGCACCGCCTCCGTGACTCT
>Ga0154020_10007335_pt1 | contig 12884 bp, 2 predicted proteins | sample Klosneuvirus_201_FD_109709 | JGI IMG/M metagenome (GOLD analysis project Ga0154020, IMG submission 109709) | Active sludge microbial communities from wastewater, Klosterneuburg, Austria - Klosneuvirus_20160825_MG | ecosystem: Engineered > WWTP > Aerobic digester > Activated sludge | place... | reverse complement strand
TGGGTTGCAACGGGGCAACCGGCGGGAGCATCGGCCTGGCGCGTTATCGGGATGGCGAATGGAAAACATTCCCCATTCGGTCGCTGATGAATCTCTCGCTCGCCGCGGACCTGACTCTGCTGATTGGCGGCAAGGGCGGTTTGACCGTGGTTGAGAACACGCGTGACGCCATCCCCATGGAAATCGAATTCCCCGAAGACATTCGAGCCGATGGAGTGGTCAAAGATCGCAACGGCGATTACTGGGCAGGCAACGATACCACGCTGCTGCGCTTCAATCCGGATCGCATTCCCACCGAGACGCGGATCGTAAGCGCGACCACCAACATTCTCCACGGAGGACGCTTTACCATCACCATTGATGCGATCGAGCGGTTCAGACCATCCGGCCATCGCGAGGATCACTCCTTCTCCTGGCGAATTGACGATCAGGAATGGAGCCCGTTTCAGCAGAGGCTTGGCGGAGGACTCTCCATTCCTGACCTCGCCGTGGGGGCACACTCGATTGCCGTCCGCTCGCGCGATGCCGGGGGCGATATTGATCCGACTCCCGCGGTGTTCGAGTTCACCGTCCATCCCCTGCCCTTGCAAAGCAGAGGATGGTTTTTGGCGTCGATGGCGGCTGTGATAATTCTGCTGGCCTCGTTCGCATTCGTTGCCATTCGCGCGCGCACGGAACTGGCCTCCTACGCCCGGACACTCGAACACAGGGTGGCCGAAAGGACGGCAGCGCTGGAGGCAGAGCTTGCAGAACGTCGGCGAGCCGAGCAGGAACGCGAACGACTGGTCTTGCTGGTCGAGCACAGCGCAGACTTCATTGCCACCGCTGAGTTGAACGGTCAGTTGACCTATTTGAATCCCGCTGGCCGTCGGATGATTGGCTTCGGCGAAAGTGAGGACATCCGGAAGTTGAACTTTGCCGACTACGTTCCTGAGCGCTGGCGCTCGTGGTTCATTGAGACCGTCGTTCCCATCGTCCGGGAGAAAGGGGTGTGGGAAGGCGAGATGCAGCTCTTTCATCTGCAGACTAGGCAGCTCATCGACATCTCCCGATCGATGTTCCTCGTCAGGAACCGGGAAACCGGCGATCCGATCGGCTTCGCGACCGTCACGCGCGATGTCACCGCCCGTAAGGCTGCTGAGAAAGCTCTCCTCGAAAGCGAGGAACGCTTCGCCAAGGCGTTCCGGGCCAACCCGGCCATCATCGCCATCAGCACTTATCCCGAAGGCAAATACGTGGATGTGAACGAGGCCTTCACCGAATCGCTTGGCTTTACCCGCGCGGAAATTCTCGGAAGGACCGCGCTTGAACTCGGGGTGTGGTCCGTGCCTTCCCAACGGCAGGCGATCACCAAGGCCGTGGGCGAACGTCGGCTTGTCCGTGGCGTCGAATGCCAGCTCCGCGCCAAGTCCGGGGACATCCTCACAGTGCTCGCTTCGGTGGAGCTGATCGAGCTGAGCGGACAACAATGCCTGCTGTTCATCAATCACGACATCACCGACCGCAAGGCATCCGAGAGAAAGGTCAGCGAAGCCCAGGCGCGATTTCAACAGCTCGCGGAGAACATTCGCGAAGTGTTCTGGCTCACCAACGCCGAGAAAAGTCAGATGCTCTATATCAGCCCAGGCTACGAACGAATCTGGGGACGTTCCTGCGAGAGCCTGTATCGTTCGCCCGAGTCCTGGCTCGAATCCATCCACGCCGACGACCGCAAGCGCGTCGCCAGCTCGCTCCCGGAGAACCAGTCCCAGGGAACCTACGACCTCGAGTATCGTATTCTGCGGCCTGATGGTTCGGTCCGATGGGTTCATGATCGCGCCTTCCCGGTGCGTGACGCCTCAGGCGCCGTCTATCGTATCGCGGGCATCGCCGAAGACATCACAGAGCGGCGGCAACTCGAAGCGCAATTTCGACAGGCCCAGAAGATGGAAGCCTTGGGCACGCTCTCCGGCGGCATCGCCCATGATTTCAACAACATCCTCGGAGCGATCTTCGGCAACGTCCATCTCGCGAGCCTTGATTTGCAGCCCAGCCACCCGGCCTCAAACAGCCTGGGCGAGATCCAGAAAGCCGCCAATCGCGCCCGCGATCTTGTCCGACAGATTCTCGCCTTCAGCCGACAACAACCCAAGACGCGGCAGAACATCGCCCTGGGGCCAGTCGTTCAAGAGGCCGCCGGGCTGTTGCGAGCGAGCCTTCCGGCTGGAATTGAGCTCGTCAAAACGTTGGATCCCAAAGCACCGAACGTCTTTGCGGACGCCACGCAGATCCATCAAATCATTCTCAATCTCTGCACCAACGCATGGCATGCGATCGGCGAAGGACCCGGGCGGATCGAGATCCAGCTTCAGCCCGTGGAAATAAAAGGAGAAGACTCTGCGCCCGCGCCCGAACTCCACCGGGGAGTCTACGCCTGCCTGTCCGTAATCGACAGTGGCCACGGCATGGACGCTTCGACCCTCGAACGCATCTTTGAACCGTTCTTCACCACCAAGGATCCCGGCCGTGGAACTGGCCTTGGTCTTTCAGTAGTCCACGGCATCGTGCAATCCCACGACGGCGTGATCCGCGTGTCGAGCCAGCGCGGACAGGGCACCTCATTTCATCTCTACTTTCCTGCGGCCGGGGCGGAGAGCGTTGAATCCACGCCCACCAAGCGCTCCCTTCGCAAGGGCTTAGGCGAACGGATCCTATATCTCGACGACGAAAAGCCATTGGTCGACCTCGCGGTCAAGATGCTGCGCCGGCTCGCCTACGACGCCGACGGCTACACCCATCCCGACGCAGCCTTGGAGGCGTTTAAGAGCAATCCCGCCTTCTACCAACTCATCATCACCGACCTCCACATGCCGGGGCTCTCCGGCATCGAATTCATTCAGGCCGTTCGCAAACTTCATCCGACCGTTCCCATCATACTCAGTTCAGGACACCTCACCGACGATATCGTCACTCGTGTGCGGAACATGGGCGTCACCCGAGTCCTGCACAAACCAAACACCATGGACGATTTCAGCGATTCCCTGCACGAGCTCCTCCACAAACTGCAACCCTGACACATGACTCCAGCAATCATTCTCGTCGTCGACGATGACACTCCAATGCGTTCGTCCATGCGGCGCAGCTTGGAGCGCGAAGGATACACGGTGATCGAAGCGGGCAACGCCAACGAGGCGCTCGCGCAGTTGAAGCACACTCCGGCGCAACTGGTGATCACCGACATCATCATGCCGGACGCCGACGGCCTTGAACTGGTTTTCGCCCTCCACCGCTCTCATCCGGACATCAAGATCATAGCGATATCCGGCGGCGGCCAGTTCGCTCCCGAATTCCATTTGGACCTAGCCTCGCGTGCCGGAGCCTCTGCCGTGCTATCGAAGCCCTTCCAGACGGACGTCCTGTTAAATCAAGTTCGAACTCTTCTCGCCAAAGCCTCTTAATCAGAAAACGATCCTCCCGCCCCAACTTGGACCATCGGCGTTGAGGCTTCCATTTTGACCAATCCTCTCGGCGCGAAAGGACTCATTGTCCGGGCGCGATAGTGCAGCAGCGGCCTCCACCGCTGCTCAAGCCCGCAGAGCGACCGTCGTTGAGCGGAAGTCTCCTTTAAGCAATCCGCAATGGGGAGAACACCCCATGTCGTTCGCAGGAAAACTTCGGCATTCTGCTCTGACCGTTCGTTGTAAGCTCGTCGTCACGACCAGGTTGAAACCGTTGAGCCTCGTCGGCCTTGGTTGACCAGCGTTCCACCTCACAGTTTTCCGAAAGAGGAGCTGTCATCGCCCGACCAAACGCGACGTTTCGAGCGTCCGCAACGGCGGCAACGCAACCGGAAACAGAATCAGCATGCACAGATTGTCATCGCATCTTCAAAAGTGGCTGGCCAGACGGGCACGTTCGCGGCCTGGCGCGGGCGAGGTGCCGCTTCGGTCGGAGCTGTTCAGTGTCGACCAACTGGCGCGGCACGCCAATGCGCTCGCAGCCGAGCATCGAGTGACTCCGCGGCAAGGCGGAAACCGTCTTCTCACCCGGCTGGATCAGAATGAGGACATCCTGTGGAATTTCAACCGCACCAGTCTCACCGTCGACAAAAGTCGCCAGATCACCCCTGCTGCGGAATGGTTGCTCGACAACTTCTACCTGCTCGAGGAACAGATTCAGATGGCACGGCGACATCTGCCTCGCGGCTACAGCCGGGAGCTGCCCCGTCTTCTCAACACCTCTTCCGCCGGACTTCCCCGCGTCTATGACATCGTGCTCGAATTGATCTCGCACGTGGACGCGCAGATCGATGCGGGGCCGCTGCGAGCCTTCATCGCCGCCTACCAAACAGCGAGCCCGCTGAAATTGGGCGAGCTGTGGGCGATTCCCATCATGCTGCGCCTGGGGTTGATTGAAAATCTCCAGCGCATCACCACCCGGCTTGCCATCGCGCGCGAGGAGCGCGATCTCGCGGACTCGTGGGTGGACCGGTTGCAGGACATGGCGGAGAAAGATCCGTCCCACCTCGTCATCGTGGTGGCGGACATGGCGAAGGCTGACCTGTCCCTTTCCTGTTCGTTCGTGGCGGAGTTCTGTCAGCGCTTGTCGCGGCAAAGCCCCGTGTTGCATCTCGCGCGCGGCTGGCTGGAGCAGCGGCTGGTGGAACAAGGGCTGTCCATCGAACAGCTGGTCCAGATGGAAAGCCAGAATCAGGCTGCGGATCAGGTTTCAGTCAGCCACAGCATCGCGAGCCTGCGTTTCCTGAGCGCGATGGATTGGAAGGAGTTCGTGGAGAGCCTGAGCCTTGTCGAGAGGGTCCTGCGCTGCGACCCCGCCGACGTTTACCGCGCGATGGATTTTGCGACCCGCGATCGCTATCGCCATTCGGTCGAATCCATTTCACGCCAGAGCCAGCTCTCGGAGACGGAAGTCGCTCAACACGCCGTTGACTTGGCGGCGGTGGGGGCGAGGCAACTGGGCCGCGAGCACCGAACCGCCCATGTGGGTTACTACCTAATCGACAAAGGCCAGACGACTCTGGGGCGAGTGGCGAAGGTGCAGTGGCCGTGGCAAACGATCATTGAACGGAGCATTCACCGTTTTCCACTGACCTTCTACGCGGGCGGAATCGGGGCATTCACTCTGGTCGCGACGCTCGGCTTTATGCAGCAGGCGATGGTGTTGGAGGTGCAGGGTTGGCAACTCATCTTCTTCACCATGGCATTCCTTTTCTGCGCCAGCCAGCTCGCCGTGGCGTTGATGAACTGGTTGTCCACGCTGCTGGTCAAGCCGTGCCTGCTCCCGCGGCTGGATTTCTCGTCCGGCATCGCGCCGGATTGCCGGACCATGGTGGTCGTTCCCACGATGCTCACCAGTGCGGAAGGCGTCGATCGTCTCATCGAGACACTGGAGATCCATCATCTCGCCAACCGGGATCATCACCTTCACTTCGCGTTGCTGACGGATTTCCGTGACGCCGCCGAAGCAGTCCTGCCGGGAGACGACGTGCTGCAACAGCGGGCGCGCGCCGGAGTCGAGATGTTGAATGCGAAGTATCCCACCGCACACCACGATCTCTTTTTCCTGTTTCACCGGCCACGCCGCTGGAACGCCAGCGAAGGGTTGTGGATGGGTTACGAACGCAAGCGGGGAAAACTCACGGAGTTCAATGCGCTGCTGCGCGGAGGCGCCCGCGAATGCTTCTCCGAGATCGTGGGCGACCCCGCTATTCTCCCTTCGATCAAGTATGTCATCACGCTCGACACCGACACCCAATTGCCGCGCGAAGCGGCCCGGCAGCTTGTGGGCACGATGGCCCATCCGCTGAACCGCCCGGTGTTCGATGCCTCGCGCGAGATTGTTGCCGAGGGCTACAGCATCCTCCAACCGCGGGTCGGCGTGAGCCTGCCGAGCGCCCGACGTTCCTGGTTCGTGCGACTATTTGCCGGTGATGCCGGCATCGATCCCTACACGCGGGAAGTGTCCGACGTGTATCAGGACGTCTTTCGGGAAGGCTCGTTCATCGGAAAAGGAATCTACGACGTGGACGCATTCGAGCGGGCCATGAAGGGACGCTTCCCCGAGAACACCGTGCTCAGCCACGATTTGCTGGAAGCATGTCATGCCCGCTCCGCCCTGGTCAGCGACGTGGAATTCTACGAAGAACATCCGTCCCGCTACAACGTAGACATCGACCGGCGACATCGCTGGATCCGCGGCGACTGGCAAATCACCCAATGGCTCCTGCCGCGAGTTCCCGGTTCCGATGCCCGCCGGATCGCCAATCCGCTCTCCGGACTTTCGCAGTGGAAGATTTTCGACAACCTCCGGCGCAGTCTCGTCCCCGCGGCCCTGCTGCTGTTGATGCTGGGGAACTGGCTGCTCTACCCCGAGCTGGGCGGCGTGGGTTCGCTCCTGGTTCTCGCCATCATCACGCTCCCCGGATTGCTGGCGGCGCTGGTCGACGGGTTTCGCAAACCGTCTGATTTGCCGTGGATGATGCACCTTCGCACCGTCGCCGGGTCAGGCGGGCGGCAGCTCGGCCAGATTTTTCTCACGCTCGCCTTTCTGCCCTACGACGCATTTGTCAGCCTCGACGCCATTGGCCGAACGCTGTTGCGCCTGCTGGTGACTCGAAAACGCCTCCTCGAATGGCAGACATCGGGTGATGCCGAACGAAACACCCGCGCCGACCTCGCCGGCTTCTATGCCACGATGTGGATCGCACCGTTCATTGCGACGGGCACGATCGTCGTCCTCGCGTTAACCCGCCCGGACCAATTGGCCCTGGCGCTTCCAATCCTCGGCACCTGGCTCGCCGCTCCGTGGATTGCCTGGTGGATCAGCCAGCCCATCGAAACGTCCACTCCGACGCTGACCGACGAACAGGCGTCCTTCCTCCGACTCATTGCGCGCAAGACCTGGCACTATTTCGAAACCTTCGTTACCGAAAAAGAAAACTGGCTGCCGCCGGATAATTTTCAGGAAGCGCCCAACCCAGTCATTGCCACCCGCACGTCGCCCACCAACATCGGGCTGGCCTTGCTCGCGAATCTCGCCGCGCGAGACTTCGGCTATCTGTCCACCGGCGGCCTGATTCGCCGCACGCAAGCCACCCTCGCCACGATGCAGCGACTCGAACGGCATCGCGGTCACTTCTACAACTGGTATGAGACGCGCACGCTCCAACCACTCCTCCCGCTCTACGTCTCCAGCGTCGACAGCGGCAATCTTGCGGGACACTTGCTGACGCTCGGCTCCGGACTTCGTGAAGTAACCGATGAAAGAATTCTTACTTCTCAGTCCCTGGCCGGACTGCGCGACACCGTGGCAGTCGTGAAATCTCTTGCAGGCGACAACGCGATTCTGACCCAGCTCGCCGCCGAGTTGGAAAAGGAGCCTTCAACTCTGCGCGCGGCGAATGACATGTTGGAGCGGGCGACGCGGCTCGCCAACCAGCTCGCCGCTTCGTTGGCGAACCGGGAGGAAGAACTGAAGGATTGGAGTCAAACTCTCAAGCGGACTTGCGAAGAGCAGCGGGAGGAACTCCGGTTCATCGCACCGTGGCTGATGGCCAAATCAGCAATCTCTCGAAGCTCTCCAAATCCAATGGCAAACACGCCCGACGAGCGATTCACCCAGTCCGACCACTTCCCTACCCTTCGCGAAGTCGCCATGTGGAACCACTCATTCAGCGCGTCGGCGGACGACAGCGCTGGCGAGTCTGAATTCGTCCGCGCTCTGCGTGAAGGCAGCGACCACGCCCGTCAACGACTGCACGCCTTGGAATCCATCGCCACGCAATGCCACGACCTGGCTGCCGCGATGGACTTCACGTTTCTGTTCGACCCGGCGAGAGATCTTTTTTCCATCGGTTGCAACGTCACGGAGCGCCGGTGTGACGCGAGCTTCTACGATCTGCTCGCGTCCGAAGCGCGCCTCTGCAGCTACGTCGCCATCGCCCTGGGTCAGGTGCCGCAGGACCATTGGTTCTCCCTCGGCCGCCTGCTCATCGCCTCGCGGAGCGAGCCAATCCTCGTTTCGTGGAGCGGTTCGATGTTCGAATACCTGATGCCGCTGCTAGTCATGCCCAACTATGACAACACTCTGCTCGATCACACCTGCCGGGCGGCGGTCCAGCAACAGATCGAGTATGGCGAACTGCGCGGCGTGCCGTGGGGCATTTCCGAGTCCGGCTACAACCGCACTGACATTCACCTCAACTACCAGTACCGCGCCTTCGGTGTCCCGGGGCTGGGCTTGAAACGCGGACTTGCGGACGACCTGGTGATCGCTCCGTACGCGACGGCGATGGCGTTGATGGTGTCGCCAGCGGAAGCGTGCAGAAACTTGCAGCGATTGGCGGACGACGGACGCGAGGGCGCCTACGGCTTCTACGAGGCCGTCGACTACACTCCGGCGCGCCTGCCGCCCGACGAATCGAGCGCCACGATCCACTCGTTCATGGCGCATCATCAAGGGATGACCTTGTTGTCCGTCGTCAATCTCCTGCACGACTACCCCATGCAGCGGCGTTTCATGGCCTGCCCGTTGCTAAAGGCGGCGGACCTGCTATTGCAGGAGCGTGCCCCCAAGGCCGCCGCCAGCGTGCTCTCCGAGGATCTCAAGATGGAGGAATCACGAACCTTCTCCGCCGGCGGCGAAGCGGTGATGCGAGTCGCCACCGATCCGAAGTCGCCGGCCCCGGAGGTTCACCTGTTGTCCAACGGCCGCTATCACGTCGCCATCAGCAGCGCGGGCGGCGGCTACAGTCGATGGCGCGAACTCGCCGTCACCCGCTGGCGCGAGGATGCGACTCGCGATTGCTGGGGAACATTTGTTTATCTGCGCGATGCGGCGACCGGAGAGTTCTGGTCCACCGCCTACCAGCCGACGCTGCGCTCGACCAAGGGCTACGAAGCCATCTTCACCCAGGCGCGCGCGGAGTTCCGGCAGCGTCACAGCGGACTCGAGATCCACACCGAGATCAGCGTCTCGCCGGAGGACGACGTGGAACTGCGGCGTATCACGATCACGAATCGTTCCGCCGTGACACGCGTCATCGAATTGACCAGTTACGCCGAGGTGGTGCTCGCGAAGCCCGACGCAGACACGGCACATCCGGCCTTCAGCAACCTGTTTGTCCAAACGGAATTCGCGCGAAAGTCCTCCGCCATTCTCTGCACGCGCCGTGCTCGCTCAGCGGAAGAGAAACCGCCGTGGCTGCTGCATCTTATGGTCGGTCAGGGCGGTGAGCTGGGCACCGTCTCGTGTGAAACCGATCGCGCCAGATTCATGGGACGCGGTGGAAACCTCTCAAATCCCGCCGCGCTGAAAAGCATCTCTCCGCTGTCCAACACCGTCGGCTCCGTCCTTGATCCTATCATCTCCCTGCGGCGCTCGGTCACGCTGGCGCCGAACGAGACGGCGATCATTGACCTCGTTCTCGGAGTGACGGAGAACCGCGAGGCGGCGCTGGCGCTGGTCGAGAAGTACCAAAGTTCCCGCATGGCTGACCGCGCCTTTGACCTGGCCTGGACCCACAGTCAGGTGACGCTCCGCCACCTCAATGCCACGGAGATGGACGCTCAGCTTTACGGACGCCTCGCCAGCGCACTGATCTACGCCGACCCCGCCCGACGCGCCGCCCCTGGCCTGCTGCGCAACAACCGCCGGGGCCAGAGCGGTCTCTGGAGCTACGGCATTTCAGGCGATTCGCCCATCGTTCTCGTCCGCATCAGCGACGCGGAAAAAATCGAACTCGTCCGTCACCTGATCCGCGCTCACTCGTATTGGCGCATGAAGGGACTGACCGTCGAGCTCGTGATCGTGAACGAGGAAGTCTCGGTTTACCGCCAGTCACTGCACGACCAGATCACCAGCCTGATCTCGTCGGGAATTGAAGCGCAACTACTCGACAAACCGGGTGGCATCTTCGTCCGGCGTCTTGAACAAATCCCGAACGATGACCGAGTGCTGCTGCAATCCGCCGCACGCATCGTTCTCGATGACGAGAAGGGAACACTAGCGGAGCAGCTTGAACATCGCAGTGTCCTGGAGCTGCCGGTGCCGGCACTGAGGATCACGCGTTCGGAGTCAGAAGACGTGCCCGTGCCGCTCCTTCCGCGAGAGTTGATCTTTAAGAACGGCTTCGGCGGCTTCACCCGGGACGGCCACGAATACGTCATCACGCTTCAGCCCGGCCAGATGACGCCGGCACCGTGGGTCAATGTGATCGCCAACCCGTATTTCGGAACGGTGCTCTCCGAGGCCGGCGCCGCCTACACTTGGGTTGAGAACGCCCACGAGTTCCGTCTGACCCCGTGGAGCAACGATCCCGTCCAGGACACCACAGGCGAGGCGTTCTACATCCGAGACGAGCAGACCGGAGAGTTCTGGTCGCCCACGCCGCTGCCGGCGCGAGGCGAGACGCCGTATGTCATTCGCCATGGTTTCGGCTACACCGTATTCGAGCACACCGAACACGGGATCGCCTCCGAGCTGTGGGTCTACGTGGCGATGGATGCACCGGTGAAGTTCACGGTGCTGAAGCTACGCAATGTCTCGGGGCGGCCGCGTCGTCTGTCGGTCACAGGCTACTGGGAATGGGTGTTGGGCGACCTGCGGCACAAGAGCCTGCTCCATGTGCAAACCGAAGTGGACCTTAAGACCGGCGCGCTGCTGGCCCGCAACCACTACAACACCGAGTTCCCGGAACGCATCGCGTTCATTGACGTGAATGATGTCACGCGCACACTCACCGGCGATCGGAAGGAGTTCATCGGCCGCAACAGCAGCCTGGCGCACCCGTCGGCGATGAAACGCACGCGCTTGTCCGGCAAGGTCGGCGCGGGACTCGATCCCTGCGGTGCGATGCAGGTCAGCTTCAACTTGCACGATGGCGAGGAACGCGAAACGAGCTTCCGCCTCGGGGTCGGACGCAGCGCGCCGGAAGTGCAGCATTTGATCCGTCGTTTCCGAGGTGAAGGCGCCAGCCGCGTGGCGCTGGAAGGCGTCTGGGAATATTGGAACCGGACCCTCGGTGCCGTGAACGTGGATACCCCCGACCCCGCCGTGAACGTGATGGCCAATGGTTGGCTGTTGTATCAGACCTTGAGCTGCCGTGTATGGGGCCGAACTGGATTCTATCAATCTGGCGGCGCCTACGGATTCCGCGATCAGCTGCAGGACGTGATGGCGTTGGTCCACGCGGAACCGGCGCTCACCCGCGGGCAGTTGCTCCGCGCCGCCTCGCGCCAGTTCCGTGAGGGCGACGTGCAGCATTGGTGGCATCCGCCGGCCGGCCGCGGCGTGCGCACGCACTTCTCCGACGACTATCTGTGGCTGCCTTACGTGACGTGTCGTTACGTCGCGTGTGTGGCGGATACCGGCGTGCTCGACGAGATCGTTCCTTTCCTCGACGCCCGACCGGTCAAGCCCGAAGAGGAGGCTTACTATGACTTGCCGAATCGCTCCGAGGAAACGGCGACGCTCTACCAGCACTGTGTGCGTGCCATCGAGCATGGACTGAAGTTCGGCGAACACGGGCTGCCGTTGATCGGCTGCGGCGATTGGAACGATGGCATGAACATGGTGGGCAAGGAGGGCCGCGGCGAAAGCGTCTGGCTCGCCTTCTTTTTGTATGACGTGCTGACTCAGTTCTCCGAACTCGCGCGCTCGCGTCAGGATGTCGCCTTTGCCGATCGCTGCGTCACGCAAGCGCGTCAGCTGCAGGAGAACATCGAGCTTCACGCCTGGGATGGCGAATGGTATCGCCGCGCCTACTTCGACAACGGCGAGCCGCTCGGCTCTCAATCGAATCCGGAGTGCCAGATTGATTCGCTGCCACAGAGCTGGTCCGTGATCAGCGGGGCGGGCGCTCCCGAGCGTTCCCGTCAGGCGATGAACGCCGTGGACCGGCGACTGGTCCGCCGGAACGCGAAACTGATCCAGTTGTTCGATCCGCCCTTCGACAAATCCGCGCTCAACCCCGGTTACATCAAAGGCTACATTCCGGGCGTCCGCGAGAATGGCGGTCAATACACCCACGGCGCCATCTGGACCGCGATGGCTTTCGCCCTCATGGGAGAAAACGATCGGGCGTGGGAACTGTTCGGGCTGCTCAATCCCGTCCACCACGGCGGAACACCCAAGCAGATTGCCACCTACAAGGTGGAGCCTTATGTGGTCGCAGCGGATGTCTATGCGGTCGCGCCTCACACCGGCCGGGGCGGCTGGACCTGGTACACCGGTTCTGCCGGCTGGATGTATCGGCTGCTCATTGAGACGTTGCTCGGTGTTCACCGGGAAGGCGATCGTCTTCGTTTGATTCCCCGCCTGCCAAAGAAGTGGACGAGCTACAAGATTCACTACCGCTTCCGGCAGACCGTTTATCACATCACGATTGTTCAGCGGGACACCGTGGACACCGACTCCACCCAGCTCATCCTCGACGGCAATGAACTTCCCGGAGAAACGCTTCCACTCGTCGACGACCACCGTGAACACATTGTCGAACTGCGAGTCGCGAGACCGATCATTGGCCATACAGTCCCAAACGCAGATCGCCTGGACCCGGATCCGTGAAGGTGCTAGCGGCTGCCTACTGCGAATCTAATTTGGAATCGGATCTGATCGGTCTGGCGTGTTCGCCTCGAAAGACTCCTATCTGAGATCGGAAAGCACTTTTGGTGGAAACGCCGCGCGCAGGGCATTCAGCACCGCGAGCACGTCGATGACTTCCTGGGCGATCGCGCCGCTGACCGGGCTCAGGTGTCCCGTCGCCGCGAAGATCATCCCGATAACACTGAGCGCCATGCCGCCCACCGCACTTTGCAGCGCGATGATTCGCATCCGCCGGCTGATGTGCATGAACTCGTCCACCTTCTTGAGCGTATTGTCCATGA
>Ga0154020_10007334_pt1 | contig 12884 bp, 7 predicted proteins | sample Klosneuvirus_201_FD_109709 | JGI IMG/M metagenome (GOLD analysis project Ga0154020, IMG submission 109709) | Active sludge microbial communities from wastewater, Klosterneuburg, Austria - Klosneuvirus_20160825_MG | ecosystem: Engineered > WWTP > Aerobic digester > Activated sludge | place... | reverse complement strand
CTGCATCATGATATTCTTGATTTCGGATTTTTCGATGAAGGGCATCAAAAATTTTGCAGCTTTAAGATCCCACCCCATCTCGATTCCGAACAGGTGGTCGCCCACAAGCTGATGAAGCGGTACGTTTACCTCAAGTATGAGGGCCGTGACAGGAAGAAGCCGCCGACTATCTTCTTGGCAAAGCTGGTCCCTGATGCGGGCCCCACCGCAGGCGGACTTTGCGCTCAACTGATCAAACAGGCACAGTTTATCGACGATATGATGCGCGCGCATCTAACCGCTGGCATGATACCGGATGAGCGTAACCCATCTTATAATCCAGACCGCCTGAACGATCGTTGGCCCAAGGACCAGAAAGATATGCTGGTACTGGCCGACGACATGCGGAACCTCGTAGGGGCTCTGCATCGCGCCCAGAAATCCGACTTCAGCCAAATCGCCAAGATCTTGTCCGATTTGTTCGGGGAGCGCGTCAGCAAGCGTACCGTTGAAACGATGCTGGGGCAGGCTGCCGACCCCGCCGTTCAACAAGCCGCGCAATACGAGAAAAAATCCGGCGCCATCATCTTGCCGGGCACCGTAGCGGCGCCTGCCGTAGTTAACTCACTTTCATCGGTTCCACGGCATAACTTCCATTCCGAGGTGCTGGAAAAGAAAAAATGATCAAGCCATTCGCCCGTAATAAGCCGCGCAGCGCCGCCGCCCAGGTCAATAGGATGGCGATGCGCTGGCCTGACTTCGAGTTCTCGCAAGACCCCATCACCGGCACTTTGCGCTGGAAAGGGCCCCTGCGAGGATTCCAACGGTTTTATACTATCGGCATCTTCTATAACCCTGCGGTATTCGATAGGCCCTACGTTTATCTTATAACCCCATCGCTGGCGCCGCGCGAGGGCAGAACGTATGCCGAGATCCCGCATTTAATTTATGACGCTGAAAATCCTGAGTCCTCGGGGCTCTGCCTATTTGACCCCCAAGGCAAGGAATGGTCCGAAGGCATGTTGATCGCCGATACCACTCTGCCTTGGGCAGCGAAATGGTTGTATTATTATGAACTTTGGCATTATGACGGAACATGGAGAGGAGGCGGAGTTGGACCAGAATCAGCAGCCTGTGCGAGGACCGAAGCTGTTCACGACGCGGAGACAGAACGCGCGTCCAACCCGAAGGGAGAAACTCCCGTGGCCATCAGACAAGCCGTTCAAGATACTCTCCCTTGACGGCGGCGGGATTCGCGGGCTTTACGGCGCAGTGCTGCTCGCTTTAATGGAGAAAGAACTCACGGCTGGCAAGCCAATCGCGGATTTCTTTGACATGATTGCGGGGACGTCCACGGGCGGCATCATGGCGCTGGCGGCGGGCCTCAAAATTCCGGCTAGCAGGATCGAGATGCTATACCGTGAGGACGGTAAGTTGATATTCCACCAGAATAAATGGTGGAGCCGCTTGCCAGTACTTAAGTTATTCCATCAGGCCCGGGAGGCTCTGTACGATCATGAAGTACTTGAACGCCTTCTATACAGGGAGTTCGAGGATAAGACGCTCGGGGAATCCGCCGCGCGGATAGTCGTTCCGGCATTCATGGCTCCAAAAACTGAAATCACCGTTTTTAAAACGGACCATCACCCGGACTATAAAAACGACCATAAGTCGAAGGTGTGGGAAGTCGCGCGGGCGACCTCGGCGGCACCGACGTACCTGAAAGGACACGCTTACGACGATGCTATCTTTCTAGATGGAGGGGTGTGGGCCAACAACCCCATCATGGTCGCAGTGACGGATGCACTGTCTGCTTACGACATCACTCGCGAACAAATAGAAATTTTATCTATCGGTACGGGTAACTTCCCGTTTGAGATCACCTTAAAAGATGCAGCGAAAGGGTTCTTGTGCTGGAAAGAGATTATCAAGGCCGCGATGTTTCTTACCACGGACAATGCCCACGCGCAGGCAGCCCTTCTTCTTGGCCCCGACAAAATCATCCGCCTTGAGCCAACAGCGGAAGCCGGGGATATTGATCTCGACGACTGGCGGGCTTCTATAAATATACTACCTGGAATGGCGACAGCTCATTTTCGTGATAGAAAATTAGAGATTACTGCTTTTTTTGAGTACGCTGTTGAAGCTAGGCATAGGTTTTACACGTAAACATATTTCCGCAATTAAAGGTTATTGCTTCAAACTTTTCTTCAAGGAAAAACCCGCTAAAAATCACGCCTTCTTCGTGGTAATGATTCTTGCAAGTTTTTTTGCAACCGTTTCAAAAACAACGATGCCGGAGGAAACGCGGGCATTCGTCGGAAAGCGATTTGCGATCGTATGCGAACAATCTTGACGCCTACCTGCGCGTTGCGATTGCCAGCATCAATTCTCAGGGAAAAGCGCGGGCAGCCGCGTAACTGACCGACGATGCCTGAAAGGCGTGAAAGAGACTGAGAATATAATATGTGTGCTTTTTAGCATGCACCCTGTGTCCATGCGGAACAGTCTGGCAACTCCATAAAATTTCAAGCCGACCACATGCCATTATTGCTCAAGGATTTATTCAGTTAAGCCCTTGAGAACAAATCAAGTCCACCCCTAAAACTTTAATAAAAATTAACCATAATTTCATATACTGGATGGAAGAGGGTTATCGCTCAGGGACTCCCCTGAGTTTTAAGGGAAAAATTTGCAATGATGAAAAGGCTGAGAGTTTTGGCCGATGCTCATTCGGGGCGAAGGCTCTAGGGGAACCAACAGTGAAAATTATTTCAGCCTCGGATAAAAAATTTCTGCTGATTGTTTTTTCGATTATATCCCCGCTTTTGGTAGCGGTTTTGTATAACTATCCGTTCATGGAATACTTCGCAGTTATGCTTCGACGAATAAGCGATATTCTAAGTTTTCTATTTTATTTTTTCGCGTCTTACTTTCCTGGGTTAGTGGCTTTGTATGCTGTCTCAAGGGATTTTAGAAACAAAAAAATACTAAAACAAATAATTTTACTCTTGGGCTACTTATTAATCATCGTACCGATAAGCCTTTTTGTAGGCTTTGGAACTGCCTGCCAGATTAACCGCAACTGTGTCATGCCATAGAGGAGAAACTGTGCGTATGAACATTACAGATAATAAACCATCAGGAAGGGCACTCAAGAACCGCAAGGTATTAATAATTGTTATTGCCTTAGGTTATCCTCTGGCGATTCTTTTGCTTTCCGTTGTCTTTCCTAGCCTTATTGCCTTTTCTAAAGCTTTGCCATCTGAGGGGGACAGGGCTATTTCCTTTTTATTGACCGCGATCTATTGCGCTCCCGTATCTATTACCTTTTTCTGGTTGCCCTTAACCCAAGAATCAAAAGTACAGACGCTGTTAGCGTTCAACATCATCTACTTTTTATTGATGTACCTTGTCCTGATGACGCCGATTAGAGCTTTTCTTGGTTTGGCTATCACCTGCAGTTTAAAAATTGATTGTCTGTAAGACTTTACTGTTGAACTTGGAGGGGGAAGATGGAAATCGTCAGAATTAGCCTTGAATGGCGTCCCGTTAATGGCACAGCTGGTCAATTTGGACACATGTGTTTGGTAGCCAGAACAATAAATCAAACGGACGGAGAAGGCTACGCCATTTCAGGCAATCCCTCATTGATAGAAGAGCAAGATATTTTTACGCTCCTCACTGGAAATTACGGATATTTGCAGGCAAACAACGGCTTCGCGGCTGGAAGTTCCCTTGCCAATACCGTTGATGCCTATCCAGCTGGCACAACTGAAGATATGCGTCAATCTATTGACGTTACTTCGGCATTGCGATTGGCAAACCCGACCAAAAGTATCTCTGAAATATGGGAGGAAATGACCGACTATGCAGCAGAAATTAATCTTGTTCAATATGCTTACGACCCTTCGGAAGACCTTGCTCCATCAGGCCCTGCCTTAAACTCAAATTCTATGGTTGCTTCCGTGTTGTCAGCATTAGGGGTTGATGTGGGGGGCTTGCATTCAACCTTGCCGGATTTTGGCTTTCCGGGAGAGGATACGATACTTGGAACCATCCAAAATGACCAGTTGTCTGGATTTGGCGGCGATGATTTCATGTTTGGAAAACAAGGGGAAGATATTTTAAAAGGCGGCATAGGGAACGATTTTATAAATGGCGGAAGCAATGCGGATTACCTTTATGGTGAGGACGGGAACGACACTCTTCAAGGGGAAGGTGGAAGGGACTATTTATTTGGCGGAGGTGGAAATGATACCCTTGATGGTGGAGAAAATAATGACAGCCTTGACGGCGGCAGCGGAAACGATACGCTTATCGGCGGAGACGGCGAAGATACCTTTGTTTATTCAGAAAATGGTGGCACAGACGTTTTTAAAGACTTCTCTCCAACCACAGACAAGCTGCGAATTGAAGGAATTTTCAAGGAAGACGTTGACCTAAGGCATGATACGGACGGAAATCTTGTCGGGTATGTCAATGGCAACAAGGCCTTCGTTGTAGAGGGGTTTTTTAATAACCCTGTATCCCCGCAAACAGGTACGATACCTTTGAACATTGAATACGCGAATAATAGTACCGACCCCGGAATTTCTGCAACACTTCCCATTAACCCCAGTCCGCAACAAAATCAGGAAACGTGTCGGATGACTGATTGGGCGAGAAACGCGCTGGATAGGTTTACAGACCAATCCAACCGACCCGACCCGTTGGCTGTGGACATGAACATGGACGGGCTTATCGGTCTAACAGGTGTGGATGCGATTTATTTCGATATCGACAATGACGGTCAAAAGGAAAGCGTTTCATGGATATCCCCTGAAGACGGATGGCTCGTTCTGGACGATAACGGTAACGGACAGATTGACAACGCGCATGAAATGTTCGGCTCTGCGACTGAAAATGGTTTTGCCAAGCTCGCAGAAATTGACGGTAATGGTGACGGTAAGATTGACATCAACGATGCCGCCTTCAGTCAGTTAAAGGTCTGGCAGGATTTCAACAGCGACGGCATATCGCAATCCGACGAATTGTTTTCCGTTAAAGATGACCTCTTTTTCATTGAAATTCCCACCTTTGACGCACCGCCCGGCTCGAATGTGAACGTCATCGAAGCTGCTGTCGGTCAAATCCGCATCGAAAACGTCTCCCTTGCTGCCGACCAAATAAATACGATTTACGGAGGAGATTTGGTTGTAAGTCTTGCAGCAGCAGAAATGCCGGAACTTCGCGGCTACGGCGATCTGCCGAACCTCAGCATTGCGATGAGCATTAATAATAACCTTTTGAGTATTGCCCAAAGCATTGCGGGACAGTCATTTGAACAAGTTCTCAATAACTTTGGCGGCATGATGGCGCAATTCGATGAGTTGCTCTATGCCTGGGCTGGGGTGGGAGATTCCGACCCGCGTGCGCGTGGCCCTTTTATTGATGACGGGCGCAAGCTGGAATTCATGGAGGAAATGTTCTCGCGCGAATTCTTCCAGTTCCGCTCCACAGGCCAAAACCCCAATTCCATCCCTGCCGAGGGGTTTAAAGTCATTTATGCTGAAATCAAAGAACAGTTGTTCGGGCGATTCCTGATGCAAACCGTAGGTGACGAGCTTTACAACAGCCCATCAACCTACAACCGCCTTGCCGATACAGTCGTATTTGATGGTGCGCCCCATCTGAGCGCCGCATTTCTTGATTCGCTGGGCGCTGCGGGAGCATCTGCCGCCAATCCTCTGGTCTTTTGGGCGAGCGTGGCCTATATTATCGATGCAACACATAACCCCGACAGCGTCCGTCCGGGGCAGGGCCTTTCTTCCTTGACCTCCGAAGAACGCGCTCTGCTCGACCACGCAACACACCTTTCCGACCCGAACTTGCAATGGGCGACAATAGAGACAAACTACCTGTCACTGTTACCTTTAGCCCCTGTTCTGCTCGGTCCCGACGATAACGTCATTATTGGAACGTCGGGAGATGACACGATTGACGGAGGCATTGGCAATGACCAGATTTTCGGGCAGGACGGCAACGATGTTCTTATAGGCGGCGATGGCAACGATATTCTCAACGGCGGGCAAGGTGCCGATAACCTTATTGGGGGCGATGGTGCGGACATTCTGATTGCGGGAACAACAGGCTCGCTGCTGGAAGGCGGGGACGGCTCGGACGGTTACGTTTACAATCGCGGAGCTTATGATTACATCCGAGATACTGGCGGCGCAAACGATGTTCTTTCAATGCCTGCAGATACGGTTCAGGGGAACGGGTTTCAACAAATCTATCTGGAGCGCCACGATGATGGCACAGGCAATTATAATGACCTGACCATTGTTGCCCCGACCAATGACCCAAATACCGGCATGTCCATCCGCCATGAAATCGTCCTTCAGGACCAATTCAACCCAGACGCAACAAATGCAATTATTGAGCGAATAGACAATGTTTGGAATATCTTCACACCCTTTCCTTCGACAAATCCGAGTATTATTGGTTATGGTCTCCTGTTTCAGCAGGCGTTCCACTTCAACACAATTATTGACCCGCAACCCATCGTTACTTACGGCACTAACGGCAACGACGTCATTCATAACCTCGACTTTTACATCAACATGCAGACCAGCACGGTACTGGAGCGCATTGAGGCTGGAAATGGCGATGATACGATTTACCTGAACCACACACTTATCCCGAACGGCGGTGTGGAAGCCATAGGCGGAGCAGGTAACGACACATTCATTGCAAAAGGCGATGGCGTGGGCGGCTCGTACAACACAAATGTCAACTTCCCCCCGGGCGGCAGACGGGAAACACTGTCTGGCGGGGGGGATGGCGATGATACATTTATATCCATCAGTGGCAATAATGCTTTTAACGGCGGGACAGGTAACGATACTTTTATCTGGCAAGGCGGCAGAATCCATGTTACGGATGGGAACACCGTTGCTGATGGACTTGGCGATAAGCTTGTTGTTGACCATGGCAACCTGTCGCTGTCTGACCTCACCTTAGCCCCAAGCGGCAGCAGGGATTTAAGAATTGGCTTAAACGATTCCAGCGACCTCGTTTTTATCACAAACCAGCGCCCCACTCAGGGAAGTCTGCGCCCTGCAATCGAATTTCTGGAGATTTCCGGCACGGATATGCCGACCCTCAATCTGGATGGATACAATAACTTTACCTCGACGTGGAATGTGGGCTTCGGCGGTAGCGATACCTTGACGGGACAACCTGTTGCCCTTGGACAGGATGGAAACGATACGCTGTCCGGAATTGCTGGTAATGATGTCCTCGCAGGCGGACGCGGTAATGACACGCTGATTTCCACCTCCGGGTCGGATTATCTTGATGCTGGCGACGGCAACGACCTTTTTTTGTATTTAAAATCTGATGTTACGGTAACTACGGCAACTTATACGGTGGGTGGGCGCGGTCTTGATACCCTCGAAATCAGCCTGACCGCCGACCAGTTCGCCGATGCCGCCGTGCAAAACGACATTTTCCTCTATCAGAACTTCCTCGCCACCCATGCCGATACCGCCACCTTGCATGGCATCAGTTTTACTTTCGGCTCCCTTGGCTTGACAGCGATGGATATCGAGGTGTTCAGCCTCAAGGTCGATAACGTCCAGATTGTCAATCTGACCCCACCCACAAACCTGATGCCCGAGGCGCAGGATGATAGTTTCAGCGTTGTTTCAGGCAATACGCTGACTGGAAACCTTCTTGCCGACAACGGCAATGGCGCGGACAGCGACCCGAACTTCGGACAGAGCCTTTCCGCCGTGACGCAAACTCTTACAACGGCAAACGGTGGCAGCGTTTCAATATTTGCCAATGGCAGCTTCACCTATACTCCTGCGGTTGGTTTTGTCGGACAGGATAACTTCAATTATACCGCCGACGACGGTTTTGGAGGGCAGGACACAGCAACGGCCTTCATCACCGTGAACGAAAAACCCAACCACAATCCAACCGCCGTCGATGACCTTATAAATGCCAATGGTCAGGCAGACGTTTCAGGAAATGTTCTGGCGGATAACGGACATCGCGGGTTTGGCGTGGACTATGACCTTGATCGTGATAGCCTGTCGGTAGAACCGCAGACCATCACGACCGCAAACGGTGGTACAGCCACACTGTTAGCAAACGGGGATTTTTCTTATGTTGCGGCTTCGGGTTACGAAGGCTCGGATAGTTTCGACTATGTCCTAAAGGATGCCAAAGGCGGCATGGATACTGGAACCGTGCATATCGCCAACCTTTCCGCCGTTATTACGAACAACGCTCCCATCGCTGCCGATGACAGCTTTGAAATAACCAAGAACGGCACGCTCTCTGCAAACCTGCTGACGGATAACGGTCACGGCCCTGATGGCGATGTGGACGGAGACAGCCTTCGCGTCGTGGCAGGAACTTACACGACAGCGGCAGGCAATAGCGTCGTTATCAATGAAAGCGGCGACATCGACTATGCACCCGCTGCGGGTTTCACCGGGCAGGACAGCTTTGATTACACGCTCGAAGACGGCAACGGCGGTAGTGACACAGGCCATGTCAGCATTCAGGTCAATAACGGTATTCCCGATGCAAAGGACGATGCCTTTGATGCCGCAGGACAATCGGTCATTTCCGGCAACCTGAAAGCTGATAACGGCAATGGCCTCGACCATGACCCTGACGGCGATGCGGTTTCGGTTGTTCCCCAAACACTTGTCACGGATAATGGTAGCCTTGTCGTGTTCAATGAAGCGGGGGATTTCACTTTGCTTGCCGCAGACGGCTTTCAGGGAACTGAAACTTTTTCTTACGGCCTGCGCGATGCTTCGGGCGCGACAGATACGGCAACAGTCACCATTACGAACATCAACGGCAGTCATGATGTTCAGCCCGACATTGTAACCGAAGACGTCAAAACCTTTACGACAGTATCCGAGACCATTACCACCCACCAGTACGCCTCCGGCACGCAAGATTTCCCCGCCGTCATGGAACGTGTCAAATACCCGGGCGCTCTTGGTTCCTTCCCCACCGTCAACCGTGCCAATCTGACGCTGGAAGACAGTTTTGAGGTCAAGGTTAATTTCGTATCCGAAGGGGCGGGTTACAAAAACTCTCTCTTTGCCTATTTTGTGGACAAGGCAACGGGCGTTATCAGCAATGTCCAGCTTCTGGCATCCAATATGTCCGCCGCAGGGTCGGGCGGCAGCCTTCTGGCAGGACAGATGCTCAAGAACTTCGGCACATTGCCCGAAGGCGTTGAAATCGGCTTTGCACTGGTAGCGCAAGGGGCGACCAAGAATAATTTCAACAAATTCCATGATGGTCATTTCGAGCTCCAGAATACAAAAACGGGAGCACCTGCCACCATCGCCGACTTGGGCAAGAAAACTGAATTGGTCTTTATACAGGAAACAGTCAATCATCATGGTCACACCAAGACCAAGGAAATCGATGTCCGTGGCGATGTCTTCCATGCTTCCGGCCAGAGCCTGAACACGGACGGCAAGGTGCATGCGGTTTCCGGCATCAACGATGACGGCAACTTCCAGATTGCTTTTGAGGATTTGAGAAACGGCGGTGACAAGGATTTCAACGACGTGATTATCGAAGTGGCCTTCACGCCCAAGGTCGATATCAGCCTTAGCCCCGGCCTGATTGCCCAAGGGTATCAAGTCAATGATGCCGACGACCACATGATGAGCGGCGCAACCATCAGCTTCTCTGGCGGAAAGCAGCCCGAGGACTTTATCGGGATTTCCGGCATCAATGTCGATACCAACGGGCATGTGGATGGAACGAACATTACCGCCGTTCGTAATGCTGACGGCTCCCTGACCCTGTCGGGACAGGATAGCGACGCAAACTATCAAAATGTTCTGCAACATCTGGCATTTGGCTCAAATGCGGAAAATCCGTTAGCGGGAGAACGTAGCTTCACGGTAACCGTGACGGACATTGATGGTTTGAGCGACAGCGGAAGCCTCCACACCCTGATCGGCAATCCCGGCACGACGGCTCCCGCCGGATATAACCAGCCTGTTGACCATTCCACGCTCTCTGTCACGACAGAGGACGACTACTTCCAACAAGCCTTTATCGACGGGATTGCAGGTGTTGACGATACAGGCATCGGTGCAGGCATCGCCCATGTTGGTGGCTATGCCGACCTGCGCGGCTTTGATACATCACCCTATGACAGCCTTGATATGACCGACGGCAATGCCAATGATGGTGTTGTGCTTGATGTGCGCGATATTCTTGATGGTCATGCCCTTGAAACCCTTTCCATCCACGGCGACATCGGCGACGGTCTTGCCCTCGTCGGCGGCGAAATCACCCATATCGGTGACCAGCAAGTCGGAGACCAGACCTTCGCCCTGTACCAAATCGCCATGGGCCAGCAATCCGCCCATATTCTGGTTGACGACGATATCGCCGTGACGGCTGCGAAGGTGGTGGCAACAACAGGGTGATCTGCTTTACGCTGCCTCGTACTGTGGCGGAGCCTTGCCCTTGATATTGGAAAACATTGGATATGCGCCAATAGAAACACCATGTTCTACCACCCGCAAAACCATTTTATACTCCTGAACAGGGGACAGTCTGTTGACGCGCTTGTTGTAGGCAATCGTAGCTATTTTTATGGCTAAAAACCAGACAGTTGCATCGCCCGGATAGTATTTTTCTGCCGTGTCTCCCACCGTAGAAAATTCACCATACTGTCGACCTGATCATCGTGGCGACCGTTAGGGAATTGCAAGAGCTCATGCTGTAATCCGTCAAGCCAGGGCGCCTTGCGCGGAAGGAAAACGCGACCGGATTCGATCAGGTTTGTGACCGCCGCCGCGCGCGTTACCTTGTTATTTTCCGGGAGGATGCAGCGTACATCATCGATCGGCAAACTGTAGTTCCGCGAAACCTCCTGATAAAGAATGGTCCCAGAACATGCATCTTCGAACAAGATTTCGACGATGGGGTATTTTCTGGCCTCTGAATACACAGCCTTGAGGAGATTGGGATAGGTCAGTTTGTCACGGAAAACATCGACAAGGTAATAATAGTTATCTTTATAAACCTGCCAAACCGTGCAAACGCTGTAGTCATTGCGTTCGCCATCCTTCATTGCCGTATCCCAGCTCATGACATATCGGTCACCATTGCGGAAGGTCGGCAAAGCATCGTAAAACTGAAACTTATCCCATTTAAAAATCTCGCCCTGTTCGGGTACGGGGCGTTGCTGGTACTGCGCCGAAAACGAAAAACTGCCCATCGATTCCCGGAGCATATTGAGGGTTTGAAGGGATTCGTAATCAGGGTGGAGAACGCCGCCAGGACTGCGACGCCAAATTTTACCTTCGCCGACGGGAACGGACTGCTCGGTTTCGGCTATGGCGGGCAGGCTCAGCACCGTCCAGCCGCCTTTTTGTAATAGATGCCCCGTCAAATCGTCCATATGCAGGCGCTGCATAATTATGATGATGCAGCCTTTTTGCTTGTTATCGAGGCGGGACAGGATCGTATTTTCGAACCTGTCGATGACCTCCTGACGGCGCGGTGCCGATAGTGCATCGTCTGCCTTGATCGGGTCGTCGATAATAATAAAGTCGCCGCCAAGCCCCGTCAGCGCTCCACCGAAAGATGATGCCCGACGAAAACCGCCAGCCGACGTCGTAAAGTGAAACTCCGTATTCTTAAGTGGGCTCAGGCGCGTACTCGGAAACAGATTCTCGTAAAAAGGCTCTTGCATGATTTTACGCGTATCGCGCGACATGTCAGCCGCAAGGGTGTCGCCATAACTCATGCACAAAATCCGGAGCGTCGGGTCATGCCCCAGCAGGAAGGCCGGGAAAGCCTTCGACGCGCAGACAGATTTCAGGTAGCGCGGCGGAATATTAATGATCAGGCGGTTGATTTCTCCACGGCGACAAAGATCCAGATGATGCGCAATAGCGTCGATGTGCTTGCCATGAATATAGGGTTTTGCGGGTTGCAAGATTGTTTGCGCCTTGGCAATGAACATCGACAAGTCGTTTCTTAAAACCGCCTGTAATGCGCGCGTTTGCCAGCTCATGACTTTTCATCCTTTTTCACCGCGAAAAGGTCGAGAATATATTTATCTGCCTCCAATAAATCATCGGTGCCCATCGGGCCGTCGGCGACAATGCCGAATAGTCGGTCGATCAATTTCAGCACCTCAGCTGCTGCATGGCGGTCAGATTTCAGAGCTGCGTTGACACGGCTTTTGATGAGCGCCTGTTTTTTAGTGATAACGAGCTCTTCATCGCCTTCGCGGATTTTAATTTTTTTATTAAGTTCTTTCAAAAGGAGCTCGCCAAGGTTAATACCGCCCTTTTTCCGGCCTTTTGGATTACCGGACTGGCCGCTCTTGAAACGCGTATGTTTGGGCGGTTTTTTGTAGCCGACATCGTAGTCGTCATTATTCGTTGTCATGGAATGCCTCCTGTTCGGTCTGGGTGAAGGTTTTGCCGGTTTCTGCATGGACGGCGTCCTTGTCGGTCATTTTCTGCCAACGGCGAATGGCGACGTCGACATAAACAGGCTCCAGTTCGATCAGCCTGGCTCGGCGCTCGGTCTTTTCGGCGGCGAGGATGGTCGTGCCCGATCCGCCGAAGGGATCGAGGATGATCCCGCCGCGGTTGGAGCAGTCAAGGATCGCGTCGGCGACGAGCGCGGTGGGCTTGACCGTCGGGTGCGCAGCAAGCTCCTCTGCGCGGTCGGCATGGAAGGTATTCTGGCCGGTATATTTCCACAGATTCGTCCTGTAACGGCCATGCTTGCCAAGGAGAATGTTATTGATATGGGGTTCTTTGCCATTTTTGAACACGGCCACGAATTCGTGCTGGGAGCGGTAGAGCGATCCCATACCGCCATTATCTTTGGCCCAGACG